>Ga0209498_1000553_pt1 | contig 23177 bp, 22 predicted proteins | sample WalLakDeSediment_FD_184131 | JGI IMG/M metagenome (GOLD analysis project Ga0209498, IMG submission 184131) | Lake sediment microbial communities from Walker lake, Nevada to study Microbial Dark Matter (Phase II) - Walker Lake 11/02/13 Deep... | ecosystem: Environmental > Aquatic > Freshwater >...
GATTCCATTCTTCCTTTCTCCCTTTGCTCCATTATTTAATAAACTCGTTATAGTCATCCGGCCGGTAGGTATCCAGCGGAGGCCTTTGCTCCAGGGTCAGCCCCGCCTCCCATGAGAAAAGCGCCTCCCCATCCTTGTTCAGTTTCCTTGTAAACTGCCTCATGGATATGCCGACCGGACAAACCCTTTCGCAGGCCCCGCAATCCGTGCACCGACCCGCACAATGATAGGCCCTGAGCAGATGGAAGGTCATGGTATCCGTCGGATCACTGCTTTTTCCCACCCACTGGGGCTTCGACTCGTCCACGAAACAGGTCGGACAGTAACACAAGGGACAGGCATTGCGGCACGCATAGCACCTCAAACACTTCGATATCAACTGCTTGAAAAAGGCCCACTTCTTATCCCCGCTCATGGCCTCGATCGCTTCCACATCGGCATACCCGTTGATACGTTCCGGCTCCTCCACCGGGTCCCCGATCATCTCGTCGTATATCACCGGATTGTGGTGCCTGCATGTTCCGCAGTTCCTTTGCAAAAACGCCTGCTTCTTGAACCGCTCCTCGAAGTCCTTGCCCCTGACCAGGAACTCTTCGCCCTGTTCCTCAACAGCGAGGATGTCTCTTTGCCCGACCGCCCGCGCCACAGCGCGGTGATCGATCATGCCCGTGCAGGGAATCCCCACAATATAGAGCTGCTCCCTCTTGATCTGGTTCTCCAGGATATGGGTCACCATGTTCCTCGAATTACACCCGTTGGCAAGAACCCCTATCCTCTCCGTTCTCTTGGTCAGGTAATTGCACAGGTTCAAGGCACAATGGCTGTCCCAGTGGAGCTTGTCCACTTCCCCGGGCTCCCGGATCAGCACAGGATGGTTCATCATGGGCACACTCCCCTTGCGATATCCGATGAACACATCCACCTTGCCGCTCTCAAGCAGTTCCTTCGCCCTCTCCCTGATCTTCTCCGTGTACCGCTCCATCAGATGACCTCTGCTCTCCTCTTCACCAATCGCTCTGCCGGCCCAAGAGCTTCCACTTCCTTGGCCACAGCCTGCGCCACTTCCACATACTTTGTGGACTCCGCGGACGATATCCATGAAAAATGAAGCCTCCCCGGCTCTATTCCAACGTGCTCCAGGAGACCCTTCAACAGAGCAAACTTTCTTCTCGCATAGTAATTACCTTCCAGGTAATGGCAGTCTCCGGGGTGTCACCCCGACACCCAAACCCCGTCCGCGCCGTGGCGGAACGCGGCCAGAATGAACTTCGGGCTCACCCTCGCCGAACAGGGCACCCGGATCACTCTGAAGTGGGGCGGGTACTGAAGACGGCTCACCCCCGCAAGGTCCGCGGCCCCGTAACTGCACCAGTTGCACAGAAAAGTCGTTATCTTCGGTTCCCAATCGCTCATCGTTTTCTCCGAAACATAGAATCCCTTACGCAAAACAGGCGCGCGTCGCCCCTTCCCTGTTGTCGGTGTCGCACGCTAAAACTTTTCCAGCAAAATCCAGATCCACCCCCACCTTACCTCCCCCATCAAGGGCGAGGAAAGTGACCGCCCCCCTCCCCTTTCCCCTCCCCTGGCGGGAGGGGAAAAGGGAGGGGGGCGCCTGCCACTCGACCGCGTCTACATTTCATTGATCATGGCCATGATCTGCCCTTCCTCGAACCCTCTCAGGTTCAGAGCCCCGGATCGGCATGAGGCGACACACAGACCACACCCCTTGCAGAGCACCGGATTGATCTCCGCCTTGCCTGCAAAAGGGCCCTTTTCAACAAAGGAAGGCGCCGAGTAGGAGCAAACCTCCACACAGACGCCGCAGCTGCTGCATACGGTCGGATCGACGTAAGCCACGGTGCCGCTCACCCGGATTTTTTCTCTTGAGAGCAACGTCACGGCCCTGGATGCCGCTGCCTGGCCCTGGGCGACCGCTTCATCGATCGGTTTCGGGTAATGGGCCATGCCGCAGAGAAACACGCCGTCGGAGGCGAACTCCGAGGGTCCGAGCTTTGCATGGGCCTCGACAAAGAACCCGTCTTCGTTCATGGGCACCTTGAAAAATTGAGCCAGTTTTTCATCCTTGTACGGCACGATGGCCGTGGCCAACGCCAGAAGATCCGCCTTCATGCCTACACTCCGGCCCAGGAGCGGATCCAGCACCTCCACCATGAGATCTCCCTTTTCCACAAAAACCTTGGGTTTTGTCTCCAGGGAAAACTTGATAAAGACAATGCCGGCCAAACGCGCTTCCCTGTAAAGGTATTCCCGCTCACCGTAGGTCCGGATGTCCCTGTTCAGGACGAAGATCTCCGCATCGGGATTGATCTTTTTCAAATAAAGGGCGCTTTCGACGGCATGGGTGCAACACACCCTGGAGCAATAGGGCCTCTCCGGCTCCCTGGAGCCCACGCACTGGATGAATACAGCCGTCTCGATATCTTTCAGGGACGGGTCCCGGTCCATGAACTTCCGGTCCAGCTCCAGGTGGGTCAGGACCCGGGGATCTTTTCCGTACAGGTACGCTTCGGGCTTGAATTCCCTCGCCCCTGTGGCAAGAACCGCCACACCGTGCTCGACCGGGTGTTCCCGGCCGTCTGAAATCAGGGTGGTCTTGAAGTTGCCCACAAAGCCCTCCACGTGGCCCAATTCGGCGCCGAGGCGGACGTCGATAAGCGGGTCCGCTTGCACCGCCTGCACCATGGCGGCGAGGTTCTCCTGAATATCCTCTCCTCGCCAGGTCCTGAAAAGACGAAGGGCCTGCCCTCCCAGGGCATCTCCCCGTTCCACCAGGGTCACCTGATAGCCCTGGCCTGAAAGGGCTTTTGAAGCCGCCATGCCTGCAAGACCGCCTCCTACCACAAGGGCCCTTTGGTTGACATCCACTTCCGTCTCTTTGAGCGGAGTCATGAGGGCCACCTTGGCCACGGCCATGCGAACCAGGTCTTTGGCTTTTTCCGTCGCTTTCTCAGGACTTTCCTTGTGCACCCACGAGTCCTGGTTGCGGATATTGGTCATCTCGAAAACGTACTTGTTCAGCCCGGCGCTGACCAGGGTCTCCTGGAAAAGGGGCTCATGGGTTTTGGGCGTACAGGCGGCCACCACGATGCGGTTCAGGCCTTTTTCCCGGATCACCCGGCTTATCGTGTCCTGGGTGTCGGTCGAGCAGGTGAAGAGGTTGTCGGTGACAAAGTCCACAAAGGGAAGGCTCGCGGCATAATCGCGCACGGCAGGCACGTCCACGACGCCGCCGATATTGATGCCGCAATGGCAAACAAACACGCCGATTTTGGGGGTCTTGCTCCCCTCGGTTCTTTCCTTCACCGCTTTTTTCTGCTTGGTTTCGGTGTTCCTGGCACGGCTCAGGAGCGCCCCGGCTTCCGCAGCCGCCGAGCTTGCTTCAATGACCGATTGAGGGATATCCTTTGTGCCTTGAAAGGCGCCGCACACAAAGACGCCCGGCCGGGACGATCGAACCGGCTGAAAGGTGGCGGTCCGTGAAAATGCGCCTTCCGTGAGATCGATGTCGAGCTTGCGGGCAAGCTGCGCCGCCTCCGCAGAGCTCTCCATGCCCACGGACAGGACCACCATATCGAAGCTCTCCTCCATGACTTCCCCTGCTTCATTCACATAAGGCAAAAGGAGGTCGCCCGAGTCATTGACCGGCTCGATGCTCGGCACCCGGCAGCGAATAAAACGGACACCGTGCTTTTCCCGGGCATCGTTGTAATATCGCTCAAAATCCTTGCCGTGGGTCCGCATGTCCATGTAAAAGATGGCGCAGTCCAGGTCGGTGCCGGCATGCTCCTTGGCAATCACAGCCTCCTTGACGGCATACATGCAACACACGGAGGAGCAGTAACCATGTGCGGCGTGGTGCACGTCCCTGGAGCCCACACACTGGAGCCAGGCTATTTTTTTCGGGCTCTTTTGGTCGGAGGGCCTGCGAATGTGGCCCTGAGAGGGTCCCGTAGCGCTCAGGATGCGCTCGAATTCCATGGAGGTGACCACATTGGGGAGCCTGCCATACTTGAAGGCATCATCTTTGGCAGGGTCATAAGGGTGAAATCCGAGAGCCAGGATGACGGCCCCCACCTGCAGATTCAACCGCTCTTCCTTGTCCTCGAAGTTGATGGCTTTTGAGGGACAAAGCTTTTCGCAGGCCCGGCATTTGCCCTTCTGAAAGAAAATACAGTGGTCTTTGTCGATCGCGTATTTTAGAGGAACGGCCTGGGGATATGGGACGTAAACGGCTTTTCGCTTGATCAGGTTCTGGTTGTAGGCATCATCCACCTTTTTTGGGCATTTTTCCGCGCATGTCCCGCAGGCGATACATTTTTCCATGTCCACGAAACGAGGGCGCTTGAGAATTTGCGCCGTGAAATTGCCGGGTTCTCCGCTCACCTCCAGGAGATCGCAAAGGGTCAGAAGTTCAATGTTCAGATGCCGGCCGACCTCGACCAGTTTTGGCGAGATAATTCACATGGCGCAGTCATTGGTTGGAAAGGTCTTATCCAGTTGCGCCATGACCCCGCCGATGGCAGGGGATTTTTCCAGGAGGTAGACGTAATATCCGGAATCAGCCAGATCAAGGGCGGATTGCATGCCTGCGATGCCCCCGCCCACGATCAAAACCGAGCCTTTGACATTTTCTGCCATATCCGCTCTCGCTCCACTCACAATTGGCCTCCGACCCGGTAAAGCCTAAGCCCCGGAGGGAAGGTTGGAATACTGGAATAATGGAACGCTCTGCCGTTATCGCATATTCGCAATATGGGCGCTCCTCGGATGAACCGGTGTATTGGATTGCAATACAACCCCTGGCAAAATAGCCGCGAGGACCTTAGAAAGTCAATGGTTTTTTGCCTTTTCCCGTGGAGTTTTGTCGGGCCGAGCATTTTAGCTTTTTGAAATGGCGCACTGATGCTCCAAGGCATGGGAAGGTTATTTTCTAAAAACTTTGGCAAAGGGATTATTGAAAGGCTTGGGCTTTGTTTTCGGCTTGTCCCGGGGTCTTTCCTGCTTCGCCTTCTCAGGCTTCTTGGCGACCTTCTTCTCAGGCCGGCCCTCCGGCTTCTTCATGGTCATGGAAATCCGCTTTCTATCCAGGTCTATGTCCAGAATTCTCACCGTGACCCGCTGGTTCACTCGGACCACCCCGTGGGGGTCCTTGACGTAGCTATCCGAGAGTTCACTGACGTGAACCAAGCCGTCCTGGTGAACCCCCACGTCCACAAAGGCGCCGAAGGCGGCCACATTGGTCACGACGCCCTGCAGGGTCATCCCGGGCCGGAGGTCGGAGATGCTCTTCACTCCTTCGGCAAACTCCACATTCTCGAAATGCTTTCGCGGATCACGACCCGGCTTGGCCAGTTCGGCAAGAATATCCTTCAGGGTCGGCATACCGACTTTGTCCGTCACATATTTCTCCGGGTCGATCTTTTCCCTCAATGAAGCTTCCCTGAGCAGGTCCTCCACCGTGCAGCCCAAATCCCTTGCCATGGCTTCCACGACGGGATAGGACTCGGGATGAACGGCACTGGCATCGAGCGGGTTCACCCCGTTTCGGATGCGCATAAACCCGGCCGCCTGCTCAAAGGCCTTGGGTCCTAAACGGGGAACTTGTTTGAGCGACTCCCGGGAAGCAAAAGCGCCCTTTTCGTTCCTGAAAAGGAGGATGTTCCTGGCAAGCTGCGGCCCGAGCCCCGAAACATAGGTCAGGATCTGCTCGCTCGCCGTGTTCACCTCCACGCCCACGGCGTTCACGCAGCTTACGACCACGTCGTCCAGGCTTTTCTTGAGGGCCTGCTGGTTCACGTCGTGCTGGTACTGGCCCACGCCGATGGACTTGGGATCGATCTTCACCAATTCCGCGAGCGGATCCATGAGCCTCCTGCCGATAGACACGGCGCCCCGGTAGGTCAAGTCAAGGTCCGGAAATTCTTTCCTTGCCGCCTCTGAAGCGGAGTAAACGGAAGCGCCGCTTTCATTCACCATGATCACCGGAATGTTCCCGGGCACAGAGAGGCCCCGCACAAAAGCTTCCGTCTCCCTGCCTGCGGTCCCGTTCCCCACGGCCACGGCCTCCGGGCGATAATCTTTGCATAAAGCCAGAAACGTCTCCGCCGCCTCGGAACGCCTCTTTTCCGAATCAAAGGGAAAGAGAGTCTCTTTGTGGAGGAGTTTTCCCTGCCGGTCCAGGCAAACCGCTTTGCATCCTGTCCGGATACCGGGATCCACGGCGATCAGCCGCTTTTGTCCCAGGGGAGGGGCAAGAAGCAGTTCTCTCAAGTTGCCGGCAAAAACCTTGATGGCCTCTGCGTCGGCCCGATCCTTGGCCAGGGTCCGCATTTCCGTTTCCATGGAAGGGGCAAGAAGACGCTGGAAGCCGTCTTCAACGGATTCCTTGACAATCTGAGATGCCGGGCTCTGCCCCTTGACAAAAAGGCTTTCCAGGATGCCCAGCGCCTCCTCCTCGGGCGGGCCTACGCGGAGGCTGAGACAGCCTTCCTTTTCCCCTCGCCGGACTGCCAGCATGCGGTGGGAAGGCACACGGGCCATGGCTTCTTCCCAGTCAAAATAATCCCGGTACTTCGCCCCTGTCGCCTCCTTGCCGGTCATCACTTTGGCTGAAAACACCCCCTTTTCAAGGTAAAGGGCGCGCATTTTCGCCCTCGCAGCCTGGTCTTCACTCACCCACTCCGCGATGATGTCCCGTGCGCCGGCTATGGCATCTTCCAAGGAATCCACGCCCTTGTCCGCGTCCACGAAGGGGGCCGCGTGCTTCAGAGGATCGGTTTGTCCGTCCTGGGCAAAGATGGCCGAAGCCAGCGGCTCCAGGCCCTTTTCCCGGGCTATGGTGGCCCTGGTCCTGCGCTTGGGCCGATAAGGGAGGTAAACATCCTCCAGGACACTCATGGTGTCGGCTGCCAAAACCTTTTCCTTGAGTTCATCGGTCAGGAGGTTTCTTTCATGAAGGGACTTGAGAATGCTCTCTCTTCGCTTGTCCAGTTCCTCCATTTGGATGAGCCGATCCCTGATCGCGGCAATGGCGACTTCATCGAGGGAGCCGGTGGCCTCCTTTCTGTACCTTGCAATGAAAGGAACGGTTGCTTCTTCGGAAAGCAATCCCGCCGTGGCCGCCACCTGGTCGGGTTTGATGTTCAGCTCCTGCGCAATAGCGATGAAGTATTTGTCGGTCATAGGGGTCCTTTGTCCGTAGTCCGTTGTCCGTTGTCAGTATTCAGTAGTCCGTGGTGCATTGTCAGAAAAGGATTGTCCGTGTTTTCATTATTCCAACATTCCATCATTCCATTTTTCCCTTCTCTTTTCCTTCACCTCTTGGGCATCACCGTGTACTTGTTCACCATGTGGTGCGGGGAGTAGGATTCTTTGGCCTTTCTCAACCCCTCGACCCCCTTGTCCTGTTCTCTGTTGATGTAGGTGTAGGAGGACCAGGCTTCCCTGCAGAAAATCTGATTGATTGCCGTGTAAAGCCCGTTGATCAAGGGATTCGCCTTTTCGATGTGGATCACCGCCGTATCCTCGTTCAGCGCCTCACCAAGACTGAAGGCTTCCACACGACCCTCTATCAGGATCGCGCCCCCCCGGTAGCTTAACTCCCCAAAGTGGGTGAGCGCCTCATGGACGGCGTAGTCCTCTGCAAGAAGATCGGGATCGGCCATGCACTCTTTCATTTGACACCACGCTTCCTGCATGTCCAGGACGCACTCCACCAGGTTGATGTCCAGGGGGCGATATTCAAAATCATATCTTTTCACGAACTGGTTGAGATGATTTTTCTTGCGGTGGTACTTGTTTCCCGAGAGCCGGATGAGGTCCCGGGTCAGGTACACGTAGTCGCTGTTGTCCCGGTCAGGAAGGCAGGTATAAAGAGAGGGATCCACATGGGCCGTCACAAAGCTCTCGGGTACCCGGCAGATCCGGATCTCCCCTGAAATCCCGGCGATCTCGCCACACAACAGGGCAAGGCCTTTTTCTTTTTCTCCCTTTCCCACGGGGGGAAGCCCGTAAGGCGGCCCGTCTTTGGGGCGGAAAACGATGAGCAGGCACCCCTGATTCTCCACCCAGTGCGGCCGGTAATGGTGGCGCCACATGAACAGGTTCGTGAAGGTCCACTCCGAGGTTTCGGGAGGGTCTTCACGAAAAAACCGTTCGAACAACGCTTTGTCCTCGATTCCGAGGGGTTTGAAATCGCTTGGGCTCATGGGAGGATACTAGAAATACGGCCTTTCAGGACATGTCTGCATGTCAAAAGGAGTGATGGAATCATAGGTTTTCCGCCATCATCTTCAGGTCAAAGCCCTCTTTTCTGACCCGGATGTCGTAATAGTAAAGAATCATGGCGACCGCCGTATACACCGTGGCGAGGGAAGTGGCCGCAATGCTCAGGATATGCAGAAAGGTGACGACCATCACATTCCCCTTGCCCAGAAAACCGAGCACCGCACCCGGCAACTGAAAAAGGAGCTGGAATCCCAAACCGATGAGAAAGCCAAGAAGCAGGATCAGACCCGCTTTCATTTTCGTGCTCTTCCAGAAACCCTTTTCCGTGCGCGCCGTCATCAACTCCTTGCTTCGGCGCAGGGCATTCATCCAGGACATCTCTTCCAGAACCACCACCTTATCGACCATGAGCCAGTTCAACAGCAGATGGAGACCCACGACGACGCCCGCAAAACCAAAGACCGCAGTCAGAAAGCCGGAAACCATGGCAAGCACCATGCCGACCACGACAATAGCGCCGGCCGCCACTGCGATCAAGAGCCCCATCAAAAACAGGGTCCCGATGAGACGCCCCAGACGGTTGCGCATGGCCCTGTAAGAGCCCCACACGGAGGCCTCGTGCCCCAGATAGGCTTCAGAAACAGCGTTGATGAGGGCCCCCTGGGCCCAGAACTGTATGATGATGAATAGGATGGCCGCGAAAAAAGCCGTGATCCCGAAGCCTATTCCCGTGGCCAGGGGGTTCGACACAGCGGCTCCCCCTGAAAAGGCAAGCTGAAACCCCCGGCTTACGAGAAAATGGATGGCCTGGGGTGTCAGGATAATTAAAAAGAGGAGCCGGAAATGGCTGCGCAGCAGGTGGAAGGAGCGATCCAAAATCTCCCCGATCCCCATAGGGTAAAGCTGGATGCCTTCGGTGACGCGGGGTTTGGAGCGGCGTTCCTCCCCGGTATAAGGCTGCTCGCCCTGGCTTGGCTCGAGCTCCGACACCCTGATTTCTCTCGTCCCCGGCGCGCCGGGGATCGAGATCTTGACGATAGCGCCATGGGACTCCAAAAACCGCTTGATCTTCTGCGCCTGCTCTTCACCGGCTTTTCGCGCCAGCACCCAGGGGAGCCCCATGAGGGCCCGGCGAAGCTCTTCTTCTGTTTTTCCTTTGTAGATGCGCTGAAGGGCACGGGCCAGTTTCTCCTCTGATGCCCCCGGCTGAAGCCCCATGAGGCGTATGATCATCCCCTTGCTCTCGTTGTTTTCCACAGCAGGCACCCTCGTTCCATATTGAGCCGCCACTGCATCATTTTATATGGCCCTTTTCCGCTCCTCGTAGAGCATAACCGCCTCCTCCAGAAAAACCTCATAGGAACCCTTTAACCTGGCAGGCCTTTTCCACTTCTCCAGGAGTTGGTGGGCCAGGAGCCTTGCCAGTTCGTGCCTGTGCTTTTCATCCATTTCCCCTCGCCTTTGAAGGAATGACTTTAAAATCCGGTACTGGGAGGGCTCTACCAGCGTGATGTAGTTCTCGATCTCGGGGTGGACCAGGCTCTTTGTGTCCGGAGAGCGGCCTCTTCCAAGAAACGCCTTTGGCTTCTCTTCCACCACCACGACCGTGCCTGCGGCATAGTCGCCGATTCTCTGGTGATTGGGGCTGAAAAAGATGACGATCAGCCCAAGAGGATAGAACCCGGCCAGCACATCGACGGCTCGCAAAAGGTTCCGAATCGCCGATTCGAGCCAGCCGATGGGCTGCCCGTTGATCCGAATCACCCGGAGTCCCTGTTTTCGCTTTCCCGGCGTCTGGCCGTTCCAAAGGGCTTCGAAAAAGAAAAAATAGCCCAAGTCCACAATGCCGTAAGCGAGGACGGCCACGGCCATGATCCAGGTCTTGGAGGCGCTTTTCACAAGGCCCGTGAAATCCAGAACAGGCAGCAAAGACCCGAAGAGCGAGGCCAGGACAAAGATCACCAGGATTGAAAGAAAGCGGATGCCCCAATCCAGCGTGAACGCAGCAGCACGAGAACCTACGCCGGCCAGCACGTACTGGAACCCGACGGATTCGGGGGTCTGGATAATCAATGTCTCCCTGGATGTTTCCATAAGACTTTGTTATTATAGCTTACATGGTCCAATCAATCCAGAATTTCCTTCAGGCCCGCAAACCCGGATGGGAACGCCTGGAATCCATTATCCAATCCCTGGAACAGGGACAGGTGAAAAAGCTCACCGCCGCCGATCTCCTGGATGCGGGCCGCCTGTACCGGGAAGCCACGGCCGACCTGGCCCGTCTTCAAAGCATGCGCGGCAGCGATCTTCCCCCAGGCGAAATGGAGAAGTACCTGAATCAGCTCGTTGCGAGAGGCTACAGCCAGGTCTACAGGAATCCGCCGCCCAAATGGGGGTCTCTTTGGCGTTACCTGCGCCTCACATTGCCGGCTGCTTTTCGTGAGACCGCACCATGGACCCTCTTTGCCGCTCTGAGTTTCTTCATCGGCTTCCTCTACGGTCTCGGTGCGGCCCTTCTGGACAGCGCTTTCGTGCCGCTCGTGGTGCCGCCGCACCTCATTCAAAAGGTCGAAGAAGGGAAGGTCTGGTTTGACTCCATCCTGGCTATCCGCCCCCTGGCATCCAGCATGATCATGACCAACAACATCTCCGTGAGCTTTCTGGCCTTTGCTTTCGGCATAACTTTCGGCCTGGGTACGCTTTACCTCATGGTGTTCAACGGGCTCATGCTGGGAGCCCTTGCAGGGTTGTGCCACACCCACAGTCTGGACATCCCATTTTGGTCCTTTGTACTCCCCCATGGTGTCATTGAACTGACCGCGATTTTCATGGCAGGGGGCGCGGGCTTTCTTCTCGCAACAGCGCTTCTCGCACCGGGGGACCTTCCCAGAAAACAGGCCCTCATCGGCCGGGCGCGTCAGGCCGGCCGCCTCGTGCTGGGTTGCGTGCCGCTCCTTGTCGTCGCAGGCCTTGTGGAAGGTTTTTTCTCTCCCGCTCTCATTCCGGCAGGCGTTAAATTCACCATGGCAGGCATTCTCCTCGCCCTGCTGCTGGCCTACCTGCTCCTCCCGGGCAGGTCTTCCTCTTAGCCCTTCTCTACAATAAGCCTCTCCGTTTGATCTCCATATACCTCTCGATGGTTTCAACGCAAAGCTTTGCAGGGGGCAGGTCCATGGCAAGGGCGCCTTTCCGCAAAAGCTTCCCCATGGCCTTTTTCCTCTGGCGCAGGCATTCATGGAGCACGGATTTCTCATACACGTCTTGAACCCGAGAGGGAGGACGGTTCATGACCTCGTCCCATTGCCCGTCTCGGACGGCAATGCACAAAGGCAGGTGGCGGGGTCGGGCCAAACCGACGGCCTCCAGAAGATTCTCTGATGCAATTTCGTCCAGAAGATCCGTGAAGAGCACGGCCAGGCTTCGCCGGCGAATTCGGGAGCGCAGGTATAGAAAAGCTTCTTCATAATGGGATTCAACGGCCAGGGGATGGATGGAGACTGTTTCATCGAGAATGGTTTGAAGCTGGGTTCGGGTCTTTTTCGGGGGAACAAAGGAAACGACCCGGTCCGCAAAGGCCAGGAACCCGACCTGGTCGCCGCCCGAAAGGGCGGTGTGGATCAGATGCACCGCAGCCTCGAGGCAATGATCCAGCTTGCTTTTCCCTTCGGTGATCGCTCCCATGAGGCGGCCCGTATCCAGAAGCACCATGATGATCTGGTTTTTTTCCGGCCGGAACTCTTGCACAATAGGCCGATCCAGTCTGGCCGATGCCTTCCAGTGGATCTTTCTCGGGTCATCCCCTTCCATGTACTCTCTTAAGGTCTCGAACTCGCGCCCTTCTCCCCGCCATTTCATGGGCCGGTTCCCCCAGTAACGGGCCCTTCGCCGATAGGAGGCCAGATCCGGGTGACGGAGGGGGTAAAAGGGAGGAAGGACCCGGACCTCTTCACGCAGTTCAAAGGACAAGGGCCGCAGCACCAACCCTAAAGGTCCCCGCACCCTGAGATGGAGACCTTCGAAGATAAACGACCCCCGTTCCTGCGGTCTCACCTCATAGCGCACCGTCAGGATCGATCTTTCCCGGACCGCGCCTGTCAGGACAGGCGCATTCCAGCCTGGAGGGGTCTCATCCCGCACGAAGATAAAGCGGGCATCCTTTCCCCGGTTCGTCAGGGCGATCTCTATGACCTGATCCACCCCCTGCATGAAATGGCGGGGGCAGATGCGGCGGGCCTGGATCTCTCCCCGATGAAAGGCCATGGCAAAATCTGCAGCGAAGACAACGAGAAAGGCCGCGTCAAAAATGAGCAATCCAACCCACTGCCAAAGCAGGTACACGGGCAGGCCGAAGCCAAGCACCCAGAGCGATGTGGACGCGGGCACCGGAGCGCCTTGTAAAAAAGCTCGCACCCTGTTTCGCCGACCTGTTTTCATCCGCTCATCATCGGGGCACCGCCACGGTGTCGAGAATACCGGTGATCACCCTGTCCGGTGTCAGGCCCTCCAGCTCGGCTTCAGGTCTTAAGATCACGCGGTGTCTCAGCACGGGCAGAGCCATTCGCTTGACGTCATCCGGCGTGATGTAGCCCCGGCCCTCCAGAGCGGCCAAACACCGGCTGGTTTTCAGAAGGGCGATGCCGCCCCTGGGGCTTGCTCCAAGATGGATGTGAGGAGAGATCCGGGTCTGCCCCACAAGAGCCTGCACGTAACCGACGATGCCTTCTTCCACTTTCACCTGAGCCACGTGCTTTCGAAGCCGGACCGCCCACTCCCCTTCCGGCAGCCGTTTCAGACCCATGGCGTCCAGATCATGGGCGGAGGCGGCCCCTCCATATCGGCCGATAATTTCGCGCTCCTCCGAGGGCTCCGGGTAGGTGAGGACGATCTTCACCAGAAAGCGGTCCACCTGAGCCTCGGGCAAAGGGTAGGTGCCTTCCTGTTCAATGGGGTTCTGGGTGGCCACGACCATGAAGCTCTCCGAAAGAGGAAGGGTTTTCCCATCGATGCTGACTTGCCTCTCCTCCATGGCTTCGAGCAACGCCGCCTGGGTTTTCGGCGGGGTCCGGTTGATTTCATCGGCCAGAAGGATTTCGGCAAAGATCGGGCCTTTTCTGAGCCGAAAAGCCCGGCTTTGAAGATCGTAGATGTGGGTCCCGAGAATGTCCGCCGGCATCATGTCGGGTGTAAACTGAATCCTGTTGAACTCGGCCCTGAGAACATGGGCCAGCGTCTTTGCAAGAAGGGTTTTCCCGAGACCGGGCACCCCCTCCATGAGCACGTGGCCGCGAGCCAGGAGGCTCACCAGAAGATGGATCACGGCCTCTTTTTGCCCGATGATCACCTTGGAGATCTCCGAGGTCAGCAGATCCATGAACTTCTTCAACCCTTCCTCCATGTTCTTATCCTCCCGGCCCATGCTTAATTGCTTTTTCCAGAGCTGCGTAAAGATCTCTTGTTTGAACCAGGAGATCCCGCTCCGTCACCTCTTCAGCTTGATACAGCACCTTGGACTGCCTCAGCCTTTCCCGGAGTCCTCGATTCTTGCCGACAAGAAGGCGCCCGGCCTCTTCCTCGATCCAGCGAGAGACCGTTTCAAGGGCGAGCCGGCTTGCCCCGGCCCGTTGAAACAAGCCGGCCATGGCGCGAACATACTCCATCGGCGAACGGCCGGCCTCCTTGGGCAGGGGTCTTGGAGGACCGAAACGCCTGCCCGCCGCCGCCCAAAGCACCAGGAGGATGAGTCCCCCTTGAAAAAGGAGGCCCTGCATCCCCGAGTCCAGAACATGGCCGATCACCGACGTGGCTCTCCCATACCCGTGATGGTATTCGTCAAAGAGGAAGGTTCCTTCTCCCAAGTGGCTCAGCAGGAATTCCAGCGCCAGTTGCCCGTGATCGCCTTGCCTGAGCTTCAGGTTGGAGAAAAGGCTCGGGTCCGTGAGGACGATGACCCTGCCTTTCCCTTTTTCCACCACGCCGATGAGAGCCCCCCACCTGTCCCGAACATGGACGACCAGGCCGGCGTGAGTCGAGGAAAGACCGGGATGACGCTCGCCCCGGATCTCCCGCTTGCCCCCGATGTAAGGCCCGGGCTGAAAGCCCGGTTCCTTTTCAGCGCCTTCCCCTTTGTCCTCAGAAAGGTCCACGCCGAAGTGCTCCAGGTAGGGATCTGGCCGTCGCGCGGCCATGAAAAGCGTTCCCCCTCGCTGCACCCAACCCTCCAGTGCTCCAAGTTCGCCGGGCTCAGGGCCGAGCCGAGGGTCGAGCAGGACCAGCACAGAGGCCCGGGAAGGCAGGTCCTTCAGGTTTTTCTCCCATCGTTCCACCGGGATCCCCAGATCTTTCAACCAGAGATAGAGGATCTTGTAGCCCAGCGTGCCTGAGCTGTAGCTCGTTGGAGAGCCGGGTTCCTGCCCGCGGCCCACATATTTTTCCATATAGGCCAAGGCATAAACGGCGAGGAACAGGAGCACAAAAGGAATCGCCGTCTTCCACGGACCGGATCTTCTCACAGGGCCGCCTCCATCCGTTTCAGCCACACGGAACAATGCCGGAAAGACTCCGGCCCTGCCGCCTCCTGCCCGTACCAGACCTTCTCGTACAAAGCGATCAACTCTTTGAGGGCGTCCTGTCTGGCCATTGGGCCTCCCACGCGGGCAAGATGCTCCCGGTTGGTTGCCTCGGGGTTGTATCTCCACCAGCCATGGTGATGGCCTTCCAGCAACACGGAGACAAAGTAAAACCGGATCGCTTCACGGAAAGCTCCACCGGAAGCCTTTTCCATGGCTTTTTGCCGCCACCCTTTCCAGTCCGCCTCGACTTGCTTCGCCAAAGAGATGCTCGTCACGGAGGATCCCCGCCGCCTCCAGCCCGCCGGCCCGAAATTCCGGACGATCCGGAAGATGAGAAACCCGGCCGCCAGCAGCAGGAAACCATAGAACACGTAGGCTACCCACTGTCCCGGCACTTTCCCTTCAATGGCCTTGAAGGCGGCGCCCAGCCACCGCTTCAACTTCTCGAAAAGCTCGATCAAAGAAGCCAGCCACGGAGGGGCTCCCCTTTCCTTCAGCCCCTGAAACTCGTTCAATTGATAGATCGCATGCAGCTTGTCCCGGCTTTGTTGCCACTGATCATCCGCCCACGCAATGATCGCCCGGTCCCGATCCACTTGGCGAATCACGGATTCGATATGCCGAGCCAGGGCTTCACTGGCTTCGGATGATTGGCCGGCCTCCTCCATCCGCCCGATGAGATCCTCCCGATTCAACCTGACTTCCGGCCCTTTTCCGGTCCTCACATGGAGCCCGGGTGGAAACAGATCCTTTAGCCCGGTGACTTCCTCGGATTTCATCGCACCCTGTCCGGACCGCACGGATTCAAGGGCCTGCTGAAGTCGCGACCGGTATTCATCAAAGGAAATGCTGCTTCCTGAAGCCGGGTCCTGGAAAAAGAACAAGGCAGGGACAAGGACGAGAAAGAACAGGCGGCATTTCTGTGCGAGGCGGGATGTCATTGTTGATCACCTTTCAAAATCCTCCCAAGAGCCCGTCCGATAAATACTCACCCCTCCCCTGGTGCCCGTCCTCCGTAGCAGGGCTACTGCGGAGGATGGAGGAGGGGACAAAGGGGAGGGGGAAAAAGGAAGGTCAGAAATATCCGGAATCTATTCCACCCCCACCTAACCTCCCCCGTCAAGGGGGAGGGATTTTTTGGGTGATTTGTCTGATCCGGCCCGGATCATGGCGGGCGTCAGCATATCCTGCTCCTGCTCGATCTGAAGCAGCACGACGGCGCCGATCACCATGGCGCCGCCCGCAATCTGCAATATCTCCATGGTCTCGCCCAGAACAAAGAAAGCGAAAAAGCCCGCCGAAATCGGTTCCAGCGTCGCTGTAATGCTCGCCCGTGTGGATCGGATGTAGTTGACCCCCACGAAAAAAAGACCGAAGGGCAGGATCGTGCCTACAACGGCGATGTAGACCATCCACAGCCATTGGGAAAAATCAAAAGCCAGGCGCACATACTGAAAGGGCGGATGAAGGATGTGCCAGGTTGGGATTGAAAAAACCAGGGCATAGAACAAGACCGTCCAGGGTCTGTAGCGGTGCATGCCCCGTTCACCGAGGAGGCTGTAACCGGCAAAGCAGACGGCCGAGGCCACGCCGCCCATGATCCCCAGCCGGTTCATTCGCAAAAGTTCGAGGTTATACCCGCCCACCACGAGGTAACATCCGCCGAAGGCCAGGAAAAGGGCCGTGATTTTGCAGAGGGTGGAACGCTCTTTCCAGAACACCATGGAATAGACCGCCACAAAGATCGGGGCAAGGTACTGGATAAGAATCGCGGCAGCCACCTGGATCTTGCTGATGGTGTAGAAATAGGTGCCCTGCACCAGGGCCATGAACACGCCGCCCAGGAGAAGGAAGTAGCCGACGTCCCTCGGCCTGATCTTCAGGGAACTTCTTGAAAAAACCACGAGGAACAGGAAAAGGATGATCGAGGCCAGGGTGACCCTGATTTGCACCAGGTCCAGAGCTTTCACCCCGCCTTCGAATAGCGCCTTGCCTGCGGTGCCGGAAGAAGCCCACATCATGGCCCCGGTCATAACGCAGAGATAGCCTTTCAATGCACCAAGATTTGATGGAGCCAATCCATTACCTCTGTGGGGGCTGACGGGTCTTCCGCCGACGACTGCTCAGCGGAGCGCGAATGGGGTGGATACTATGGGAGGAACTTGGTTGGTGTCAATGAGAAAGCCGATTGGCCCTTCTCAAAGTTTGATGCATTAGCAAAAAGTCCCCCAAGCCGTCACCCCGGCGAAGGCCGGGGTCCAGAAGTGCTTAAAAAGACTGGATTCCCGCCTATCCACCCTCCGTAGCAGAGCTACTGCGGAGGACGGGCGCGGGAATGACAGAAAAGGGCTGTCTCGGACTTTTTACGAGTCCATCAAAGTTTGATTCTGTTGACAAGAAACCCTTCGCATATTATAAAAACACCCATTCCGGATTAGACCGCCTTGCCGGGCGGTTTCACTGTAAAAACGCATGGAGGTAAAATTTATGGGCCAGTATTGCATTAATGTCTTTTTGGACGCGGAACAGGAAGCAAAGATCAAGGATGCCGGATTGGACGACCAAATCCTGGAGATCGAAGGGAAAAAGGCGGTCAAGGTCCCGGTCGGGGATAAAGAACACAAGAAACTCAAGAAAGCTTTTCCCGACCTCAAGTTCGACGCAGGGGACGCATGCGTTCTCCCCGACCCTGCACAAAAAACGCTGATCGATATCATCACGACATCCCAGACGGTTGACTGCATGAAAGTGGCCATTGTGAAGCTTTATAACCCTCTTGCCGGCAAAGAGCTCCGAAGCAAGACCCTGTAGCACCCCGAGTGCACCCTGTCTCCCCCTCCCCTTGCCGATCAGACCGAGAGATTCGGCTCTCAGCAAGAGGGAGGAGGAGCGTTCTTTCCCTCAGGAGGGAACGATGCCTACGTCCTTGAGTGTGAAAACCACGGCCAGGAGTGAGATGGTGGACATCACCTCCTCGGTGCAAAAAGAGATCTCAAGAGCGGGTGTTTCGGAAGGGTTATGCGTGGTTTACGTTCCCCACACCACCGCAGGCATCACCATCAACGAAGGCGCGGATCCCTCCGTTTGCCGCGATATTATCGAGAAGCTCCATGAACTCGTGCCCCCCAATGCCGGCTACCGTCACATGGAAGGCAATGCCGACAGCCACATCAAAGCATCCCTCATGGGCAGTTCGGTGTCCGTGATGGTCGAGAAGGGCCGTCTTCTTCTTGGGACCTGGCAGAAGATCTTTTTCTGCGAATTCGACGGCCCCCGCACCCGCAAAGTGTACGTGACATTCTAGCAACGAAAACAGCTTCGACGCATCGAAAAACCTCTTTTCTGAACTCTGAACTCTGAACTCTGACCACCTTGCACGATCTCAAACAAGCTTCACGCGCTTCGGATCGATGCCGCGCTCTTGAAGCCACTCCCGGATGGCTTTGTAGAGCATGCGATAATACGTAAGCGAACCTCCCAGACCGCGCCGGCCAAAGAAATAATTGATTTCGAGAATGAGGGGCTGGGGGTCCGGATCCGCCTTGGAAAAAACAAAATCCATGGCCGCCAGATTGATCCCTGATGCCTCGCAGATCTTTTCGGCCCGGGCAACGCCTTTTTCCCGAAGATCAGGCTTCCACCGTTGATCGATCCTCGCACCTCGACTTACGGTGGTCACCATCCGGCCGGGCGCCTTCGGCCGCTTCCAGTAACAGGAAAATTTTCGGCCGAGAACAACGACTCTCAAGACATTTCCCCGGCAGGGAATCAGCTCCTGGGTAAGAAAAGGGGGTCGGCCCCATTCATCCAATCTCTTGAGCGCGGATTCAAGCTCTTCCCGGTTCCGGATGAGCCACACCCCGGCCCCCTCATGGCTCCTGTCCACCTTGATAAAAAAAGGGGGTTCCATGGGGTTCTTCATCAGGGCTTTCGCTGATTTCCATCGCCGGGTTTTGGGATGGGGCCAATGCATCTTCTCGAAAAGGCGACTCTGTCCTGTTTTCCCCGGATACTGAAAGCGCCGGTCATAGTTTGGAAAAACAAAGGCTGACGAGGTTTTGCACGCCCGGTAAAGCGTCACGGAGCAGGTTTGGGGAAGGATGACGGCCTTCGCTCCTTGGATCAAGGAAAAGTCCGTTGAATCGAGCCTCCGGTCCCCCAAAATGATCTGGGCGTCGGCTGCAAAGCAGGGATGAAAGGAAAGGATCATTCCATATCCAGAGTTTGACTTTAGACTCTGGAGTTTTTATACTCTTCCCTGGTGTCATGCAGCAAGAGTTCCTTAATAAAATCCAACCCGTCACCCCCACGTATCCCCTTCGACGGGCTCAGGACAGGCTCCCCCAATCAAAGAGGGATGGGAATTTGGGTATTCCAAGGACTTCCCCTCCCTTGGTGGGAGGGGCAAGGGGAGGGGGCTCCTCAAGGATTTTGTCAACGCATTTATGAGACATGACACCGGCAGCCTTAATACATTGATTAAATGTCAAGATCCAAATGACAAATCTATTCCAAAACACAAAACATGGGTCATTTTCAGGGTCGAAGACCTTTGTTGAGGAGTATCAACATGCCGATCTTTGAGTTTCGATGTGTGAAGTGCGGGAATGTTTTTGAAAAAATATTCTTGAAGTCCGATGAACCCGTTGAGATGACATGCCCGGAATGCAAGTCCCCGTCCCTTGAACGGGTCGTGAGCCGGACAACCCATGTCATGGCCCGAGGCGCCGGTGAAAAGCCCGAACTTACGACCCGGTCGTGCGCGTCCGGAAGCTCCTGCATGACCCTGGATATCCCGGGTCCGACCAAATGAGGTCTCCGTCGACCGCAAATCGAGTATCGTTTGAAGACGAGCTGTTTTTCCCCATTTCCCGAGCGGAGCAATAACCTTTATGTTCCATGACGACCGGCCCGAGAATCCCCATCCCTCCCTCAGCGATGAGGACAAGGGATGCATCATGGATCTCTTCTACGATCAGATCGTCCCCAAACTGACCCGGCTCCATGCCCGGAACGGTGTTGTGGGATGTGACTTTGCCGGGCCTCGCTACACCCACTGGCAGATTCACTTCAGGTCCCGGGGAGACGATTTCGAAATTGTGGATTTTGAGTATGAAGAAGCGGGCTGCGGCCTTGACCTCGATATCTAGTATCTCAATGATAGATTCCATAGCCGCTTCACTTCACCCCCTCCTTTCCTCCCCCATCAAGGGGGAGGGAACTGTTTGTCATTTCTTAGACTTCCCCTCCCTTGGTGGGAGGGGCTGGGGGAGGGGGGGAAAACGGCGGATTGTCAAGCAAACATGGAGACACCACACTAGCACAGAGCCGAGAGCGAAGAGCATGGAGTAAGGAGTCTTTAAGCCTCTTGCTCCATTGTCCAGCACATGCGAATATGACGCTTTCGGGGTTGATTTTGAAGACAGAAGCAAAGAACCCGAAGCACAGGCCTGGAATACATGATGGAAAGCAAGTTCTTTGGAAAAGACATCCTGAGCCGGCCCAAATGTCCCTTCTGCGGTCTTGACATCGACAAACCCGTGGATCTCTCCCATAGCGCCATGCCCATGGGCCGATGCGGTTGCGGCGCCGTCTATGCCTTTGATGTGACCGGTCACAATCTGGGGTCGGCCATGATCGAGGCTCTGGTATACGCATGCGGGGGGGACTGCGATTGCGCCTGGAGTCTTACATCGGATGAAGATTATGTGGACGAGCAGGTTTACAACTACGACGACCAAACGCACCGGATCGTTCAGAGCGGCGCCTACGAAGGCAGGCGCATTGCAGGCGCCCTGTATTTCATCCGCTTGATAAAGAACCTTCCCGGGTCCGGGGAAGTGGCGGGGGTTCCTGAGCGATCTTCGTTTCCCCCATCTTCTTCAGAGATCCCGGCCCCGAAATCCTTTGCCAAGCACGACGTGGAAGTGTTCGTCAAAGCTTATGAACTGGACACCCTCCTCGTGATGGCAAGGGAAGATAAGAGAATCATCCGGGACCTGAAACGCCTTCTTTACTCTGCAGACGACCTTCTTCGCTGGAGAGCGGCCGAGGCCCTTGGCAAGGTCTCGGACGTGATCGCCGAAAGGGATCCGGGAACCATTGCAAAGCTCATGCAGGGCCTTTTTTCCTCCCTCATGGACACCGCGGCCTCGAGCTGGGGCGCCTTGGATGCCGTCGGTGAAATCATCAGTCGGAATCCCCGGCAATTCTCAGGATACATCCCCCAGTTATACCCCATGGTTCGAGACAAAAGCCTGCTGCCCGACATCCTTCGGGTTCTGGGAAAAATCAGCCTCACCCATCCCGAGCCGATGCGAAAGGTCGGGCCTCACTTTGTCCCCTTCCTGAATGATCCTGTACCCACAGTGCGAGCCTATGCCGCGATCCTCCTCGGTCGCCTGGGCACGGAGGAGGCAGGAGAGCCTCTTTCAAAACTCTTGGAAGACCCCGCGGAAGTTTCCCTGTACGAAGGGGGCAACATCATTGATACAACCGTAGGGCGGGTTTGTGCCGATGCGTTGAAAGGGCTCAAAGAGCTTTCGGAGAAAGGCCGTCGAACCGCCGGGTCGGGATCTCGCGTGGCTGAAGTGGAATAGATGAAGACGGTGCAAGGCGCACGGCGCAAGGCACACGGGAAACCGACGCGAGCAGGCCGTGCCCCGCGAGCCGCGCGCCGTGCACCGTTCCCGCGCCCTCCTCCGAACCCCTTTGCTGCCGAATGCCTATTCGCTACCGAGGGGATAATATGGTTATCCAGTACTGCTTTTCATCCGAAGGTTTCCCGGATAAGCTCGTCAAAAGATGCGCCGATGGCCCTTGGGACGCAAATCAGGTAGGCCGCCTTATCCGGGTTCTTGCCGCCTCCTTCGCTCAAAAGCTCCCTTGACAGGGTGTAAAGGTTCCTGTACACGCCGTCCAGATCAAAGACCGGGTAGGAGACACCCTTCTCAAAGGCCGCTTTGCCGCAAGCCCGGGCCGCGCCCTGGATCTTCGTGGGAATGCCGTAAACACGGCAGGTAATGGGCCTGTGTGCATAAAGGACGCATTCGTTCTTCTCATCCAGCAAGGGGCATCGAATCCGCTCTCTTGCAAGAATCAAGGCTTGCGCTTCAGGGTCCTCCCCATAGCGCTCCAGTTTTTTTTCCAACCGCTTGAGGCCCCTTTCCGTTTCATTGCACCTGAGAAGGGCCGCTTCCTTCTTTTCCCTGTCCAGTTCGTCGAAACGGTTCTTGAGGCTCGCAGCCTCGATCAGGAACAAGCCGAACACGGCATGGCAGCAATCCGAGCAGTGAAGCTCACAGGCCATGCTGGGACCATGGAGCGCTTTGGTTTTTTGAAAGGCTTGATCGGCTTTGTCAACCAGGAGCTCGTAACTGCGGAAGAGGGATTCGGTTTTCATGACTTGCGGTGGGGTTCCAATTGCTTCAGGAATTCGGGATGGACCTGAAATCCGCATGCTCCAGCCTTTTCGGCATGAAGAACCGCTTGATCGTATTCCCCGTTCTGGTAATAGGCGACAGCCAGGTTGTTGTGTCCGAGCCCGAAGGTGGGCGCCAATTCCACGAGCCTCTGATTGGTTTCGATCGCTCTTGCCGGGTCCCCCTGCTGCAGATAAGCGTTGGCCAGGTTGGTCCACGCTTGGACAATATCCGGATTCAGTTCAATGGCTTTCTCAAGGGCTTCGATCGCTTCCGTGGTTCTTGCCATTTGAAGATAGGCAAAACCCAGGTTGGCATAGCCCCGGGCATAACGGGGCTCGATCCGGGTCGCTCTTTGGTTGGCTTCCACCACCTTTTCCAGATCGCCTTTTTTGAAGTAGATGTACCCCAGATTGACCCAGGCCTCGAACATCCGGCCGCTGTTGGCAATGGCCTCGTCAAAAAAAGGGGTCGCCTCGTCGAGCTTGCCTTGTTCGAGCAGCTTCACACCCAAATTGTAAGCCGAGGTCGCACATTCCGGGTTCTCGGTCAGGATGGCTTTCTGTTGTTGAATAAAATCTTCGGAATCTTGCGGTTCTTTCATGGATGTTCCTTGTGAAAGCACAGGATGATGGAGCAATGCAGCGGTGGAAGAGCGAAGTGTTGGAGTCGATTAGAAATGGCACACGGGGCATGCTGCACGGCGCAAGGAACACCCCTTGAACCGTGGGCCGTGGGCCTGCATTTTCATTATTCCATCATTCCATGATTCCAATATTCCCCTCGTCCATTTTTCTGTTTCTTGAAAATGCACAGAGGTCGCCGCCCGGTCCGGACAACGACCTCCAGGATTGCTCTCGTGCAGGGCTCTCGAAGTCTAATGATCCTCGGTCTGCCCTCTTCCTTTCAAGCCGTACATGGTGCTGCTGCCCGTAGAAAA
>Ga0209498_1000555_pt1 | contig 23120 bp, 17 predicted proteins | sample WalLakDeSediment_FD_184131 | JGI IMG/M metagenome (GOLD analysis project Ga0209498, IMG submission 184131) | Lake sediment microbial communities from Walker lake, Nevada to study Microbial Dark Matter (Phase II) - Walker Lake 11/02/13 Deep... | ecosystem: Environmental > Aquatic > Freshwater >...
CCCCGCCGCGACCTTTACAGTGTCTCCATCCGACGCGGCATCGATGGCTGCCTGAATAGTGTTAAAGTCACCGGGCACATTGATGATGCCATCCTCTGCCGCCACCGGTGCCGGCCCTGTAACCCCCAGCACCAGAACCAGCGCCAACCCAACAAGAATGCTAGTCCATTTCTTCACTTTCCCCTCCTTTATCTGTTCTTTCTCTCGGTCGCCAGCCATGACCGCGGCCCATCTGCGACACGACTGCTGCTCAGAACACCATCACGGCCGCAAACGCATAGGACCGACACCTCTGATAGGTCGGTTCCACAGCAAGGCATCACAGGCACGATCGCATAGCCGACACTGCACTCCGGAACCCCAGATCAGCTCTCTTACCGGCAACTGACTCACACTCGCTACTCAGTTAGGAATCAAGGTATCCCGCGGCAGGTGTTATGCATTTGTCTCAAGACAGACGAGTCACCAAGGAACAGCAAACATGATAGCATCTAACTGTTAAGATTCTGTTAAGATTTCCCTTGCGTCGCCGGAACACAGGCAGATGCGAAAGGATCTCCTCGCATAGGTTACCGATGGTTCACACGCATACACGGTGCTTGCAGGTTTCCCCTGCCGGCGGTTGATTTCTCCCATATTTAGTGGTAGAATGCCTGCGTACCACAATTTTTGGGGGGAATCGGTGAACTGTCCTAACTGCGGTGGGCCTGAGTCAGGGGTAATCGACTCCCGAAGCCTGGGCGAGGTGATAAGGCGGCGAAGGAAGTGTCTCGCCTGCGGAGTCCGCTTCACCACCTATGAGCGCATTCACGTGCGAGACCTGTTCGTCATCAAAAAGGATGGACGGCGTGAGGAGTTCAACCGTGATAAGCTCTCACTTGGTATTCGCAGAGCTTGCGAGAAGCGCCCCCTTCCCACTGGCGCAATAGACAAGCTTGTGGACAGCATCGAGGCTGAAGTACACAGGATGGGCAAAGGCGAAATCTCCAGTGCTCATATCGGCGATCTGGTCATGGAAGGCCTCAGAAAGCTGGATCACATTGCCTATATCCGCTTTGCCAGCGTTTATCGCACATTTGCCGACATCGGTGATCTGAAGCAGGAAGTGGACAGCCTGGCGGAGCGAGGAAACTCGACTCCTGCGAACCAGCTGCCGCTGCCCTCCTATGAGGCGGGGAACTCCCTGAAAGTGCGTAAGAGGAGGTAGGATGGCCAAGACCCGGCGCAAGCAGAACCAGAAGACTATTGGCCGAGATCGAGTGGCTCGGGCGGTCTTTGCCGCAGCCGAGTCAATGGGCATAAGCGACAGAAGGTTGCTGGAGAAGTTCACGGAGCAGGTGAGCGAGCGTCTTGACATGGCTCAGCCCCTTCCGGGCATGGAAGGGCTCGTGGCCCAACAGGTCAGACAACCCATGTCCTCTTCACAGATCAAGGCACTGGTTAAGGAGATGCTGACCGCCGATGAGTTTTCTCCTCAGGCCAGGAGTCAGGTCATCTCCGGCATCGAACTCAGTGAGAATGCCCTCAGGGTCCTGGAAAGAAGGTATCTGGGCAAAGACGGCGAAGGTAATCCTGTTGAGACCCCACAGGAGCTGTTTCGCCGGGTGGCCAGGCACATCGCCTCAGCCGAGTCTGCGTTTGATCCCGATGCCGATACCTCGCGCTATGAAGCGGCCTTCTACGGGTTGATGGAGAGGCTGGAGTTTCTGCCCAACTCGCCCACACTCATGAACGCCGGGCGCGACCTGGGCCAGCTGTCGGCCTGCTTTGTACTGCCCATTGAGGATTCCATGGAGTCCATCTTCGATGCGGTTAAGTACACCGCCTTGATTCACAAGAGCGGCGGAGGTACCGGCTTCTCCTTCTCCCGCCTGAGACCGGAACGGGATAGAGTGGGTTCCACAGGTGGCATCGCCAGCGGCCCTGTTTCCTTCATGAGGGCCTTTGATGTCACAACGGATGTTATCAAGCAGGGCGGCATGCGAAGGGGCGCCAACATGGCCATACTCAGAGTTGATCATCCCGACATACTGAGATTCATAGAGGCCAAGGAGGACCCAGAGGCCCTGACGAACTTCAACCTCTCCATAGCTATCACCGACGAGTTCATGAAGGCGGTGGAAGCAGGCACTGATTACAGCTTGATGAACCCCCGCACGGGAGAGACGGCGGATCAGCTAAATGCCAAAGACGTATTCGATAGGGTTGTCGACATGGCCTGGCGCACGGGCGACCCCGGCATCGTGTTTATTGACGAGATCAACAGGCATAACCCTACTCCCCAGCTGGGCAGCATAGAAAGCACCAACCCCTGTGGTGAACAGCCGCTACTGCCTTTCGAGTCGTGCAATCTTGGCTCGGTGAACCTGGCCAGGATGGTGGTACATACAAGTGATAAGCCCTGCATTGACTATGACAGGCTGGCTCAGACCATCAGACAGGCGGCGCGCTTTCTGGACGATGTTATCGAGGTTAACCAGTTTCCCCTGCCCGAGATCGAGAATATGACCAAGACGACCAGGAAGATAGGACTGGGGGTCATGGGGTTTGCCGACATGCTGATTCAGCTGCGCATAGCTTACGACAGTGAGCAGGGGCTCGCCACGGCGGAGGAGATAGCCCGCTTCATATCGGAAGAGGCCGACAAAGCCTCAATGGAGCTGGGGCAGGAGAGGGGTGTCTTTCCTGCTTTCAAGGGCAGCGTTTATGACAGGCCTGACGGTCCCCGTTTCCGGAATGCCTCTCGTACTACGATTGCGCCCACCGGCAGCCTGAGCATCATCGCTAATTGCTCCAGCGGCATCGAACCATTATTCGCCCTTAGCTATGTGCGTCACATCCTCGAGGGCGAGGAGTTTGTGGAGGTGAACCCCTATTTTGAGCAGGCTGCCAAGAAGGGAGGGTTCTACTCTGCCGAGTTAATGAAGCAGTTGGCCGAAGGGAAAAGGCTGAGAGATCTGGAGGCAGTTCCGGAAGACATCAAGACGGTGTTCGTCACCTCTCATGACATATCGCCAGAGTGGCACGTGAGAATGCAGGCGGCGTTCCAGAAGTTCACCGATAGCGCCGTATCCAAGACCGTCAACTTCCCACACGAGGCGAAGCCGGAGGACGTGGCCAAGGTTTACCTGATGGCTCACCGGGAAAGACTGAAGGGGATAACCATATATCGTGACAGAAGCCGGGCGAGTCAGGTCCTCACCATTGGCGAGGGGGACAAGAAGACGGAAGGGCCTGCCCCGAGCAGAACAGATGTAAAACTGGCGCCCCGAAGAAGGCCCAAGGTGACCAGAGGTGTGACTGAGAGAGTAAACACCGGCTGCGGGTATATCTACGTGACCGTGAATTTCGATAGCCGAGGAATATCGGAGGTATTCTCGGCCCTTGGGAAGGCCGGAGGTTGCGCCGCAGCCCAGCTGGAGGCGATCAGCCGTCTTACATCGCTGGCCCTTAGGTCGGGAATAGACACGGACTCCATTGTGAAGCACCTGCGAGGCATCAGATGCCCGTCAATCGCCTGGGAGCAGGGACATGCTGTTCTGTCCTGCGCCGATGCCATTGCCAGCGTGCTCGCAAAGTACATTAGGGACAAGACCGCCGACAATCCGCCAGTGGCCACGGGTAGTCGGGAGCTGATCAAGAGTTGGGCCGGACAATGCCCGGATTGCGGTGGCCCGTTGATATACCAGGAGGGATGCAACATCTGCATCGCTTGCGGATTCACGAAATGCGGATAAGGCACAAGAGCAGCGGGTACTGAGGAAAGTCGAAGGATGGGCAGGTCTAGAGGGAGCTACTATTCAGCCCTCAAGCGGATAACGAGGGTTGCTAACTCAGCGTTCGGCCTGAAGAAGACCTGCAATGCTATCGCCAAGAGCGCAGCAAGGGCGATGCAGGCCAGTGGCTGCCGTATCTTGTGGCTCAACTCCCAGAAGGATTACCTGATCACCGTGGGCACATACGGTCTGAGCGACCTTTACCTCAAGAAAGGCCCGCTCGATGCCCGCAAAAGCCTGCCTGACATCCTCGACGGGAAAGCAGTCTATATCGCCGATGCTGCTACAGATGAAAGGGTGCAACACCCCCAGACAGCACTGGGGCAGGGTATATCCTCCATACTGGGCGTTCCTGTCCTCAGGAAGGGCGAGGCCATCGGGGAGATCCGCATCTACACGCGTGAGCCTCGGCAGTTCTCGGACGCCGACAAGAACTTCCTGCTCAGCGTTGCCGATATGTGCGCAGTCATCTTCGAAAGGGCAGAGCTTCAGCAGGTGCTTGAAAAGGACTACAAGGCAGGCGAGAAGCGCAGAAGAGCATCTCCGGCCTCTCCGATACCCATCAGCCCATTGAGACCCACGACTTTCGCTCACAGCAGTGAGGAGGACTTTGCCAGACTACTGGATTTCTACTGCATTGAATGGCTTTACGAGCCGCGCTCGTTCCCATTGAGGTGGGAAGGGGACAAACTGGCGGAGATGTTCACTCCGGATTTCTATCTGCCCGAGCTGGACCTGTACGTTGAACTGACTACGCTAAAGCAAAGCCTGCTGACAGAGAAGAACCGCAAGGTACGCCAACTGAGGGAACTCCACCCTGAGATCAATGTCAGGCTTCTGACCAAGAGCGACTTCCTCAAACTGCTGGCGAAATACGGATACGGGCCCCTCGGCGAGGCCAAAGTGGAAGGAGTGGACCGTGTTCTGTACAGCCACGCCCAGATCCAGCGTAGAACCAGGACTCTGGCCAGACGCATCTCAGACGATTACGCGGGGCAGCGGCTAGTGCTGATAGGCATTCTGAAGGGAGTTGTCTGCTTCATGGCCGATTTGATGCAGCATCTCTCGCTTCCGGTTACCCTTGACTTCATGGCTATCTCATACTACGGCCGGAACGATGAGGTAGTGGCGATAACCCGGGACCTCGATACCAGCATAACAGGCCAACACGTACTGATGGTTGAGGACATCGTCGATACTGGCATGACGCTCAACTACATCCTCGGCCACCTTTCCGCTCACAATCCCGCCAGTCTTCGGGTGTGTACCCTGCTCGACAAGAGAGCACGGCGACTGACAAATGTCCGCCTTGATTACGTGGGCTTCGAGATCCCCGACGAGTTCGTGGTCGGCTATGGCCTGGACTACAAAGGGGAATACCGCAATCTGCCCTTTATCGGGATTCTTCACCCCGAACTCATCAAACACGGCAACCGGTAGTGTCATGTACGAGGGTCGGCCGCCTGCCCGATGTTCTGCAGGCCTCAGCCCGGGCTGATCAACGTCGACGCCGCGCTCCATTGCTCGAAGTCATCTGGCCAGACCCTCCAATGCCCTGCGGTAGTCCAGCTTCAGTCGCTCGGCCTCAGCTGTCAGGCTGTCCCACTCGGCAGTAAGCTCAGCCACCCTGGCCCTCAGCGCCGCATACTCGCGATTCACAGCCACTACGTTCTGCGGAGCATCATAGTGATTCGGGTCAGCTATCAGGGCCTCCAGTTCGCGAACCCGCGTTGTTGTCACTTCGACCTCTCGCTCAATGTCCCCTATGCGCTGGTTTACCGGCGATATGGTGCGATAGTGTTCATTGCGAAGTTCGCCCTCCAGCGTCTTGCGCTGGCGCTTCTCAAGCGAGGTCGCGGGCCGCTCTGGCTGCCGGCCCACCCCCCTGTAGCTACTCCCCGTTTCAGGCGTTTCCGTATCAGCACAGGAAGCCGCACTCTGCCACAGAAAATCGTCGTAGCCACCGAGGAAGATCCTGGCCTGACCATCCCGCACCTCTATGATCTTATTGGCGATTTCCCTGATAAGCGTGCGGTCGTGTGTGATAAAGCAAAGGGTTCCCCTGTACGCATCGAGGGAATCGGTCAAGATCTCGCGCGAAGGAATATCCAGATGATTGGTCGGCTCATCGAGAAGCAGGAAGTTAGCGGGTCTGGTCAGCATTCGAGCAATTGCGACGCGCGTCTTCTCGCCACCAGAGAGCACCGATATGCGCTTGTTGACATCATCACCAGCGAACAGAAATGCGCCCAGGAGTCCTCGCAAGCGCTGATCCGACTCATCCGGCGCTACAGTGCGTAGCTCCTCAATGATGGTGTTGTGGGGGTTCAGAGACTCTATGTAATACTGAGCAAAGTATGCGATCGTCACGTTGTGGCCCACAACGCGCTGTCCTCCCTCAAAGGGCAGAACCCCGGCCAGCATTCGCAAAAGGGTCGTCTTGCCCGCTCCATTTATGCCGACCAGTGCCACGCGGTCACCGCGCTCAAGTGCCACATTGAGGTCCTTGTATACAGCATGTTGTCCGTAGGACTTGGCCACGTGCTTGAGTTCGATAACGACACGCCCGCTCCGGGCCGGCTCGGAGAAGCTGAAGCGTATCTTCTTGGTTGAGCGCGGAACTGTGACCCGCTCCATCTTCTGCAGTTGCTTTATGCGGCTTTGCACCTGCGACGCCTTCGTGTTCTTGGCTCGGAAGCGCTCGATGAAGCGCATCTGCCGGTTGATCTCACGCTCCTGTCGCCTGGCCGTAGCCTGCCGCGTCTCGATCTCTTTCTCACGAGCAAGAACGTAGCTATCGTAACTGCCTCTGTATAAGATAACTCCATCATCCTCGATCGCTATGATTCTGCGGACAACGTTGTTGAGAAAGGCGCGGTCATGGGAGGTGAGCAGGACGGCCCCGTGATAGCGCTTTAAGTAATTCTCAAACCACCGCTGCGTCTCGAGGTCAAGATAGTTGGTCGGCTCATCAAGCAACAGGACATCCGGATTGACGAACAACAGTCTCGCCAGCTCGATACGTGTCCGCCAGCCCCCGCTAAACTCGGACAGTGCCCGCCCCAGGTCCGCCGCGGCGAACCCCAGTCCGGACAGCACCATCTTCGCCTGATGCTCCGAATCGTAGCCTCCCTTCGCCTCGTATAGGTCCTGCAGTTGCCCCAGTTCCTTCAGCAGACCGGCAAGCGTCTCCTCGTCAGTTTCCTCGGCCACTTCCTCCTGTACCAGCTGCATCTTGTGCGCGAGGTCGCCAACTCCATCTGATGAACTGGAAACGTACTCCAGCAGAGCTTGCCCCGACGACCCCTGGACATCCTGGCGGAGATAGCCGATCGCCGTTCCACGTCGCAGCGATACGGTGCCCGAATCGGGCATTACATTGCCGGTTATGATATCGAACAGAGTGGTCTTGCCGCTGCCGTTGCGCCCGATGATTGCGATACGGTCGCTCATGCCGACGGTGAAACTGACCCCGCTGAAGAGCTCATTATCGTCATATGACTTGGATACGTTGGCGATACTCAGCATGATTTCCTTTCAGACGCCAACATTATAATCGTAAATGCTGAGAGAACGAAAGCCAGAATTGCCGTAAGAGTTCAGTTGAGCCAGAGCAGCGAGGGACAGATGCCGCGACACGACATGGCCGGTGCTTAACGGCGCTCGAAGTGCTACAATGCTGACCAGCGTCTGCCAACGACGGAAACTCGAAACAAAGGAGACAAGAAATGTGGGATGCTGCTAAGTGCAACCTATGCGGAGATTGCCTGGCCAGATGCCGTTATGTCAACTATGGTAAGGACAGGGCAGTTGCCGAGATCAAACTGCTCATGGATGGCCGGGACGCCGGGATACTGCATAGCTGCACTACCTGCCTGGCCTGTAACGACTATTGCCCAACCGGAGCCGACCCCTCAGACCTCATTTTCCGCATGCAGGAGACACTAGGGACCTCCCCCATTGCCGTCGTGGGCAGACCGGTGCTCGAGGCATTTGCCAAGGCGCTGGAAGAGCAGGACCTGTCAGGCCAGATAGTGCCTGGTGACCCCGACAAGCCCGTGCTGTCACTGGACTCGTTCGGCCCGGAGAGCTTCCCTGAGGGCACACTCGATAGTCAGTTGTTTACAGGCATGACCATAGTGAGGGGTGCCCACTACGCATCCTTGGTGGGGTTTGTGCATATGGGCGGGCAGAGCTTCGTCGAGAAGTACGGACAGCGAGTGCTGGACAGGCTGGCAAGCCTGGGCAAGGACATTGTCTACATGCATAACGAGGGTTTCGTTCTCGCAGATGTCAAGGCCAAAGAGTATGGATTCAGTGTCGGCTTCAAGTACATGCACCTCTTTGAATATCTGCGCAACTATTTGCGAGACCACAGCAGTCAGCTCACCAGGCTGAATAAGAAGGTCGCCTACCACGCTAACTGCGGGACAAGATGGATTCCCGAGTATGATGGTGTTCTCGATGAGGTTTTTGATCTTGTCGGGGTGACGCGGCCGCCCAGGCAATATGAGCGCCTAAACGCCCTCTGCTGCAGCGCACCTCTGATATATACCAACAGAGAGCTGGCAGTTGACATCCAGAAGAAGAACTTCGAGGATGCCATTGGCTCGGAGTCCGACGCCATCATCACTTCCTGCCCGGTTTGCGACGGTGTTCTGCGGCGGCCGAGTGCAAGCTTCGGCCTGCCCAAGATCTTCATCACCGACCTCTGCCGGATGGCCCTGGGCGAGAAGCCATGGCCGGCCGGATCTACGTAGCAGGGCTGCGCCCCAACCCCGCTTCAAGACAGGTCGATCTACTGACCGCGTTGTGTGCACAGCAGAGTTTGCCTCTTTTCTAGCTGCTGTCTCCACCCAGACGATTGAAGGCAGGCCTGTCGCTCGGAGACTGAATACTCAGACCTGACAACAACCCGAAGTGTAGAAGCTGACACCGTCTCGTGACTTGACCAGCAGAACTGAGGAGACATATACTTGCCGCGGCAGTAAGTCCGATGCCGGTACGCCTAACAGCCATAATCCCCGTCCCGCACCGGCTCCAGAAGCTCGTTCTGCGGTTCTGAGATCAGTCAGTCGTGTATAGGACAGAGGCGCGGGTAGGCATTGAGTGTCTGAGATGACGGATATGGGGGCAGAGAGGAAGAGCACTCTGCAGATCAGGGTCGCCGCACCCGACACCGAGTTCCAGAACGTAATCAGCAACCCCCGCTACTTAGAGTGGTTTTCCCGGGGCCGCATCGAGTTCTATCGGGATCATGGCCTCCTATCCATAGATGAAGACGGAACTCCTTCAATAGACGGGAAATCGGTGAAGGCCGTGCTTGTGAGTATCAACTGCCGCTTCCACAGTATCGGGAGATTCGACGACCTCCTGGAACTAATGACAACGGTGAGTAGCATCAGCGAGCACAGCGTTACATTCAGCCACGAGCTGTTCAACCTGAGCCGAGATCACGCGCTGTTAGCGACTGCGCAGGTGGTACAGGTCTTTCTGGACTCCAACACCGAGCAGAAGTGCGCCGTGCCGGCAAGGCTGAGGGAACTGGTGGTCTGACGCAATCTCGACATCGCGTCAGATCGGATCCCTGAATACCATCTGCGACGCGCGCCGGCATCCTGCTTGCGTGACACCGACCGTCTGGGTGACACGACTGAAGGCTGTAGACGGTCGTTCGCTAGACCAGTCGTTCCAGCCCGAATACTCTTACCGCGTTATCACAGAGAAAGAGCCTCGTGACTTCGTCATCGAGTTCCAGCGCAGCAAGATCCCTCAGGCACATATCAGCTGTAACCATCGGATAGTTGGTGCCGAACATTACCTTTCTTCTACCGTTCTTCTTCATATAGGCAACCAGTTCGGCGGGATATCTCTTTGCTACATAGGCCGACGTGTCTATGTAGACATTGTCATGTTTGGTCGCCACCGCTATCATCTCAACTGTCCACGGATATCCTATATGCCCCCCGATGATCTTCAGTTCCGGAAATTCGATCGCGACCTCATCGATGTAGGGTATGGGCCTCCCTGGCTCCGACGGGCACAACGGCCCGGTGTGTCCGACCTGTAGACACACGGGAATCCCCAGTTCGATACACTCAGCATACAGGGGATAATAGCGCCTATCGGTTGGCGGGAGGTTCCAGAGCCACTGGACTATTCTCAGACCCTTGAATCCTAGGCCTTTCACGCACCTCCTCAACTCGCGGATGCCGTCCATGGGCCTGTACAGGTCAACGGAAGCAACTCCAACAAATCGGTCCGGGTGTCCCTTCACATGGGCCGCCACCTCATCGTTATGAATGAGAGGCCCGCAGGGACCCCACCACGCACAGATCAGGCCCAGGGAGACTCGCGCCTGGTCCATTGCCGCAGTAGTCAAATCGATAGGGATCTCCGAACTCAGCTTTTCCTGCCCCGTCCATTTTCTCAGGGAATCAAACATAGGGTGGTTGATAAACCCCATATTCGGGTGCTGCATCCAGACGTCGATGATCTTGTGATCTCCAGCCATGATAACCTCCAGTCGCAAGAGGTGATATCAACAAATCCTGAGTTCCAAAGTGCCCGGTCCTCCTGAGCTAACGCGTTTGACCGGCAACAGCCATCACCTCAAGGGCTGCCGTGGCCCACCCCTCCGGGCCAACACCGCTCGCGCGTTTCAGGTTCTTAACGTTGAGTTTGTTCCAGCGCCTGTCCGCCGTCTGCACCAGGATCGGTAGATCTACAGCATTCAGCATCTCAATGTCGTTCAAGCTATCGCCTATACCGACGGTGTACACATCACCCGCGTTGAGCTTGAAAAGCTCCAAGAGGATCTTCACTGCCTTCCCTTTATCAGCGCCGAGAGACACTTCGTAGAACCTGCCGCCAAAGGTATAACCTAGTCCCGCCTCCTCTATGGCCGCCAGTGTTGATTGTAGACGCTTCTTGTTACCCTCTATTATCAGCGTTTCGCTGTACTCCCTTTGCTTGGCCAGTGCTGCCATCGCCAGGTTCAGGCCGGTCACCTTGGACACATCTTCAACAGTGAGATCGCCAAAGCAGGTCACCCCCAGTTCATGCCTGGCACATAGCTCCTTCAATCTGGCCTTCACCTCTTCATAAGGAGCACCGAGCTCAATGACGAGATAATCATCCACCACTCTGTTAAAGAAGAAAGAGAAGCGGAAGTAGTCGTTGGGCACCAGGATAGCCGCTCCATTCTCAACGATAAACGGGTCGCCTATGCCCAGTTCCTGCCTGTAAACCTGCTGCTCGGTCCGAGTCTTGGCGGAGCAGAACACTATAGGTATGCTTGACTCCTGGAGAGCACGTACCGAATCGAGTGCTGCGGCATATGAGTAACTAACCGGATGCAGCAAGGTGCCATCGAGGTCGGTGAAGACCAGCCTCGCAGCCTCCTGGGCTTTGCGCATGGCCGGTGCTACGCCTGACCACACCGGCCGCCCTTTGGGTACGGCATACTCGTTGAGCTGCCTGTCCAGCAGGCCAGAGAAGTGGCCAATATCAACAATCCCCGGCGGAGGTAGCATCACAACCTGCGGTACTTCCCCGTCCCGCGGAATACACTCCATCTCCGCGAGGTGCTTGGCTATGAGTTGCCTGGTCGATTCCTCACATAGTCGATTATGGTAGATCACCGACAGGCTGGGCACAAGCATATCCTTGAGCAGGTGTTCCTCGCCTTTCTCCTCGTGGACATGAGGGTTTATGGTCTCGGTCTGGACTATGTCCACGCCCTTTTCCATGACCATCTTATCAGCTACCGGGGCCAGTCCCGAGAACTGCTCAAAGATCGACATTAGCTCCTGTGTCTCCACACCGTAGCCGGTGGCGTAGGTAAGCTTCTTCGCCAGTTGCAGGCTCATGGCATGTTCCCCGGCATTGGCAGTCTTGATGACGTCAGTCTCGAAATTGCCCTTCGTGGAGATGAAATGGTTGATGTACCTGTTAGTTGTCTCGGACACACGCCCCCACTTCTTAAAGTAGAGCCTGCCGGAGAGCTTGGGCTTGTACCTCCAGAGAAGCCGACTGATCACGTATGGTGAATTCGAGAGGCTAAACCCGACAGCATAGTGATGGGCGTATTCCCACACTGCCCCGGGGATGTAGTTGTCGGTGTCAATGAAGCCTACATATTCCCTGCCCATTACTTCAGCAAGCAGGATTCCTATGATCATCCCCTCCGCTTTCCCGCTTCGGACCAGCCCGGTCTCATCCACAATCTGGCTGTATCCACAACCAGTCAGCGCCTCTGCCAACCGATGATCCTTCTGATGAACGATAAGGGCATTCCTCTTCGTGGCTACACAGAATCGCTCCAGGGTCTCCTGTTCTTTCCTGAGATTGTCAACCTCTCCGCGGCGGCTATTGGAGATCACGATCATCAGGCAATCATGCGGGATGCCACTGAGTACGCCTTCAAAGAGTCTGATGTCCTCATCCTTGATGGGCAGAACAATGGCCAGTTTCTGATGAATGCCGGCGATGATATCGCGATCGATCCTCTGGGGCTCAACGCTACTACTGACCTGAGCAGGACTTCTGGCACCAGAGTCAAGCTCCAGCACCCGGCGCACAGCATGAACCCGCACCGCTCCAACATGCTCGATTTGCTTGCTGCTCTCGATACGCATTTCCCTGTCCTAGACTAACGCAGGCCCTTAGCCGGGCTCGCCGTCATCCCGGCCGTCCGGAAACACCCATGCCCACCCCGAGGGCCAAGCCCAGGCCTTCTCGTCATAGCCAACGGGTACGATCACGGCACGGCAACTCGGGAGAAACCAATCTGGGGCCTGACACATAGACCGGAGAGGAGGCGGTGAATCCCGGGTCTATATTCGGGCGAACGTGCGGTGAACTCTGGAGCAAGTCCATCCAGCAAGCAAGGGCAATGATACTGCTACCACCTTTGGGCTCACCGCCCGAGCCGCCGCCTCAGAATGCTGGCCTTGCGTTCATGCCGGCGGGCCGCCGTGATGAACCCGATGCCCAGACACACAAGCACGATCCCGAAAAGACCGATCGGATCGGACGAGACACATAGCACACCGCCCCCGGCCAGTCCTACCGTCACCAGAACTATGGTCAGAATCGTGTAGATATTCGCCCTGTGCTCAGCTTCCTCAACTGCCTCATGAACCTGCACCTGCTGCCATCGCGCGTCCTGATCAAACGAGCTCTCGCCGCACCAGTGGCAGAAGACCGCATCCTCATCTACTTTTCTACCGCAGTATCGACAGTATGCCATTGCCGCCTCTCGGAGTTGCTATTGAGCAACTGTCATTATATTACAAAGTCAGCGGAAATTCACCATGTTGCGCCGGCTGAGCTTACTTGATCGCTATGTCTAACAAGATACCCGACCCTAACCCTGGGCTATAAGACAGACGATTAGCTCAGTGGCCACGTAGTATTACCCTCCGGCACACGTACTAACGCTACATCGGCAGCAGATCAGCCATTGCGTTTGTGTTAGCAGTTCATCCGGGCTAAAATACGCGAGCTATGTGCCTGGCAGTGCCCGTGAAGATCATATCTATGGACGGGGATTGTGCTGAGACGGAGATCGCTGGTGTGAGGCGCAGGGTTAACATCGCCATGACTCCGGAGGCCAGGGTCGGGGACTACGTGTTGCTCCATACAGGGTTTGCCATAGCCGTGATAGATGAGGCTGAGGCAGAGGAGACTCTTGGAATCCTGCAAGAGATCGCCAGTCTAAGTGAAGTTCATTGACGAGTACCGAGATAGCAGGCTAGCCAGGGGTCTGGCCAACAGGATAGCTCAACGCTCCACCAGGAAGATCACTCTTATGGAGTTTTGCGGGGGACACACGCATGCCATACTCAAGCATGGAATCCGCCAGATGGTACCCGAAGCGGTAGAGATGAGATCAGGACCGGGGTGCCCTGTCTGTGTTACAGCCACTGCAGACCTGGACAAAGCCATCGCCCTGTCGCGGCTGCCCGACGTTATAATCGCGACCTTTGGGGACATGATGAGGGTTCCCGGCAGCTACTCAAGCTTACAGCAGTCCAAGGCCGCGGGCGCCGATATACGGGTAGTCTACTCCACCATGGACGCTCTAGAGCTGGCCAAAGCCAACTACGGAAGACCTGTCATCTTCGTCGGCATCGGCTTTGAGACCACGGCGCCGACCATAGCGGCCGCCATACTCGCAGCAAGGCGGGAGGGCATAAAAAACTTCTATGTCCTCTCCCTCGGTAAGCTGACCCCCCCGGTGATGAAGGCACTGCTGGACGCTGACGGGCTACGGTTGGACGGCATCGTATGCCCCGGACATGTCAGCGTGATAATCGGTTCTCGTCCCTATGAATTCATCGCCCGTGACTACCGGGTCGCCTGCGTCATCTCGGGTTTTGAGCCGCTGGATATCCTGCTATCCATCGATAAGCTGGTAGAGCAGATCGAACACGACCGGCCGGCGGTGGAGATAGCCTACGCCAGAGGTGTGAAGCCCGCGGGAAACGAAAAGGCCAGAGAGATCATGGAGAATGTGTTTGAGGTCGCCGACGCCCGCTGGAGGGGCATAGGGACTATCCCCGCGAGCGGACTGAAGATAAGGACTGAATACGAGCGGTTCGACGCCGACAAGGCATTTCCTGTTGGCCCCGAGCAGCCTTTGAGAGAGCCAGAGGGATGTCGCTGCGGTGATGTAATCCGCGGGTCAGCTAAGCCAGTTGAATGCAACCTATTTGGAAAGGCCTGCACCCCCGAAACCCCGGTCGGTCCCTGCATGGTTTCAGGTGAAGGCGCCTGCGCCGCCTATCACCAATACGGGTTGCCAGAAAATCTGCAGACGCTCTAGGACGCGATATTGAGCAGCACTATGGATGAGACCATACTTCTGGCCCACGGGAGCGGAGGGACATTGAGCCACGAACTGGTTGAGAAGGAGTTCCTCTCCTTCCTGGCCAATCCCGCACTGAACAAGCTCGATGATTCGGCTATCTTCGAGGCAAGCGGGCGTCTGGCCTTCACCACCGATAGCTATGTGGTAAATCCCATATTCTTCCCTGGCGGCGACATAGGCAGGCTAGCTGTCTGCGGGACTGTGAACGACCTGGCTATGAGTGGAGCCCGACCCCTATACTTGAGCCTGTCGGCAATCATAGAGGAGGGGCTACTCATCAACGAACTGAGGCAGGTAGTGCAATCGGTGAAGGAAGCTGCCGAAGAGGCCGATGTAAGCATCATCGCCGGTGATACTAAGGTTGTGGGGCGGGGACAGGCCGACAAGCTGTTCCTCTCCACATCAGGGATAGGGATGGTCGCTCCTGGAGTTGACATCTCGGGCGCCAACGCCAGAACTGGGGACAAGATCCTGCTTAGCGGCACCGTCGGTGACCACGGTATAGCCATAATGAGCCAGCGCGAGGGACTCAGGTTTGCGATCGACCTGGAAAGCGATTGCGCTCCTTTAAATAAACTGGTATCCCGGATGCTGGAGGCCTCCTCCCGGATTCATTGTCTGCGCGACCCTACCCGGGGTGGACTGGCAACCACCCTTAACGAGTTGGCCCGTCAATCGATGGTAGGCATGGTGGTAGAGGAGGCCTGCATACCGGTCAGCGATGAGGTCAGGGCCGCCTGTGAACTACTGGGGCTAGATCCCCTTCACATAGCCAATGAAGGCAAGCTGGTGGCTGTGGTTGACCCTGCTGATGCCGACAGGTTGCTGGCAGTGATGAGGCACGATCACTATGGCAGAGATGCCGCGATAATAGGTGAGGTTACCGGGCAGCACCTGGGGAAGGTGGTGATGAAGACCAGCCTCGGTCCCTCTCGGATTGTGGACATGCTATCGGGAGAACTGCTGCCCCGGATCTGCTAGGCTTTTTGACAGCTACGATTGCCCGATGCTACACTGCTTTTACCTGTGAAACGCATCGGCATTCTGTATCGCCCCCTATCGGAGAGAACCCGAGATCTGGCTCAGAAACTGGAGCAGCTCCTATCATCCCGTCAGATCTCTGCATGGCGATGCGCAACCTGTGACGAGGATGAAGCCAGGTCCCAGGTACCCGGCACCGATCTGATCCTCAGCGTTGGTGGAGACGGCACCATCATACGTACCGTTAGAATCGTAACTCCTCTTCCGATACCCATTCTGGGCGTAAACCTGGGCAGGCTGGGCTTCATAACAGAGATAGACGGCAACGATGTCCTCCGGCATTTGCCCGACCTGCTGGAGGGAAAGGGGTGGATCGAAGAGAGGGCCATGCTTGAAGCGCAGGTCGATGACAACAGATTCCACGCCCTCAATGATGTGGTGTTGCGGAGTGCTGTAGTCCGCCTGGTAAATGTCCAGGCACAAGTCGACGGCCAATTGATCACCACATACCGGGCCGACGGCACAATCGTAGCCACCGCCACCGGCAGCACTGCGTACTCGCTGGCATGTGGCGGACCCATCCTTCACCCTCAATCCAGAGAGATGGTCCTCCAGCCGATATCCTGCCACCTGGGACTCAACCATGCCCTGGTCCTGCCGCCCCAGAGCACACTCACGTTGAGCGTTGCCCGCGGCGAGCAGGCCGTAGTAAGCGTAGACGGACAGGTTGAGTTACCCTTATCAGATGGGCAGAGCATCAGGGTGATGCTCAGTCCTCACACAGCCCGCTTCTTAAGAACTCACGACCCGGCCCATTTCTATGGTTCGCTCTGGCAGAAGCTGGGGGGAAGGGCGAGTATCGACTCAACAGAGGTGGGCTCTGCACCCAATACACTGTGACTCTGGTCCAGGAGGAGCTTCACGTTGACCCCTGAGAAGATAGTGGCTACCAAGCAGATCTACCGCGGGCGAGCCGTGACCTTGCGCGTGGACACGATAGAGAAGACGGGAGGCACTCAGACCAGCAGGGAGGTCGTGGAACACAGCGATTGTGTCGCCGTGGTGGTGATAGATGATAACGATAACGTGCTGCTGGTCCGGCAGTTCCGCCACCCGGTGGGGAAGCCCCTCCTCGAGATACCTGCCGGCGGCATCGATCCAGGCGAAGAGCCCATCGACTCGGTGAGGCGCGAGTTGCAGGAGGAGATCGGCTACCTCCCACGGCGGATAGAAACGTTGGGAGGATTCTACTCCATCCCGGGCTACGGCACCGAGTATCTCCACTGCTTTCTGGCTACTGACCTGGTGCCCGGTCGACTCATGGCTGAGGATACCGAGGACATCGAGGTGGTGCGAGTTCCGCTTGGCGATATTCCCGGGCTTATCGCCTCAGGAGAGATCTGCGATGCCAAGAGCATCGCTGCCCTGCTCATGTTTCTGTCTTTGCGGCGATAACTGCCTGCCCCAGCGAGATCCCCCCATCGTTGCAGGGTACCCGCCTGTGGCTGAAGACCTCCAGTCCACTAATCTCCAGCGCGTTAACGGTCTTTCTCCATAGTAGGCGATTCTGAAACACACCACCGGTTAGGGCCACCTGTCTGACACCGGTCTCATCAGCTATCAGGCGACACATCTCACCTACCATCCGAGCTACCGTATTGTGGAACCTGAGGGATATTCTCCCGTTCGGGAGACCGTGATGTAAGTCCTGCAATATGGCTGCCAGCAGATCGCCCAAGAGCACAATCCTCGCTCCGGCGTCATCCCCTATGCGGTATGGATAGCTTTCGCAGTCCTGCGTATGGCCCTGCTCCCAGGCGGCCATCTCCAACTCCACCGCAGCCTGTGCCTCGTAATCGATCTCGCCCCTGATGCCCACCAGGGCTGACACGGCATCAAACAGCCGTCCCATGCTCGAGCTAAGCGGCGTGTTCAGCCGTGCCTCTATCTGGTGCTTGATTACATCGACTTCACCCGCAGCTCCCCGCCCCCCGCAAACTTGTCCAGACCCCTGCCCCTTCGCCCCATCCAGGATAGCCACTACATCGCCCAGGGCATTCTCGCCCAGGAGAGTGAGGATATAGCCGATAGCGATGCGGTAGGGCCTCTTTATAGCTGCAGCTCCTCCCGGCAGGGGCAGGTATTGAAGACTACCTGCCCGGCGGAATTCCCGGTAGTCAGCTAACAGAAACTCGCCTCCCCAGATGTTCCCATCCGCTCCCATACCAGTACCATCGAAGGCAACCCCGATGACCGGCGATTCCAGTCCATTGTCCGCCATGCAACTGGCGATATGAGCATGGTGGTGCTGCACTGGTATCACTTTCACCCCGGACTCGCCTAACTCCTGGGCATATCTGGTGGCAAGGTAATCAGGATGCAGATCATGGGCCACAACTTCAGGCTCAATGCGGAACACTCTCTTATACAGGGACAGCGTGTCCCTAAAATGCTCCAGCGTCTCCAGGTTCTCCATATCGCCGATGTGCTGCGATAGGAAGGCGTAGCTGTCCTTGGTGAGGCAGAAGGTGTTCTTCTCCTCAGCGCCGCAGCCAAGGACGTGCCTCATGTCAAACGGCAACCTGACGGGAAAGGGTGCGTAGCCGCGAGCCCGCCTTATCATCCGGCTTGCACCCCCTTCCACCATGGCAACACTGTCATCATAGCCCGAGTAGATACCGCGGTTATGCACTAGAAAGCAATCGGCAATCGCCGAAAGCCTGCCCAGGGCTTCGCTGTTGTCTGTCGCTATGGGCTCTTCACTGAGATTGCCGCTGGTCATCACCAGGGGAACCCCTGCCTCCCTGAGCAGAACATGATGCAGCGGAGTGTAGGGAAGCATGATCCCCATATACTGCAATCCGGGCGCCACCTCTCGAGATATGGCCGAGCTATTTCTCCGTAGCATCAGCACTATGGGGCTTTGAGGTGAGGAAAGCAGCTCCTCTTCCTCCAAAGAGACATGACAATGCCCCCTAGCCTCTTCCGCAGTGGCAATCATCACTGCCAGTGGCTTGGACACACGCTTCTTTCTCTGCCGCAGTGTCCTGACCGCTTTGTCATTCGTGGCATCGCAGGCCAGCAGGAATCCCCCCAGACCCTTCACGGCCACAATCCGACCCTGTTTGAGGGCCTGGGCGGCGGCAGCCAGGGGATCCGGCTCAACCAGGGGATTGCCCCTGCCATCGAGCAACTCAACCCTGGGACCGCATCGGGGACAGGCATTGGGTTGAGCATGGAAGCGTCGGTCCAGGGGATCATCATACTCCGCCTGGCATTGAGGGCACATCTGGAAGTCGCGCATGGTTGTCCTGGAGCGGTCATAGGGCATGTCTTCAATGATCGTAAATCGGGGGCCGCAGTTCGTGCAGTTGATGAACGGGTAGCGGTAGCGCCGATCCGCGGGATTCAGTAACTCACTAAGACAGGCCGGGCAGGTAGCAACATCCGGAGAGACAAGCTGGTATTCTCCTTCCAGAACGCGGCTGGGCCGAATCTCAAAGCTTTCGTAGCCCGCAGGCCGGGAATACTCCACTGATAGGTCCTCGATGCGAGCCAGCGGCGGAGCCTCTGTCTGCAACTCATGCTCGAACCTCTCTATAGCTACTGCTTCGCCTTCCACCTCGATCTCGACGCCCTCCGATGTGTTACGCACCCATCCTTCTAGACTGTGCTTGAGAGCCAGACCGTAGACATAAGGCCTGAAGCCCACGCCCTGCACGATGCCACGCACCCTGATGTGGGCCCGCTCAATCGACTGTCCTGTTGTTCTTGACATACTCGGTGGTCTCCAGTCCGACCAATACCCCCTGTCCACAACCCACGAACAGACTGCCAGTTCTGTTCGGAAATGGTAGCACAACAATGGCGGGACTCAAAGACTGGAAACCGCTGGCCGTCCTCTTGAGCCTAAGGGGCACTCACTCTCGGCCAGCTAGGCTTGCATATTGAGCCGTTTGCCCGTAAAATGCCTGCTGTTGCCCCCATCGTCTAGAGGCCTAGGACGTCAGCCTTTCAAGCTGAAGACCAGGGGTTCGAATCCCCTTGGGGGCACTTCCGCTCTCACCTAATCGTAACCGTTCTGTCTGTAGAACGGCCAGCCTGAGCACGTCGCTTGCCAAACCGCCATGCCAGGCCACCCCGAGCTCTACCGAGCCACAAGCCAAGGCTCCCTTTGGCCAGAAGCATCCATTGCTTCGCCTGCGTACCGGGACCGATCCGCACAAACGTGACACCGCCAAAGACAAAGGCGTCTTCCTGAAACTCCACGGCTTCGCCGGACGACGTGAAGAACAGCCCCGGCCCGCGCTCGCTGAGTTTCAACGCCAGTCCCGAAGCCGACACCTGCAGTTGCAGATAGAGGTGACCATTCCTGCGCCGGACCCGAGCCATGAACGGAGTCCATCCAAGCCCCCTGGCCAGGTACGTGCCCCCGTAGCTCCGCCACTCCTTTCTGTCCGGTCCCGGCCCATCTTGGGGTCCATCATTGTAGTCATACACGGTCCCATTGTTCAGACACACGATGCGAGCCGGCGCGCCATCGTCATGCGTGTCGAACCTATAGCGTATGATGCTACCGCCGCTTCTAACCAAGGCCTGATCTGTAGCGGTGAAGAGGAGCGGCAGGGGTTCTCGGCTGCGCATATACCTGATGCCCAAGCCCCCACCGTGACGCTGCACATGAACAGCGTCAGGCATCCTGCCAACGTAGTGGCCAACAAACCTGTCCGAGGGCCTAGTCGCCTGGTCAACTTGCACCGTAGGTTCGGCGGGCTCGTCAGCACGGGGAATCCTGCTCACATACTCCGGCAGCTGCAGAATGCGGTCAAGCACCTGATTCGCGTATCTCCACTGCAATCGGTGATTCGCTGAGTTTGTCAGAACAGCGATCCCCAGTCCCAGTTCCGGATACCAGATCATGTCCGAGAGGAATCCAAAGCCGCCTCCCCCGTGATTACAGCGTAGGGTGCGCCGTTGCATATCCGCAGCAACGCCTAACGCGTATCCCGCCCTCTGGCCGGGCAGAGGCCAGGGTATGGACACCATATCCTCTGAGTGCTTCCGCGCCAGCAGCGTCCGACCGTCAACCGAACCCCTGTTGATGTGAAAACAGAGGAACCTGGCAACGTCATGGACGCTGGCATAAAGACCTCCCGCAGGGATCATGGGCACCACCAGAGGCACATCCCCTCCTGCTGCCTCAACAAACACGTCGTGCCCGACGGCCCGATCATGAACCACCCGCACGGCCTCATAGTCGAACGAACTCCGGGTCATGCCCAGTGGCCCGAACAGCTTCTGCCTGACGTACTCAGCAAAGGGCATGCCCGACACTGTCTGCAGGATGTACCCGGCCAGGTCGACCCCCAGGTTGGAGTAGGCATAGCGCTGCCCAACCGGAAAGCGCAGCCAGGTACGACCAATGCTTGCTATATGGGCCTCAAAGCTGGAACCAGCCGTGTCCCGTTCATAGTTGCTGCCCACCGGTGCTTCGTGAGTGAAACCAGCTCTGTGAGACAGCAGATGACGCATTGTGATGATTCTCTCGGGGTGCTCGTCAAAGCGGCTGGGCACTGTGAAGTCTGGCAGGTACGCTACAATCGGCAGATCGAGATCGATAAGTCCTTCCTGAACGGCGAGCATGACCGCGGTTGCCGTGAAGGTCTTGGAACACGATTGAAGGCTGAACATCGTGTCAGGCGTGACCGGCAGCCTTCTAAGTCTATCTGTAACCCCGAATCCCCTTACCCATCTGACCGCGCCGTCGACAATGATGGCGATGGACATGCCCGGAATCCCCTCCCTGGCCATAAGCCCGGGGATCTCCGCCTCCAGACCGCCTGTCAACTTCGAAACAGCATCCTGCATAAGGGTGCGGTCACCTCACAAGAAGCTAGAGATCCTTCTGGAACGTGATATGCTTGGTCTTGACCCTGAAGCCCACCTCTTCGTAGAGCCTGATTGCTTTGGTGGGATTGCTGTCATCGACACCCAGTATGGCCTTGACCATACCTTTGGATTTGAGGCTCTCCAGACCATGCAGCATCAGCCTGACACCAACGCCAGTTCTTCGATAGCCCTTCAACACTCCGATAGTGAAGATCTCACCCGCCTTGACCTGCTTCTCGAGGTTGTACTTCTCATCTATGCCCACACCAACAGAGCCGACGCTGTCCCCGTCCAGCACGGCGAAGAACACGTCCTGCTCACTGAAGTACGGATTGGATAACAGATGATGGCGCGTCTCCTCCACCGTCTCGGGACGATAATTGAAGTGTTCCTTGAAGCTCTCATTGTCAAGCCAGTTGAAAAGCTCTATGTCCGCGTCAAGGTCCTTGCGCAGAGTCCTGATCTCCACCTGCTTGTTCTCTAACAGACCCCGTGGAATGTCGTCGAGGTCTGCCTCCATCGTGCTGAACACCCGGACGCGTTCGAAACCCATGCCCTCCAGGAGTTGTATACGTTCTGCCTGGTCAGAATCGGCCCATGCCTCGGCAGTTCTCATGCCGCGGTCCTTCAGTTCACTCAAGGCCGCCTCAAGCAATTGCTGAGCAACTCCCGAGGGCAGAAACTCCGGAACAACGCCCAGGCGGATGAAGCCTTTGCCGTCGTCTCTCAGTTTGTCGACGTGGGCGTGCGCAACACCAATCGCCCTACTATCAAGCTCAGCGATAAACCGCCCCTCGAAGTCAAAGTTGGGGCGCTTCTGCTCCTGAAGAAACTCCTCAACCGTGAAGGCTCTCCAGTCCTCACGGTCCCGGTAGGCACTGTTCAGCACCTCGACCCAGACGGGCTCATCCACGCCCCTCACGAATCGCCTGAAGCTTATCATTGTTCTCATCTCCGAACCCAGGAACTGGCCTGCATGCCTTATACTGACGTTGTCACCGTCGCCGGGTCAACTCTGACAGCCTTGTTGTCGCAGACAGAGCGCACAGCACTGGTGGGTCATGGTTGCCTGGAGTCGGGATTATAGCAGGAGGCCACCAATTCCGCTATTAGCAGAAAGGCGCGAAGGGGGTCCCTGGACGAAGCGTCCTCTGAGGGCGGTCGCCCTCATCAGAAACCATGCCAGGTGGTCACGCTATCGAGAGGTTCTCGTTGTGACTGCAAGTCGTTTACAGGGTCACTCCAGTCGGGATAGCCGATGGCTATACCGAGCACTATCAGCTTGGACTCTGGTATCCCCAGGACCTGCCTGAGCACGTCCGGATACATGACAGCCTGTATCTGGGCAATAGTGCCCAACCCGTGACCGGCAGCCAGCAGCATGATGTTCTCAGCGACCAGCCCACAATCAAACAGAGGCCACACATTGAGTCCCTCGCTCTGCTCGTACAAGGAGCGGTCGATGTAGATGTAGATCGCACAGGGAGCCTCAAACAACCTCAGCCCCTGCAGCAGCCACAGTTTCCTCTTGTCCTTGTCCTCCCTGCCGATGCCCTTCAGCTCGAAGACCTTTCTCCCCAGCGCCCGGTAACGGGTAA
>Ga0209498_1000557_pt1 | contig 23070 bp, 16 predicted proteins | sample WalLakDeSediment_FD_184131 | JGI IMG/M metagenome (GOLD analysis project Ga0209498, IMG submission 184131) | Lake sediment microbial communities from Walker lake, Nevada to study Microbial Dark Matter (Phase II) - Walker Lake 11/02/13 Deep... | ecosystem: Environmental > Aquatic > Freshwater >...
GCAGAGCCAACCTTCAGTATGTTTTCATAATCTGTTAATTTCCAATTACCTGCAGTTGAGTCAAAGGCAAGATTATTAAAATGAATGTCCGAATAGTCAAATGACTGATTAAAGTACCAATCGTAATTAACATTCTCATTAAAAAAAGAATATGGCTCAGACCAGTTAGCCTGGGACAAATTTAATTTTGCTCTCCACCAGTATCGTTTATCCGATTGAAGTGAGGGTAATTTATATCCTGTAAATAATGTATCCATAGTTATATCTGCTTCGAGAAAACTTGTAAAGTCAGCATTTTCAGCAATGGCTACTTTGATTGAAGAAACATTTAAATTAGTCAGGAATACAGGATTTAGAAATTTAAAATCACTTCTTGCAGAATTATAAAATCTTTCTGGCTCAATTGGTCTTACTGAAGTTGAGTAGACAATAAAACTAAAGTTAGCTGAATTATCATCCTTATATAGCTCATCAAAGAAATTATCCTTGTCAATTGTCACCTGAAGATTATGCTCACCAACAAGTCCGAGTATTGGGACATTAACTCTCACATATTGTTTATAAAGAGGAACAGGAATTTTGAACTCTTTCAGGAAAATTTGATTTCCAAGATAAAAATCCTTAATTGTTACCAGTACTGAATCCTGCAAAACTTTTCCGAAATTAATTAATTCAATAATTACCCGGACTGAATCGTCAATATCCAGCGGAAAATTATCAGATAAAGAAAATGATTCATTAGTAACCGAGAAGTTTGGTTTCGGAGGAAGCTTGAATCCAATCAACGGATCGCCGAAAAGAATATTACAATAGTTAAAGACTCTATTAACATCGCCAGTACCATACAGATTAAAAAGCTGCAGCTTTGCCAGATAATGAATTTCGGATATAACAGGCAGCGAATCGAGTAGAAGTTGACCATAAAATAGCTGAGGATAATTAACTGATGTCGAGACATATCCCCAGCTTGAATTTCCAAGGTAAGCAATTGCCTGACCATCGCCAGAGGCAGAAATAAATAGTTCACCGAAAGCATCCACATCAGGCTCGGCAAATTTTCCTGTTGAACATCCAAAATCTGAAATCAATGAAAGACGATCACCAAAAGCTGGTTTTAAATCAGTCACTTCGGTAATTCCATTATCCCAGGTTTCTGTTCCGCTGTGACCAATATATGAGATAAATAATCCGCTGCTGTCAATTGCATTATCAACCTGCTCACGGGTGTAAGGACCGAAGTTGGTTGGAGGATTAATTGTTTTATAAAAATGAATCCCTTCTCCACCAACAGGTGCAGGCTTCACAAAATTATTCAGAACGGAACTGTTTGCAGATTTTAATAAGTCAAGCTGGCTTGGATTGTTTGCATCGCCGCCGCTGAAAAAAAGATAACGCTTGTTAAAATCATCATAACTTCTGTTTAAATAAGTCTGATGTTTATTCAGATAAAACTGCACTTCAGAATTTGTTGTTGCAGGAATTCTTCCGACAAACATTTGAGGCAGGTTTACGTTTGAAGAATCCCACATCGTAAACCATACATCACTTACAGGATTGCCGTAAGATGGAACTAAATTTTTTCTTAAAACGGTTGGCGGCGGAGTAATTTTATTCTTGTAATCATAATTTGCATCGCCCAACAAAAGCAAATATGATGGCGATGGAGCTATCCAGTTTTGATTAGCGTAATAAAGAAAATCTTTGATCGCCTCAGGTTTTGCGTAGCCAAATGAAAATTCATCATAAATATCATCAACATAAATTAAATCATTTCTTGTTTCATAATTATTATTGATAAAGTTGATATACTGCTCAGCGGATGATTGAAGAACTCTGTTTGTAATTGCAATGTAATCCGCTCCACGATTTGAATCACGCAGATTCACAAAAAATTTTTTCTTTTGAAAAATTGGAGTTTTAGCCAGACTTTGCTTGATAATTATATACTCATCATTTGCAGCAACAGTATCTGTAAATGTTAAAACAGAGTTAGTGATGCTGAACGAAGTAATTTTCTTAAATGATGGTTTGATTTTATAAACAATCATATTTTCAGATTGCTGGGTTACATTAGAAACTTTAACCACTCTCTCTGCAGTAGAAGTGTTTTCATCAGCACGAATCAACAAAGAATCATTGTCTGCAACGTTGAATCGCTGATATTCAATATCTACCCAGTCAATTAATGCCTGATGCCATCGCAGAGAATCATTCTGCATTCCGAAAATCCGAACAGTATTATTTCCTGCAACTAATTGATTTGAATTGTAATCACCATAAAAGTTCACTGTCTGTTTGAAACTGAATACAATTGTATCCTGCGGTGAAGTTGAATTCAGACTTAAACCATATCGATGATTAGCAGTAAAGAGTCTGTCGGTTGCGTTGCTTATCATTCTTGCAATTACATCTACAGGAGTACTTGGTACGATATCGCTTGCAGTAAAATTAAACCCTATGCTGCCGCCGTTTCCAAGGAAATGCCAGGTCCAGACTTTATTTTCCTGCCAGTTTGGCAGTTGAACCCTCGGCGCAACGGCATCGTAATACCAAAGCCTTACATCTTCTTCCTGATGAATGAATACTTTATGTGAAAATAAAGTATCCGTTAAACCCGGCGTTGTTGAATTTTGTATAAAAACTCGCTTTCCTTCAGTTCCATCCCAGCTTAACCAAACTATTGATGTATCAGAATAACGTTCATAAAAATTAATATAGTCCGTACCAATAGGAACAATTTCCCTGTAATCTCCTGTTCCATAATTTATTTCAGACCAGAACTCTATGTAGTCGCCAGGATCAAATGATAAGTCATTCTCACCAAAAACATAAATTGGAATTTCCTTACCCTCAGAAAAAATCTTAAAAGTTTTTGGGTTTACATTCTGCGGATTGATACCATAACCAATAACATCATCATAACCAATCCGATAAACTGCGTCATTCGGAATTTTAAGCTTAACATACTCACGGGAGTAATCAATCCAGTTACCAAGAGAATCCGCTGAATAAGAATCTATTCTCTCGGCACGGAATTGAGAAGCCTGCTCAAAGTTCAAAATAATTTTATCGAGAACTTTGTCAAATTCGCCAGTAACTTTTTGAGAAGGAGTAAATGATATTGCTTTATCAAAATCAATTTTAATTTTAGCAGATAGTAATTCCCTGATTTCTTTTTTCTTCCAGTTATAAGTATGTGTGTTGATTCTGATAACCGCACAATAATATTCCCTTAGCCAGGTATAATCAATAACTTCGATTTCGTCTGCAGGAAATTGATCTGCAACAAATTTCGACAAATCGGGATTTGATTCCTGATAAATTAAAATAGAATCAGTCGAAAGTGTAACCTCAGGGTTGAGTGCAATCTCTGCATTAGTAATCAGATTATACTTTTGATCACTAAGTTGAACTTTGATTTTACTCAATGGTGAAATGGCAACAAAATAAGTTTTAGAAGGCAGGACTGGTGAACCAGGTATTCCTTCATTAGTCGAATTAAAAAAATCTATAACGGCTTTGTTCTGAACCAGCTTTGTAGAATAAGGTTCTGGTTTAAAAGTGATTTCAAAATCAAGTCCATTTTCTCTTTCAAATAATTTAGTGGTTTCTTTCTGAGCAAAAGAGAGTATGGTAAAAAATATTAAAAACAAAACTGTATATAAAAATTTCATTTAAAGTTATTATTGATTAGATGAAAATATATCGGCAGTTAATCAGTAAAAAAAGATTCAATCAGGTGACTTTCGAACCAAGTTTCATCTTAATGACTCTGAAAATAAACTCGGGTATTCCGATCAGGTATCTGCGCCAAAGCCGTTTGGGTTCAGTAAGTAATCTGAACATCCATTCAAGTCCAATCTTCTGAATAAAAACCGGAGCCCTTTTAGTTGTGCCGAAATAATATTCGAAAAACATCCCGACGCAAATTATAACTTTATTTTTCAAAGCCCTTGATAATTTTTCAGCAAATAACTCCTGCTTAGGAACACCCATACCAACGAATATTACATTGGCATTAAAACTATTCAATTGTGTTACGATACTTTCAACCTCTGATTCATCAAAGAAACCATTTTTGTAATAGAGCAGATTAATTCCACTCTTCTTTGCTTCCTTCATTACAAAACTTTCTTCAAACTTTCCACCAACTATTACTAAGGCAATTTTTTTTGCGATTAACTCATTAAGGATACTAATATTTAAATCAGTCCCCACAATTTTACTGATATCGTTTTTTAAAAGTAATTTCAAAGCCAAATATATACCAAGATCAGCCTGGTAGGCATTAAATTTCTGCTCAATCAAATTTCTGTAAGCCTTATCTTCATAATAAACATTAAAGCAATGCTGATTGAAATAAGTAAGTAAAAGCGCTTCTTTCAATTCTATTGAATCTAACACCTTTTTAGTAACTTCATCGGGATCGGATAAGAGTTTTTTAAAGATCATTCCCTGTTAAGAAGTGAATTATAAATTTTTTCTACTTCGCTAAAATAGCTATTATAATCACAAAGAAGATTCACCTTTTCATAAAGTTTTTCTCCCATTGTTCTTCCAATTTGCGGGTTATTAAGAAGGTAAATAATTTTTTCAGCAAGCATCTGCGGATTTTCGGGATCAACAAGTAATCCGTTCTTTCCATCTTCGATAAATTCAGCAATGCCGCCTGTGTTACCGCCTATGAAAGGTTTTTTATATGAGCCAGCTTCAATCATAACGAATGGGAATGGATCAACTCTTGAAGGCAATACAACAATATCAGCTATCAAATACAAATAGTAATTATCCTTCTGTGGTGGAATAAAAATAATATTATCATTATTTGACGTTGATTTGTATCCAAATATATTTTCTTTAGCATGTCCATTAACGACTAGGATGACCTTCTTATTTTTTCTCGTAATGTCTGCTAACGAACTAATTAACGTGTCATAACCTTTATCCTTACCAATTCTTCCAATAAATAATAATACTTTTTTATCAGACGAGATACTATTTTCCAATCTGAATCTGTTAATCGTTTCTGAATCTATTTGAGTAAACTGATCAATTGGATTGTAAAGTGTAATTAGCTTTTCGTTATTTACATTAAATTTTTCTATTAAATAGTTGTTAAGTGATTCACTTACAGACATTATTTTATCTGATTTGAAGCTAGTTTGCTTGAATCCTTTTACAAAACTGTGAGCAGAAGTTACAGTTCGCAACTTGAGTTCCCGGGAAATTTGAACCGCAGCAGCTTCAGGAAATCTGTGATGAGTATGAATTAAGTCAATCTTATTTTTATGAATGTATTCCTTTAAACAATTATAGAACTTATTCTTATATAAGATATTCTTATATCCTGTGGTAAATCTGAAAATCTGAAAATTTACTCTTGGCACTTCTTTCAATCTTTCAATTGAATCTCCGCCGTTGGTGATAAAATGTGTTTCATAGTTCTCAATGCCATCGAAATACTTTAAGTAAAGAAAAACTAATTTGCTTCTACCACAGCTATAATTAAAATCAGGAGTGATATGCAGAATTCTTTTCATTAGCGCAGAAGATCAAAATAAACTTTTTCAATTTGCTGGATAAATTTTTTCCCGGAGTATTTAGACTCAATTGCTTCTCGACCATTGATACCCATCCTTTTTCTTAGCTGCAGGTCTTCCAAAAGTAGAATTAGTTTATCTTCTGCATCTTTTAAATTACCAGGTTCATAAATCAGTCCACATTTATTGTCATCAAGTATTTCTTTAAATCCGCCAACATCCGGCGCAATTACAGGGACTTCATTTGCCATAGCTTCCCACATTGTTAAGGGCATCCCTTCCCAATCGGAAGTGAATAATACGATGTCAAAAAATTTATAATACGCAACAACGTTTGGCACATAATCAAAAAAAATGACTTGCGATTCTATTCCATATTCTCTGGTAATTTTAATCAAATCATTTTTTAGATCTCCATCTCCAAAAATTAAAAGGTATAAACTCTTTTTTCTTTCAAGGAGTGAATTGAATAATCTGAGTGCGACGTCAAGTCTTTTTTGTATCTCAAGACGAGCAACAATAACGATAATATTGCCTTGAGATTTAATTTTCATAATTCGTTCAACAATGGATAACTCAGTTGTTAAGCTATTTAAATGGCTATATCCATTATAATAAACAATTAGTTCGGGGAATAATTTTGTCTCTTTCATCAGTAATTTTTTACTAAATTTTGATGGTACAAGAACAACATCAACTTTACCAAACAAATAAATTAAATAATGCATTGCAGAATAAGTACTTCTCTCGATAATGTTATAATAAGGATTATTTTTCAGAAATATTCCATGATAATTAAATATAAATTTCCTTTTGAGGAATATATTGATGAGACCAGCAATCGCGTACGGTTTAATCAAGTGAGTGTGAATTATATCTATCTTTTCGGATTTAATTACATTGTATATGTCAGAAAATGCTGTTAATGAAATCTTTTTCTTTAAAGATTCAGAAACAAAAACTTTTACTCCAAGTTTTTTAATTTCTCTTTCAACTTTTTCACCTCCCTGGAAAATCAGAATATGCTCAAACTTATTACGGTCATAATTTCTAAAGATAGATTTCAGATGAACATAAACTCCATCAGCCTTTCCTGTAATCAGATTTACGATATGGCAGACTTTAATCATAAAATAGAACTATATGCTGAGATATATTCCCCAGTAATAATTTGCCAGTCTAATTTCCTGGAAGTTTCATTCGCATTTGCTGAAATTGTACTCAAATTATATTTGCCCTCAGCGATTTCATTTATTAATTCAGCTAGTTCATCATTCGATTTACTGTCATAAACAAAACCATTTACTTTATGTTCAATTAAATCTTTAATTCCAACATTTTCACTTATCAATGGAATTAGTCCAAGCGACATACATTCAAGAACGAATACTGAAAAGGAATCAAAGATAACTGATTTAATTACGAAATGTTTTTCCTTTAAAAAAGTTTTTAGTTCATTGTGACTTATTGGTGCCTGATAAATCATTTTGATTTTCGATGAATGATTAAGTATTTCTTGTTCACCAATAATGAATAACTCTATATCATATTTAACTTTTTCCAACAGAAATAAAAGATCTTGTAGTCCGCGATTAATTGACTGATCCAGACCGTTATAAAACACAAGCTTTAAACTTTTTTCAATTGCTGGAAATTGCCTCTCATTCTCTAAAAAACTTTTGCTAACTCCATTTGGGATTATCTTATATTTTTTTTCTGACAGGTGATAATTTTTCTGGAATTGTTTCAGTAAAAGAGTTGATGGGAAAATCAGCAATTCAGTTTTTTTTACGAGAAGTTTTTCAAGAAGGATATCAAGAAAATATTTTTTCTTAAAATAATTCTTTTGTGGGATTTCATTCTTTATCAAACCGTGAAAGGTTGTGACAATTTTACTACCTAAAAACTTCAACGGGATAATCGCAAGTATAAATCTCTGAAGATTTACTATGTGAAGAACATCAAATTTCTCTCTTAAAAAAAATATTAGCGGAATAATACCAAGCCTTTTTACATTATTATTTAAAGTTTCTTTTCCAAATATTTTTTTAAAGACCGTACTGTTACTATAACCGCTAAAAAAATATTCGATGAATACTACTTTTTCATTCTTACTTTTTAATTCATAATAAAGTTCTCGCGCAACTCTTTCAGGTCCCGATAATATCTCCCCCTCCCCATATCTTCCCACTAATGCAATCTTCAATTTTGCAAGCTAAAAGTTAAATTATTTGAAAGCATTTCATAATTATCATCATACATAACAATTATTTCTTTGCCAGCCACAATTCAGGATTCTGCTTGTCTCTGCCCTTCCAGATTTCAAAGTGCAAAACATAACCGTCAATTCCTTCATCAACGAGTGCAAGCACAGAACCGGCTTTAACTCTGTCTCCTTCAGAAACAAAAATTTCTGAAACGTGACTGTAAACTGTCCGATAACTATTCTTATGAGATACTATAATTACATTACCATAACCCGGCAGCCAATCAATGGCAGCAACAACTCCTTCACCAACGCAACGCACATTTTTATCTTTGTCAGCTTTGATATCAACACCATAGTTTAAAGTTACTGTATTGAGCGACTTATGTTTGTTCTCTCCAAACTTTCGGATAACCTTTCCTCTGTTCAGAGGCCAGATCATTTTCCCCTTGAGTTCAGCAAATGAAGCGAATGTTGCAGTGTTCAAATCAATATCGAAACCTACATTTTCGTTTTTGATTATGCTTTTATCACCAACGGTTTTATCGGTGGATACAAAATTATCTTTATTAGCTTCTTGCTCAATTAGCTTTACTATCATCTGTTCAATTTTTTTTTGAGATTCTTTCTTTGCAGCAATAAGTTTTTTTAATTCATTGTTATTCTTCTCAATCGCTTTTAATGCTGCCTTTCTTTCATTCAGTTTCCGGGTTAATACTTTCTTCTCGTTATCTCTTGCTTTAGCAAGAAGAAGTTTTTCATTTCTTTCCACCTTTAAGAAAGATTTATTTTCATCAAGCTCAACTTTTTTTGATTTTAGTTTTTCCAGATCGTTTGCTCGCTGTTTGGCAAATGCCTGCAGATAATAATTTCGCATTATTGCCTGCTGCAATGATGATGCATCAAATACAGCTTCAAGCTCATTATACTGACCTTTCTTATAAACAGCAGTGACATACTTAGCATAATTATCCTGAAGCGCTTTTATTTCTTTTTCTGTGTTGGCTATTTTTCTTTCAACCTGTTTGATCTCTCTTTCTTTCTTATTTATCTCTGTACGTAATTCACCCAAAATTTTGTTGATAAGAAAATTTTGTTTGTTAAGATTTTCAACTGCTTCATAAGATTTTTTTTGTGCAGCGGATTTTGAAGCAAGTTCTTTTTCAAGCGTATTTATTTCTGATTTTATCTTTGATAGTTCAGATTCTTTCTGAAGAACATCTTCGGATTGAGGGAAGGATTCGATGAATAAGAAGAGAAACAGAAACAGGTATGTTTGATGTCTTACCATTCTATTATGTCAGCATCTTGAGGTAGTTCAAATTTGACTGAAAGTCCCTTTGAATTAGCAAAAATATTTCTATATCGAATTTTAACTTTTTGGTTTTCAACTTTGTTTGTAACCTCGATGTTAAACGGTACCGCAACATTTTCAATTAACTCAAACTTGGAGTATTTCCCCTCTAAATTAATTCTATCATCCTTCGATGTGAGAATATAATTTGTGATTCCAAGTTGTCGGATGTCCACCCTGTAAATTGAGGTTAGCTTTTGTTCCTGGTCAACATAAGTAAGAACATATTGATCACCTTCGACGGAATAATCTGTTGGCTGCTTGTAAAGATTTGGTGTAAGGTTAACCGAACCTAAAAATGCATCAACTAAATCGGAGAAGGAAAGATTAACCCTGAAAATATTTTGAAGAATATCATCATTCGCTTTACCACGATAAGCGGTGTTCTGAAGTGCATCGTAAAATATATATGAGTCAGAAGTTACAAGTGCCTGTGCAAGTTCAATTCCGAAAGGACCAAGTACAGTAAAATAAACTGAATCAGGCTTCTGCATTTTTATCTGGAAGTTGGCACTGTTCCTGAACTGTTCAGAATCTATTTCGAAAACTCCAACACCTTCAAAGTTTTTAATTTTCCTTCTGTTAGCTTCTAATTTGTTTATCAATCTCTCCGAGGGTAGTAATTCCACCTCTTCAAGCGGTTTTGATGGAACACATCCTTCGACAATCAATATGAGAACGACTAATGGAAAAAGTATTTGCTTTACAAATTTCAAATTTCACCTGTATTAACTTTGTTTTGAATTTTTTCATCCGATGGTTCAAGTTCCAGCGCTCTTTTCCAGTATTCCATCGCTTCTTCTTTTTTACCCTGCTTATAAAGAACATCGCCAAGATGATCCAATAAAACTGAATTGTCTTCCCCGCCAGCATCAATTGCTTTTTTAATATAGTAATAAGCCTTGCCGTATTCCCCGAGCTTATAGAAAATCCAGCCGTAAGTATCAAGGTATGACGAGTTAGATGAGTCTGCGGCCATTGCAATTTCAATCATCTCAAGCGCACGATCCAGATGAAGATCTCTTTCAGAAAGTGAATAAGCATAATTATTATTTATTAACGAATTTTCCGGATCGATTTCGAGTGCACGCTCGTAAAGACTATCGCTTTCGAACATCATTTCAAGATTATTATAAATGAGTCCTAGCTGACCAAGTACATTAACATTGTCTGGATCAATTCTTAAAGCACGTTTAAGATATTCAACGGCTTCTTCATTTTCTTTTAACTGACTCAGGGTAAAACCATAAGCTGATAATGAATTGATGTCATTAGGATTTAATTCAAGTGCTTTCTTCAAATAATCTTTTGACTCAAGTGCTTTATTCTGCTGAGCAAGCGATAAACCAAGAATAAGATTAATAGCAAAGTCATTTGGGAAAAGTTCGATAGCTTCACGCATCATTATTTCAGCGTCTTCATATTTACGATTATCGAAATACAGTCCACCTAATCTAATCCACGATTCAACGTGCCAGCTTGCATTCTCGGTAACGTATTTGAAGTTTTCAATTGCGAGTGAATCGTTGCCTTCGCTGAGTGCAATTGCTCCTAAGTATAATTTCACCTGCCAGTAAGTTGTATCCTCATCTATCGCTTCAAAAAATCCTTTTGCAATTGGAAGTGCAGTAGAATCAGAAAAAGATTTTGCGAAATAAGTTGCACCTATTCCTATCTTTGCTTCAAGAGGAACGTCTGGCTGATCAATTATATATTTAAATTCTTGCGAAGCACTTTCCCAATCATTATTTATTAAAAATATCTGTGCTCTTTTTTCTCTTGCCTCGAGATCATCGGGCATAGACTCGATGATTTCATCAAGCATTGTCATTGCTTTGTCATTATATCCATTCCTTATATAGAAATCAATTGCAAGTTTCTGCAATGCAACGTTGCTTGGATCAAGCTGCAATAAACCCTCTACTGATTCAGCAGCTTCTTCTTTATAGCCAAGCTTCTCGTACAACTCAGCCACACGAAGTAATACATTCCAATCCAGCCCGATAATATCGATCAACTTATCATAAATTCTTATCGCCTCAAGTGGTCTGCTGTTTTCATAAATTCTGGCAAGCTTGTAATAGGTATTCACATCAGTTGAGTCAGTTTTTATAATGTTCTCAAGAACCTGGGCGGCAGATTCGTTATCTCTTGCCTGAGTGTAAATGTCTGCGAGCAAAAGCTGGTATTCCTTACTAGTTGAGTCAGTTTCTACAGATAGTTTGGAGTATTTAAGAGCATTTCCAAGTTTGTTTGTGGCAAAGTAATTCTTTGCAAGTGCAAAGTAAATTCCAGCACTTGTGTCGTAATCCAAAGCCAGGTTAAACTCCCGGACTGCACCTGAATAATCACCCTTCGATTCAGCTATTGATCCATTTACAAAATGCTCTAAAGCTTTATTCTTCCTGGTTCCGGGATCTAAAACTTGTTTTGTGGACTTCGGATCGGTCTGCGAAACTTCAGAGCTTGAGCAGCTAATTATAAATATTGTTAGTAATGCTAGTGATAAGTATTTCTTCATAATTTCGATTATTTTGACAAAAAATATATTACTGATGTTCCTGAATAACAAGTGAATTGGCTTTGGTTGCTAGCATGTAGCTTGATTCATCATCAAGATTATTTCTTGATCAAGAAACATCTTCCATGAAGGGAATGATTTATTTTTAATTCTAACCCCCGGTGATTAAATTTTACCAGGTAATATTATCCACTATGCAAAAACTTCTTAACATATTAATTCTTATTCTATTAACTTCCTCACACATTTTTTCGCAAGGTACATCTGGCGACAAAGCTAAATACGAATACCGATACCTCGTTGATATGCCGACAGCAGGTATATTGGAAAAAGGAGTTGTTGGAGTAACTACAGAAATTTTACCCGCAGGCGTTTTAATAGCAGTAATTGAAGCTGGTGTTTTTGAAAATATCAGCTTTGGTATTTCGTACGGAGGAAGTAACCTTATTGGTTCAGGCAAAGTTGATTGGTATAACTGGCCAGGAGTAACTATACGTGCAAGACTATTCAATGAGCAAACCTTCTTCCCTGCTATTGCAATTGGATTTGATTCACAAGGCAAAGGAACTTATGATACTGATACAGATCGCTTTGAAATTAAGTCTCCGGGATTCTTCGGAGCAGTAAGTAAGAACTTTGACTTTCTTGGCTACCTGGCATTTCATGGAACCGTTAACTATTCACTTGAAGGAGATGATGGAGATAATTTTGTTGATTTAAGAGTTGGTGCCGAAAAAACATTAGGTTCAAGTTTTTCGCTTATCGTTGAGTATGATTTTGCTTTTAATGATAACAACACAGATTTTGGAAGCGGCAAAGGTTATCTTAACGCAGGCTTAAGATGGTCTATCGGAACGGGATTTACATTTGGTTTCGATCTGAGAGACTTGCTCAGTAACAAATCCGATACTAAAAATGCTGCAGACCGCTCCATCAAAATTGAATATCTAAAAAGTATTTTCTGATAAAATCTCCCCATAAATTTATTTTTAGAGTGTACTCAAACCTATACACACTGGTTCACTAACCAATACAAGACCTACAAAAAAAACTCTGAAATAATTCGTTTTTGAACTCTTTTTATCCCTTTAAGCAGGCTCGATAATTGTTTAAATTTCGATAGATTAAAAAACGAGGTTAAAATGAAAGCATATAGAACTTTATTATCGTTCGTCACTTTAGTAGTGATTTTCTCCTTTACAGGATGTTACACACAGGTAGCCACATCTGATACTTCTTCAGTTCCACCAAAGGATCTTAACTCAGAATCTTCAAATTATTATTCTGAAGATGATGGTGAATTAGAATCAGATTATTATGCCGAATCAGATGCAGATACGATAGATGATGGCACAACTATAATCAACAATTACTATGGTTATCCCTACCGAAGCTACTTTGTTGATTATTATCCAACAATCAGTATCGGAATTGGTTGGGGTTGGGGTTGGAGCTATTGGGGCTCTTATCCTTACTGGCCTTACTATTCATCCTGGTGGTGCGGGTATAGCTGGTATTATCCAGCTTATTATTGCTATTCTCCTGCATATTACTACTATCCGTCTTATTATTCATATTACCCATATCCATATTACAACTACGGTGGTTATCCTTCTTACTATGGATATAAAACCCGTACTGAATATATCTCAGGCTTAAGAAATAATTCAGGCGGCAGAAATTATGGTGAACGCGTCAGAGATCCGTTGGTAACTGTAAACGATCGTTCAGTTGACAGAATGAGAGATGATTTGAACAGAAGTCGGGATTTAACTGTTAGCAGAAATACTACTACTGAAAACCGTACTTTGGGAATTGAAAATAAAAGCAGGGATATTACAAGAGAAGTAGTCGGTTTAAAAGATGTTGATAGAAATATCGACAGGAAAAGAAATGATATTACTGACAGCGATGTCAATAGAAAATCTGATGTTAAAAACGATAGAATATCAGTTGATAGAAATTCAAATACTATTACAACTGATAAAAGATCCGGATTAGACAGAGAAGTTACTGGTAATAAAACCCTCGGCATCGAAAAAAGAAATAGTAACAACACTTCGGACAGAATTAATAAGAATAACAGAATCAGTACCGAAACAAAGAAACTCTTTGGAAAAGATAATAGCAGTACGAATAGTAATACAAAGCAGCCGAATGTAAACACGCGGACAAATAATAACCAGACACCACGCAAGGATAATAATCCAAGGACAAACACTTCGACTGAAAAGAAAAATAATACACCCCCAAAGCAGTATACTCCGCCTAAACAGAATAATAATCCTCGAAAGGAGTACACTCCTCCAAAACAAAACAGTAATAACAATCAGCCGAGGAGTTATTCACCTCCGAGTGGTAATAATAATAATACACCGAGAAGCTATTCTCCTCCGAGTGGTAATAATTCGCCACGAACTTCTACACCGCCAAGCGGTAACAGCGGAAACAGAGGTTCAAATAACTCAGGTTCAAGGAGATAATAAAATGAAGGGGATATTTTTCTTAATAGTATTTGGGATAGGACTTTTAGGATTGAATGAAAGTTTCGCCCAATTCATTTCCCAGGAACTATATGTCTCCTCAGAATATCTTGCAATTAATAAATCAACGAATAGTTCTACAAATAAAAATGTTGTAAGTAATAGCCGCGGTGATAGAAGTTTAACAGTAAAAGATTCGTTATATGACTATCAGATTTATCAAAGATATTATCGGTGGGCTTATTACCCTGGATTATGCGGTTATACATGGGGATTTAGACACTTAGACGGAAAATTAACTGGACAACTATCTGCATTAGGTTATTTACCGCAGTTAAATTACTTTAATTGTCCAACAGAGTATTCTTATTATACAGATGGATCATACAACTCTCTGTATTGGCGAGATAAGAAGACTAAATACATATATGTGGCAAAGAATTCTGGAAGTGGAAGGAATTTAGGAATATATGAAGGGAATCCTTTAATTTCGATGAAGGAGAATTCCATTGAGCGAGTGGTATCTCAAGCATATACAGTCAAAAATTTTAAAAAAGAAACGCAAAGTGATATTGCTCAATCTGTAGTAACAACTGATAAATCTGAAAAAGCCGTTCAAAATAATGAAATAATTTCAATCAAGCGCGTTGTCTTAGTGAAACAACCTACACAGGGAAAAGAAATCAGTATTAATAATAGCCAGAGCAAAGATCAAGTTAAAACCAATTTAAAAGAAAAAGGCTCTTGGAACACTGAAAGTATTTCAGAGAAAATTAAAAAAGATTTTAAGTTAAGTAGTAGTAGTGGAACAAGAAAAGTTTATATGATTGATAAACCGAAGCGCACAAACGGATGGGAAAACTTCGGAGGGATATATAATCGGTCATCGCAGAATAATGGAAATCAAGACATTGAGAAAACATATAACAATAACTCTCAACGAAGTTACTCTTCGGGAAGCGGAAACAATACACAAAGAAATAATTCAACACAAAATAGCAGCAGAAGATCAAATGTCTCAACCTCAAAAACAAGGGTAGTAGAATGAAAAAGATACTTGTTTTATCGATTATTGTTTTGGGAATCGTTGGTCTCACCGGATGTTATACAGTTCCAAGACATTATGTATCTCAAGAGATAATAGTATACTATCCGCATCCACCACCACCTCCGCCGGATTACTATTATCCACCAGTACCGCCAAGTCCGCCGGTCTATTATCCTCCGGCTCCGCAGCCATCAAATCCGCCAAGGGATAGGCAGCCAGAGAAACCCAATAATAGCTATCGTGAAAGGGATCCATTACAAGGTGGAAGCAACAGAGGAAGCGGTGAAATAAATACTGTTCCTCCCGTTCGTAATCCCGAACAAAAAGCCAGAGAACAAAGATGAACAAGCTATTAATTATTCTGCTGCTTGGAATGTATGTTCAACTTGGCTTCGCACAAAATTATAATGATGCTCTTTTGCTGAGTGAACCAGGTCTGTACAACGGTGCAAGAGCACTTTCGATGGGCAACAGCTTCTCAGCTTTAAGTAATGACTTTTCAGGAGTCCTTTTTAATCCTGCTGGAATTGGTTTAATAAAAAAAGCAGCGCTATCCACCGGGATGAGTTTTAATTCATTTAATAATAACACGACTTTTTTTGATGCAGCATCTAATGCGAACAAGACTTCAGTCAATTTTAATCAATTTGGTTTAGTTTACCCGATACCAACTATTCAGGGAAGCTGGGTTGTTGCAATGGGCTACAACCGGGTAAAGGATTTTAGCCGAATTATGGAATTTGATGGATATAATTCTGGAAATACATCAATGATTCAGGATATAACTGGTGTTTATAATTCAGATATTCCACTCACAAATAAGTTGAGATTAGCCTATGAAATCAGAGATCCTAACACCGATGATTATATAAGAGATACAACACTAGTTAATGGACTTCTGAACCAATCAGGTCAGATAAAAAAGCAGGGCTATATAGATAAATGGTCTTTTGCAACATCTTTTGAAGTAGCAAAGGGATTTTTTGTTGGCGGAACATTTAACATACTTTCGGGAAGCTATAAAAGCGAAAGCGATTATTGGGAAGATGATACCAGAAATAATTATGGTTCAAACCTCGAGCTTGTTCCGGGAGACCAAACAACCAGAGACTTTCGAACTTTTTACCAAAATCAGGTCATTGATTGGGGTTTATCAGGCTGGGACTCGCATCTTGGAATTCTTTATAACTGGAATGACAAATTCAGATTCGGTGCTTCTGTAAAATTTCCAAGCTACTTTACAATCAAAGAGGATTTTCTAGTACGTGCAAACAGCTACTTTGGAACAGGCTTTGAGTATTCTTTAAATCCTGCAATCAGTGACCCTATTCAATATGAAATAAAAACACCTTACGAATACACATTAGGAGCTTCAACCAGTCTTTCGATTGTTACTTTAGCCGGTGATGTTAAGATTATGGATTATACTCAAATGGAATTTACGGAAGGGTTTGATTATGAATACCGAAATGAAAGACAAAAAGAAATTGATGATTTGTTTACAACAACAATTGATTATCACCTTGGTGCTGAAGTAAAGTTACCTAATCTCCCAATTTTTGGTCGGGCTGGTGTAATGTATTTTCAATCACCTTACGCTGATGATCCTTCAGAATTTGATAAAAAATATTTTACTCTTGGTGCAGGAATTCTTATTGACTCAGTATTTGGGATTGACGTAGCATACAGTTACGGCTGGTGGAAAGATATTGGCGATAACTATGGAGTTAATGTATCGAGAACTTTTCAGGACATAAATGTTAATAATATTATCCTTAACCTTTCAGCAAGATTTTAATTAATCAAAGCCCTCGTCTAAATCTATCGGGAAGGTGATTTCATCTTCCCTTTTTTATTTCCCTCTCAAAGTTATTGAAGCCAGCCTCATTTGATATGGATGATGGAAGGTTATATTTTTTATAGTCATTTTTTTAAAACTTGAGATTGAGATAAAAGGCACCATAACCAAAATAGAAAGCAAGCATTATTATTTGATCCCCGAAAATCAGGATGAAGAAATTCTCTGTTCGCTCAAGGGTAAATTCAAAAAAGACTATGAAATGAAGAAGGACAAATTATTCTTCACAGATTTTATTACAGTTGGTGACTGCGTTGAATATGACCTGAACAAAGACGGCAGCGGTGTTATCACAAAGATTGGAAAGAGAAAAAACCACCTCTCCCGGAAACTTCCTAAAGTACGCGGAGCTAGTTACAGAGGCGAAAGACTCGAGCAGGTTGTTGCTGCTAATATTGATAATGTTGTGGTTGTAACAAGCGTAAGTTCACCAGATTTTAATAACCGGGTTCTTGATAGATTTCTTGCCGCTGCTGAAAGCTCACACTTAAATATTATTATTGTTCTAAACAAAATTGATCTCGATCAATCGAACTTTGCCAATGAGTGGAAGAAACTTTATGAAGGGATCGGATATAAATTTATTTTAACCAGTGCGGAAACCAATGTTGGAATTTCATTGCTGAAAGAACAATTAAAAGCTGCAAAGAATTTGTTTTGGGGACACTCAGGTGTGGGAAAATCTTCATTGCTTAATAAAATGTATCCGGAATTAGATCTTAAAACCAGTGAAGTAAGTCAGTCCACCTCCAAAGGAACTCATACAACGGTTACTTCAGTAATGATTAAAGTTGCAGTGAATACTTTTATAATCGATACTCCGGGAATTAGAGAAATTGATCCTTATGGTATTCGCAAGTCAGACCTCGGACATTACTTTATCGAATTCGGCAAATACATTAATAAATGTAAATTCAATACTTGCACGCATCATCACGAACCTGGCTGCGCTGTGATCGATGCTGTTGAAAATAATTTAATCGCTTCTGAGAGATACGATAGTTATCTGCGAATATTAGACACAATTGAGGATGACCTAAACTTCTGATGAAATTCAACACAGAACAAATACTAAAAGAATTCATCTCATTTTATACTTCTTATGAAGTTGGTGCCGCACCTAAATTGATAAGCTTTTCCTTCAAAGCTGATTCTCAAAATTCATCAATAAATATTAACAGGTTTGATAAAATATTTTCAGATATTTTTTTGTTTCATACTCCAAATCAAAAACATAAAGCAATCGGATTTGGCTCTGCACTTGAACTAACGTCAGCAAAATCAAATAATTTAAATTCAGTAAATGATAGTTATTCGCATTGGAGAAAAAATATAATCAGCAACTGGCAGGATGATAATCAGCTCAATCAGATAATCTGCTGCACAGCTAAGTTTGATTCACTTAACACCTCTCCGCTTTGGGATGAATTTGACCCGCTCAGAATTTTTATACCAGAGTTTATGATCATTTCTAATAGCAAAATGACAACTGCATATTTCAATTTTGTTGCTGATAATTCTATTAACTTTGACAACATCAGGCAAAACTTAATAAGCTATCTCAATACTATTTCAAAATCAAATACTGAGTTGAATGAGCCCGGCATTATTAATTCATTGATCAATATTCAATTAAATGATGATGACAGCAAGAACTGGAACTATTTAGTTGAGAAAGCGCTGGATGAATTAAAAAACGGCAAACTACAAAAATTAGTTTTATCCAGATCAAAAAGTTTCAAACTTGACTCATCATCCGATTGGAATTTCCTGCTTAATAGATTGCAGGAAAGATTTCCTGATTGTTACCTTTTCTTCGTCAAGAAAAATAATTCCGCATTCTTTGGTTCATCTCCCGAAATGTTTTTAAAGGTCACAGGTAATGTTGCTGAGGTTGAATCAGTTGCGGGCTCTGCACCAAGAGGCGAATTATCCGATTCTGACATTGAATATGAGCGAACACTCAAAACAAGCGGGAAGAATCACCAGGAGCATTTGTTTGTAAGTAATTTTATTTCAGATATACTATTCAAGTATTCAGATAATGTTCGTATCATTGAAGAAAAACAAATCAGGAAGCTGGATAACATTCAGCACCTGATCACAAGGATTTCAGCCGAGCTGAACTCAAAAGAAAATTTATTTGAATTGATTGATTCGCTCTTCCCTACTCCGGCAGTTTGCGGTGTTCCGAAAGAACTTGCAATGAATCTGATTCGAAAACTTGAGCCGCACGACAGAGGTTTGTATTCGGGAATAGTCGGAATTTTTGGTTTTGATGGCAACTGCGAGCTTGCTGTCTCGATTCGTTCTGCACTGATTAAAAATAATCAGGTCACCGCATTCGCCGGAGCCGGACTGGTTAGAGATTCTGATTCGCACGAAGAATTTCTTGAAACCAATTTAAAGTTGAACACTATTCTCTCTTTATTCACAGATGAAAATAAAAGTTAACAGAAATATTCTCTGGGCAAAAATTTTTATTAACCAGCTCGCTGTTCTTGGTGTGAAGTATGCCTGCATTTCACCTGGTTTCAGAAGTACGCCGCTGACGTACGTTTTGTCAAAGAACAGAAAAATAAAATCTTTCATCAATATTGATGAGAGAAGTTCAGCATTTTTTGCACTTGGATTAGCAAGAGCGACAAAACAACCAGTAATGATTGTCACCACTTCGGGCACAGCGGTGGCTGAATTGTATCCGGCAATAATTGAAGCATATCAGCAGAGAACTCCATTAATTATCTGCACAGCCGACCGTCCTCCTGAACTTATTGGAACAGGAGCAAACCAGACAATCAACCAGCACAACATTTTCAAAAATCATATCAGATGGTTTCGGGATCTGGGACTGCCTTCGATCAGTGAAACAGGATTTCATCACCTGCAGAAGATTGCAATTGAAGCTTACAGGATTAGTTTGTTTGAGGACAAGGGTCCTGTTCATCTTAATTTCCCGTTTAGAAAACCGTTAGAGCCATCAGCTTTTACTGATGAATTTAACAGCAAGGTTTTTAAGATCCATCCGCTAAAAAATTCTAAGCACAAGTCTTCTGTAATTAATAATTCATATCGTACTGATAAATTAATCAGAAGAGTTACGGAAGAGATTATCAATACACCTAAAGGAATAATTCTCGTTGGACCGATGGATAATGAAGCAGAAGTGATTAAAGCAATTAAGAAAGTTTCTGCGGTGATTAAATATCCGGTATTTGCCGATGGTCTTTCTCAACTGAGAATTGGCATTGGTAAAAAAGATAAAGGCATAATTTCAAATTTTAATTCAATACTTAAATCAGAAAATTTTATTCGTGATCACGATCCGGAATTAATACTTCAATTTGGCAGCACACCAACTTCATCATTAATTGAAAATTTTCTTGCTGAATCAAATGCAACCAGATATCTGATAAATCATTACGGAGATAAATTTGATCCGACAAGAAATGCAAATGCAATTCTGAGTGTTGAACCTGCTGTATTTTGCCAGCAGCTCATCTCTTTTCTCAAAGCAAAAAAATTCAGCAGGAAAAATTCTGATTGGCTGAAAGTTTTCAATAAAGCAGAAGTAATGAGTGAATCAATTAAAAACAGAATCATCGGGAACGCAAAATTTCCGAATGAACCTGCAATCATAACAGAAATTTTAAAGCAAGTTCCTGCCGGAAGTAACATTTTTATCGGGAATAGTTTGCCTGTCAGAGATCTGGATAATTTTGTCAGCACCACATCGAAAAGATTGACTATTTACTTTAACAGAGGTGCAAGCGGTATTGATGGAATAATTTCAACAGCGTTAGGAATTTCTTCAACTAAAAAACCTATAATTTTGATAACCGGCGATTTATCTTTTCTTCATGATTTGAATGCGCTCGCAATTGCCGTTAAATATTCAATCCCGCTCGCGATATTTATTATCAACAACAACGGCGGCGGAATATTTGAAACTCTTCCGATTGCTGACAAGTCAGAGAGGTTCAAAGAGTATTTTATCACTCCTCATAATCTGAATTTTTCGGATATTACTGAAGCGTTTGGTATTGATTATCAATTAATCAAGCAGAAGAGTGATCTGCAAACATTTTTGAAAAACATATCAAACAGAAAAACACCAATAGTATTTGAAGTAAAAACAAATGCGGTAAAGTCTGCCGAACTCCGAAACAAATATTTTAATAAAGTCAGAAAAAAACTAAATAAAGAGTTTCTGAAATGATCATACAGTACGAAAGCATAAAACTAAACGTAGAACAGTTTTCAGAATTTGAAGCATCAAAAAAAACAATTCTGTTCCTGCACGGATTTACAGGCTCTGCTAACGACTGGAAGGATGTTGTCCAAAAAATTGATAAGAGATTCAACAAAATTGCACTTGATCTCATCGGACATGGAAAAAGCAGTGCACCTTCTTCGGTTAATTACTACACGGCTGAGTCAATCGTTAATCAAATTGAACAGGTAATTAAGAGTATTCGGCTTAAAGAGATAATAATTTGCGGATACTCTATGGGTGGACGCGCGGCATTGAACTTTGCACTTGCAAAACCTGAACTGGTAAAAGGTTTAGTTCTTGAGAGTGCTTCCGCTGGTTTCAAAAATGAAAAAGAAAGAGAAGCAAGAAAAGCAAGTGATGACGAGCTTGCTGCTTATATCGAAAACAACACACTTGAAGATTTTGTTGCAATGTGGCTGGACCAGGAATTATTCGGAACACTAAGAAGGTTTTCAAATAATAAATTGAAAGATATCAAAGAAGAAAAAGCGAAGAACTCAAAAACAGGTCTCGCAAATTCACTTCGCGGATTTGGAACAGGAGTTATGCCCAATTTCGCTCCTCAATTAAAAAATTTGAAATTGCCTGTGCTTCTAATTTCGGGCGGACTCGATGAAAAATTCACTCAAATCAATCAGAATCTTAAAAAGATTATTCCTTCAGCCAAACATAAAATTTTCTCAACAGCAGGACATAACACACACCTCGAAGAACCAAAAAAATTTTTAGAAGCAGTGAATGGATTTTTGAGCAGGTTTTGAAACTTTTAAATTCACTTGATTTGTAATCTTCTCTTGGCAAGATAAGGTCATCTAACTCAGAAGAGTCTGCCAGGCTCCAAGCAGATTGTTTGCCTTAACTGATTTAATAACTCACGTTACGCAGTACATACAATACTTTGTCATTCTGGCTCGTCCCGGCTGGACGCTCGTCTCGGTAGGACGAAGTCCTAACGGAGAGTCCTGACGGACTTGCTTGCCTCGTCGAATCCGCCAAGGCGGAGAAGACGGGTCCAGAATCTGAAAACAATCGATAATCATAGATTCCGGACTCCTTTCACTCGCCGGAATGACACGCATGCGTAATGTGAGTTAATAACATAATCCCCGCTCGATATTTCAATTTTAAGAATATCAATTGAAAGCGTATCAACAGTGTTAGTTATTTTTTTATATACAACTCCCGGTGAGATTATTTGTTCATCACTTTTATTTGTGCAGTTGTTAGAGAAGTAAAAAGAAAGAGCAGTGGTAAAACATAAAATTTCATTTGGTTATTATCCGTTTTATTTGATTGAGTTAAAATCCAGCACTGATATACCAAGACTGATTAGATGTGCACTTTCAGGATATGGATTGATTCCTGTATCTGAAAGATATTCATAAGTCAACCCTAATCTTATTTCTGCTTTGCCTCTTAGTGAAATACCGGTTGACAGTCCGCCATTGAAGTTAGCACGCTGGAGACCATTGAAACGATTTGTAAAACCTTCTTCCTTACCAAAAAGATTTATCATCGAATAAGAGTTCAGATAGTAATGCCAGTGTTTTTCAGAAATAGCTTTAGTAAAATTAAAGTTAATGCCCAATGAGGCGATAAGCTGTTTCCAGTTATATGAATGACTCATCCAGCTTTTAGGAAATCTGTTATCCTGAAGAATAGTGTAAAGCTCCGTACGAATAGCGAACAACGCATTATCTGATTCGTTCAGAAAATCAAATGGAAAGATGATTTTGGACTGCAGACTTCCAAAAATCAACGCCCTTTCTTTTCCATAGAGATAA
>Ga0209498_1000559_pt1 | contig 23018 bp, 24 predicted proteins | sample WalLakDeSediment_FD_184131 | JGI IMG/M metagenome (GOLD analysis project Ga0209498, IMG submission 184131) | Lake sediment microbial communities from Walker lake, Nevada to study Microbial Dark Matter (Phase II) - Walker Lake 11/02/13 Deep... | ecosystem: Environmental > Aquatic > Freshwater >...
CAGGTGATGACCACCTGGGACGATCTGTTCGGGGATGTCGCGATCGATGCGGCGGACCCGGGAAATGCTGACTGAGGAGAGACCGACGATGTCGATGGCGGATCGCGATGGGGTGATCTGGATGGATGGCAAGATGGTGCCCTGGCGTGACGCCCGGACCCACGTGCTGACGCACACGCTGCACTACGGCATGGGCGTGTTCGAGGGCGTGCGTGCCTACGAGGCCGAGGGCGGCACCGCCATCTTCCGGCTCGAGGATCACACCCGGCGGCTGTTCAACTCGGCGCGCATCCTGGGCATGAAGATACCTTACGGCGCCGGCGAAATCAGCGCTGCGCAGGTCGCCGCGGTGCGCGAAAACGGTCTTGAGACCGCCTACATCCGGCCGATGTGCTTCTATGGTGCCGAAGGCATGGGCCTGCGTGCCGACAATCTCGAGGTGCACGTGATCGTTGCGGCCTGGACCTGGGGCAGTTATCTCGGCGAGGAGAACATGACCCGCGGGATCCGCGTCCGTACCTCGTCCTACAACCGTCACCACGTCAACGTCACCATGTGCAAGGCGAAGGCCAACGGCAACTACATGAACTCGATGCTGGCCCTGCAGGAGGCGATCTCCTGCGGTTACGACGAGGCGATGCTGCTGGACACCGAGGGCTATGTGGCCGAGGGCAGCGGCGAAAACATCTTCCTGGTGCATGACGGTGCGCTTTATACCCCGGATCTGACCTCGGCGCTGGATGGCATCACCCGCCGCACCATCCTGAGTCTGGCCGATGAGGAGGGCCTGAAGGTGATCGAGAAGCGCATCACCCGCGACGAGGTCTATATTGCGGACGAGGCCTTCTTCACCGGGACCGCCGCCGAGGTCACCCCGATCCGCGAAGTCGACAACCGCCCGATCGGCGAGGGTGTCCGCGGACCGATCACGCAGCGTCTGCAGTCGCTGTATTTCGACGTGGTCAAGGGCCGTCATCCGAAGCACAGGGGCTGGCTCACCTACGTGTGACGACCCGTCCAGTCTTCGAGCGAAACCGGGAGAACAACATGCCGAATCCACGCACTGCCGAACAGCAGGATCGCTTCAAGCCGGCCAATGCCGAGACCGCGGTCACCGTGCGTCGCAGCCAATTGCCGCTGAACTGTCCGACCCCGCACACCGCCCTGTGGGCCTCGCACCCGCGGGTCTACCTTCCCATTGACGAGGCCCCCGACGGACGGATTCGCTGCCCCTACTGCGGTACCGTCTACACGCTGGAGGACTAGCCCCCCTCGGCGCGACCCATCCCCAGGGACAATCCTTGATATCGGCACCTGCACCGGACACCGCCCTCAGGAAGAGTTGGGACAACTGGGCTATGCTTCCGGCACGGGATCGACTGGTGCAGCGCGCCCAACGGCGAATCGACATCGAAGGATCAGCAGTGCGATGGGGTTTCCAGCGAAGATTATCGTGGTGGAGGACGATGTGCGCATGGCGCGTGCCATCGAGCGCCACCTGGGGCGCGACGGTCACGATGTCGCCACGGTTGCCAATGGCGCGGCCCTGCGCAAGCTGTACCGGCAGGAGGGTGTGGATCTGGTTCTCCTGGATCTCAACCTTGGGTCCGAGGACGGCATGGATCTGGCGCGGGAGCTGCTGAACACGACGACGGCAGTGGTGATCATCGTGTCCGGCCGTCACGATGTGCGGGACCGCATCATGGGTCTGGACGCCGGCGCCGACGACTACGTAACGAAGCCATTCGCGCCCGACGAGTTGCGGGCCCGCGTGCGTGCGGCACTCCGCCGTCACACCCTGTTCATGTCCGACCAGCCCCTGGCCCGGGTCGGCCCTTACTCGCTCGACAGCGCCAGTCTGACCCTGTCATGCGACGGGAGCGATCTTCGGGTGAGATTCACCGAGACGCAGGCCCGGATTCTTAGGCTGCTGATGCAACACCATGGCCAGGCGCTGAGCCGCGACAGCCTTGTCAGCCGCAGGGTCAACGGGACCGAGGACCGCAGCGTGGATGTCCACGTGGCGAATATCCGGCGGAGGCTCCGAAATGCGGGAGTTGATGAACTGGTCATCGGGCCGGTGCGTGGCCTGGGTTACCGCCTTCGGCTGACATGCGATTGAACGGGGCTTCCGGGCACGGGGTATGGCCTGGCTGTCTGCGACGGTGTTTCCTCTCGCCGAGCGCCTTCCCGGCGCGTCGCCCAGGGCTGTGTTGTTCATGAGGGGGAGTGAGCATGCGCTTGATGTGTCTCGATGACGACCCGCGGGTGGAGCCGGTCCTCGGTCGCTTCCTCCGGCGACTGCAGCACGATGCCAGCTTCCACCGATCGATCACACCCTTCAAGGCTGCCTTGCTGGACGATCCTCCGGATGCCGTCCTGCTCGATCTCGGTCTCGGTCGGGAGAACGGCATCGATGTGATCCACTGGATGGCCGGCGCAGGCATCGACGTTCCGATCCTCCTCCTGTCCGGCCATGGTGACAGTGTGCTCGACACCGCGCGCAGGATTGCCACTGCCAGCGGCATCCAGGTGCTCGGCGCCGTCTCGAAGGCCCGTTTGGTGGCGGAGTTGCCTGTCATCCTGGCGCGGGACCTGAAACCCGCAACTGTGGGAAACACGGACCTCGGCAACCGCTCGATGCTGCTGAGTCCCGGAGAGTTGGACGGATTCATACAGGCAGGCCTGGTCGAGCCCTATTTTCAGCCCATCGTCTCCCCCGGGGATCGCAGCTTGCGCGGGGTCGAGGTGCTCGCACGTCTGCGCCTTCCTGACGGCGCGGTGCTCGGCGCCCACGACTTCATCGCACTTGCGGAGTCGTCAGGCCTGCTTTATGCCGTCACCGAGGCATTGTTCGGCCGGTTGATCGCGATGCGTCGAACCCTGGCCACGCTTGGGCTGACCTTTCTGTCGGTCAACCTGTCACAGGAGACCCTGCGGGATCCGCGCATCCTGGGGCTGGTCAGCCGACTGGTGGCCGGGCTCGCGGGGGCCTGCGCCATCAAGATCGAGATCACCGAGACGACCATGAGCGCCGATCCGCAGACCATGCGCACCGCTGCGGCGCAGATCCAGCTGCTCGGCGTCTCTCTCGCCATCGATGACTTCGGCGTCGGCTATTCCTCTGTTCGGGCATTGGCTGAACTGCCGTTCGACACCCTCAAGATCGACCTGTCCTTCGTTGCCGAAATGCTCGATTCCGGGAAGGCGCTGCGCGTTTTTCACGCCATCGTCGCCTTTGGTCGCAGTCTCGGGTTGCAGTTGATTGCCGAGGGAGTGGAGACCGAAGAGCAGCGGCTGCTGATCGCGTCCCAGGTGGATCTGGTCCAGGGGCACCTGTTTGGGGAACCGATGACGGCGGACGACCTGTTGCGCAGGTTCCCTGGGCACGCGGACCCCGTTCCAGGGCATTCCCCCGCATGCACATGAACCCGCTGGACTAGCACGGTGACGCCATTTCCCCGCCTGGGCACGGTGGTGAGCGGCCTGCTGTCCAGGATCATCGCCGTACGCGGGGTGCGGCCTGCCCCTGGGCCGGCGGGGAGGGGCGCCGGCAGGGAGCAGGACGAGGCGGACATCTACCAGACCCTGGAGCGGCTTGCCCACAGTGAAGCTGCTCTGAAGGAGGCGCAGGCGATTGCGCATCTGGGTAGCTGGGCGCTCGATTATCGCAGCGGCGAACTGTCCTGGAGCGACGAGGCCTATCGCCTGCTCGGGTTCCAGCCAGGGACTGCGGTGCCGTCGCTCAGGCTCTTCCTGTCGGCCGTGCATGCGGAGGATCGCGCCATGGTCGAGGCGGCCTTGGAGGCCGCCCCGAAAAGTGCCGATGGCGCTTATTCGGTGGAGCATCGGGTCCAGGGACCCGACGGCATCCTGCGTGTGGTCCGGGAGAAGGGTCGCGTCCGGTTCAACGATGACGGCGAAGCCCTGAGCATATCCGGCACTGCGTTGGACATCACGGAGCAGAGACACACCGAGTCCGACCTCCTGCAGCGCGAGCGGCTCGAGCGCGGACTGCTGGAACTCTCGGCGGTCTTCCTGCAGCGCTCCGAACTCGGCATGGATCACCTGATCGATCAGGCTCTGGAACGCATGGGACAGCTGACAGGTACCGACAGGGCCTATCTCTTCACGGCGGACACCGAACGCAGGACCTTCAGCAATACTCACGAGTGGACGGCTCCCGGCATCACGCCGGTGATCGACAGGCTGCAGAACGTCCCCTGGGATGTCGCCCCGGAGTCGCTGCGACTGCTCGCGTCCGGGTCGCCCGTGGCGATTCCACGGGTGTCGGAGCTTGAGGATCACTGGAGAGAGAAGGCCTTTCTCGAGTCCCAGGGGATTTGTTCGCTGCTGCTCCTGCCGGTGATGCAGGGCGAGAACCTCACGGGTTTCGTGGGGTTCGACGCCGTGCAGAGCGTGAGGGAATGGTCCTCCGCGGAGATCCGCTTTCTCCAGGTCTTCGCGAGCCTGATGGTCAGCGTGATCGAGCGCGAGCAGGCCTATGCCGACATGGTCGCCGCTCGGGAGCGCGAGACGATCGGCCATCTGGCCAGCGGGGTGGCTCATGATTTCAATAATCTCCTGGGCGTGATCGACGCGAATTTCTTCTATCTCCAGCAGACCCTCGTTCAGCCGGGAGCGGATTCCGAGATCGCCCAGATACTCGAGGAGACCCACAGTGCGCTGGGGCAGGCGAAGGTCGTCACCTCCGGCATGTTGTCGCTGAGCCGTGCCGGGAGCTTTGCCACCGAACGGGTCTTGCCGGTCACTGCGATCCAGGATCTGGCGCGTATTCTGCGGCAGGTGCTGCCGCCCGAGATTCGTCTCGTTCTGGCACTCGAACCCGACCTGGCCGTGCTGAGCAACACCGCATTCCTCCAGGCGGCATTGCTCAACCTGGTACTGAATGCGCGCGATGCGATGCCTGACGGCGGCCAGTTGACCATTGAGACCGTCGGTGGGTCCCACTCCGGTGGAGGAACCCTGACCGTGGGGAATCGGGGACCGGGAAGATATGCCCTGGTGCGCATTGCCGATACGGGCTGCGGCATGGGGCCGGAGATTCTCAATCGTCTTTTCGAGCCCCTGTTCTCCACGAAGGCGCAGCAGCGCGGGCACGGTCTGGGCCTGTTCATGGTGCACGAGTTCGTGCTGCGCTCGGGCGCACTGCTGGAAGTGGATTCGCGGGTCGATGAGGGCTCGGAGTTTCGGCTCTTTCTGCCCCCTTGGCCGAGTGACCGGGCGGAGCTCGAGGAACCTGCAGGAATCGACACGTTCTTTACCCCGGCCTGCCTCCGGGTGCTCGTCGTCGACGACGATCTGCGCAGCCGGGATTCGGTGCGGCGGTTGCTGGAGATGGACGGGATGCGCGTGGAAACGGCAGAGGACGGTGCGGCCTGTCTGGAAGTGCTCCGGCACGATCCCGCTTTCGACCTGGTCCTGTCCGACGTCTCGATGCCTCACCTCGACGGAGTGGGCCTCTGTGCTGCCCTGCTCGAGGCATACCCGGCCCTGCCGGTGATCCTGATGACCGGCCAGGCTCCATCGGTCTTCCCTCAGGGAGAGATTCCGGGCGCGCCGACGGTGCTGCGCAAGCCCCTGGACGTCCAGATGCTGCATACAGCGATCGCGCGCCTGGATCTTCCGCGGCAATGACGGGCGGCCATGGGATTGTGAGTCGGCTCAAACCATGCAGGGTTGCCCTTGCGGGGGAAACGTGCGGATGCTTGCCAGAATCAGAACTGGACCTCGATGCCCAGCCCTGCGGCCCAGCTGCCCTCGCGTTCGAGGTCGTCGTCCTGCTTCGGCCGGAAATGACCGAGGATCAACTCGCCAATCACCCAGTCGCGATAGACCGGCTGGCCCCAGATGCCCCGTACCCCGTACTCGCGCATGGGTACGCGGGCGCCGGTCTCGCCACCTCCGAGTACCTCCAGCGACAGTTTGCGTTCCTGGCCAAAGGCCTGAAACAGGCCCAGGCTGGTGAACCACCCAGCACCGTCCGTCTCGGTGCTTATCGTCGCCGAGTTGCGCCACCGAAAAGCGGTCCGCGGCGTCAGGGCGTAGGCATAATCCAATGCCGAGGTGGTGCCGAGCCCCTGATCGACCGCCAGGAAGAGTGTCTGCCGAAACTCGAGATTGGCGTCATCGGTCAGCCACCAGGTCTTCCGGTAACGGGCCTGCGCAAACACTTTGTAGCCACCGCGCACCCCCAGGCGGAGGTCCAGGTTATCGCGCAATAGATAGCCGATCCCGGCAAAGAAGGTCTGGTCGTCACCGCCGCTTTCCGGGAGCAGTAACTGGCTGCGTGCAAACGCACTGGATTCATCCCTGACCAGTTCCTCCTCGTTGTCCCGTCCGATGAAGAGATAGGCCGTTTCACTCACGTTGGGCATCTGCACGCGCAGCCGGTACCGCACGTCGGTGCTGAAGCCGTCGTCTTCGCGGTACAGGCCGCGTACGCGCAGCGATCCGGAGACACGGCCGCCCTCCTCGAAGGGCTTGTCGCCGAACCAGCCGTCGACGTTTTCCACCAACCAGTAGGAGGCGCCATAGAGACCCGCACGGGCTGCGGTCAGCACCTCGATGCCACCGGGTTCTTCAAGCGCCTCCTCCGCGCCGGGCGCCCCGTGCGCGTCGGCCTCGACGCCCGTGTCGGTAGCGGTATCGTTGCCGGCCAGCGCTTGGCCCGCCAGCAGGCAGATCCCCACCGCCAGCATCAAAGCGAGCCGCATGCGCTGTCCCGGGTGTTGCATGGATTGCCAGGGCTGGTCCGCTGGAACCAGGGATCGGCCTCGGCAATGTCGTGCCCGGCCCGCGCCGGAAACAAACCAGGGTGTGCGGCTGTTCACCCTCCCGTGATCTCGTGCTGATAGGGGTCCGGCAGTCCCTGGCGACGCTTGAACCGGCGGTGGCTCCAGAAATACTGTTCAGGCGCCTCGAGCACCGCCTTCTCGATCACCTGATTGATCCGCGCCGTGTCCGCGACCGGATCTTGGGTGGGAAAGTCGGACAGCGGTGGGTGGATGGTCAGCCTGTACCTGCCATCCCCCTGCCGGCAGCCAAAGAACGGCAGCACGGGGGCGCGGCTGATCCTGGCAATGCGGTGGGTGGCAGTCTGGGTCGAGGCGGGAATCCCAAAGAACGGGACCAGCTCGGTGTGGCGCCCGCTCTTGCCCTGGTCGGGGGCATACCAGACCGCCGTATTGCGCTTCAACGCCCGCAACAGCCCCTTGATGTCGTTGCGGTCGATTGCGCCCTCGGTGTGGTATTCCCGGTTGCGCTTGAACAGGTAGTCGACCACGGGGTTTTCGTTTGGCCGGTACATGGCTGCAAAGGGGCGGTGCAGGGTCAGGATGCGCGCGCAGAACTCCAGGGTCGTGAAATGGGCGCTGACCAGCAGCACCCCGCGGCCCTTCTCCAGCGCCTGATCCAGGTGTTCCAGCCCCTCAATGCTGTAGATGCCTTCGAACTTCGCGCTCGTGCACCACCATCCGCAGGCGGTCTCAAGAACACCGATGCCGGCGGCTTCGAAGTGGCCGCGCAGCAAAGCCTCGCGCTCCCCTTCGGTCCGGTCGGGGAAGCACAGGCGCAGATTTACCCGGGTCACATGGCGGCGTGAACGGCCCAGGCGCTGGAATATCCAGCCGATGGCGCGGCCGATGCCGCGCTGCGCCTGCAGCGGCAGTCGGGTCGCAAGCCAGGCGAGCCCGGCTATGATCCAGAACGGCCAGGTGGTGGGTCCGAGTGGCACTTTGAGAGTGGGTTGTCTGTGTTTGTTCTGGGTCACGCCCGGGGCCACTCCGGAGGAAAGTGCTCCGAGATAGTGTACAGGCTTCGATGCCCGTTTCACCGGTCCGCGGGTCCGGGGGGTGGCAGCAGCGGCCAGAGCAGATCCAGGGTCCTTGTGGTTGCCCCACGGTTTGCGCTGAGCGTCCGCTGTGCCTGCTGAACCATCGCTGCGCCGTGCTCGGGCATCCGGAACAGGTTTTCCAGGGCGGTCCGGAGGCCTTCCGCGTCCGCGACCTGGACGATCGCCCGATCCGCCACGAGCTGCCGCACCATGTCGGCGAAGTTGCGGGTATCCGGCCCGACGATCACCGGGCACCCGGCGGCGATGGGCTCGAGAGGGTTCTGGCCGCCGTGGTTGACCAGGCTGCCGCCGACGAAGGCGGCATTGGCCAGCGCATAGAGCCCGGCGAGTTCCCCCAGGGTGTCGAGAACGATCACGTCTTCGTCGCTACCCGATGGGGACAACCGGGAACGCAGGAGAGCCGAAAGGCCGGCTTTCTCGGCCTGATCCCGGACCTCCGTGGCGCGGCTGGGATGCCGGGGCGCCAGCATTAACTGGATGCGGGTTTCCGGGTGCGCGTCACGCAGCCGGCGGTGGACATGGAGCAGTTGCTCTTCCTCCCCGGGGTGGGTGGAGCCGGCGACCCAGAGCCATTCGGCAGCGAAGTGCGTTCGGGCAAGGTCGCTTTGCCTGGGGACGGTCGGCAGGTCGAATTTGAGGTTTCCGGCGACTTCCACCCGCCGTGCCCCCAGGCTGCGAAAGTGCCCGGCATCCTCGGATCCCTGTGCCGCCACCCATTCCAGCGCAGCCAGCAGGGGGCCATACAGCGCCCGCAGGCGGCGGTACGTGCCGCGCCGGTTCGGACTCAGTCGGGCGTTCACCAGCACGGTGGGAACCCCGGCACGATGGGTATGCCAGAGCAGGTTGGGCCACAGTTCGGTCTCGATCAGGATCAGCAGCCCGGGCTGCAGACGCCGGATCACGCGGCGCAGCAGCGGCGGCGAATCCAGAGGCAGGTAGCGCACGCTCACCGGAAGGCCGGACGCCTGCATGCGCTCGCCCTCGGCCCGCCCGGCCGGGGTCAGGGTCGTGAGTTGGATCCGCAGTTTTGGGTGGTCGCGGCACAGGGCGTTCACCAGGATGCCTGCGACGCGCATTTCGCCCAGCGATGCGGCGTGGACCCAGAGGTCCGGGCCGGGTTTGGGATCGGGGCCCGCGCCCAGGCGCTCACCCAGGTGCCGGCGGTAGCCCGGCTCGCGGCGCGAGCGCCACAGGAAATGCAGCAGCGCGACCGGGATCAGCAGGTGGATCAACAGGTTGTAGGCCAGACGGGCAGACCGGAATGACCAGCTAGCGGAATTCAAGGGTTACACCCACCCGGTCTGCGACCGGCAATTCCTCCAGGAGATCCCGGGTCATGGTTTCGCCATCAAAAACCAAAACCCAAGCTTAACAATATTCTCCCGAATCCGGGCGATGTGTGCTTGCCGTTGCAGGATTTGGTCCCGAATCGATACCCCGCATCAGGTCGTTCTGTATACTTTGAATGAGCACGATCAGCCGCTGCTGATGGTGGTTGCGGGGTTGTTCAGCGTTGACGTAATCGGGGTTGCGGCGATACTTGATGCTCAGGCGGTCACCGCAAGGGCGATCGAGCCCTTTGCCCAGGAGGACCCGATGCCAGTGGCCCAGATCCACCGTACCGAAATGTTCAAGGCCGGTGCCCCGCGAACCATGAGCTGAAAATGGGAGTTGAAGGATCATCGTGGGCGGCTGTGGCCGGGAACACGGCCGCCCAGAAGCGGGTTCGGCCTGTCGTGATTCCAGCATGCTGAGCGAATACGGATCGCCGTGGAAGCGTTGTTCCTGAGGGCTTGAGACGACGATGGAATTCGAGGTTCAGCGTTCGGACCCTTTTTTTATGATCCACGATGCCGCACTCAAGGAGGCGCCCGAGGCGTGGATGTTCGACCCTCAAGCCCTTCATCAGCGAGGTCTTGCTGTCGGCCACGGAGACGATGGTCGGGGTCGGGTCCTGTTCTTTGACCCCCCGATGCCGGGATCGAGTGGACAGTGGGTGCTTCGGCATTACTTCCGAGGCGGGGCCGTGGCTCGGATTCTTGGTGACCGATACCTCTGGACGGGATTGAGCCGGAGCCGGCCGTGGTGTGAGTTCCTGCTCACCGCCCGAATGAGGGACGAGGGCTTGCCGGTGCCAAGGCCGGTCGCGGCCCGGCTGTCCCGTTCAGGGCTGTACTATCGGGCCGACCTTGTGACTCAGCGCGTTCCAGATGCATGTTCATTTGATGCGCGCCTTCGCCAAGGCTCGCTTACCAGCCGTCACTGGCACCGTGTTGGAGCTTGTGTCCGCCGCTTCCACGACGCGGGCTACTGCCACGCCGATCTGAACAGCCGCAATATCCTGATTGATGTCTGCGACCGCATCTGGCTCCTGGATTGGGATCGGGGGCGCTGGCGGCCGCAGGGCTCCTGGCGTGAGGAAAACCTGGCCCGGCTCAGGAGGGATCTCGAAAAGCACGCTGGGCAGCGCGACGGCTGGTTTTTCTCGGCGTCAGATTTCGCGAAGCTGCTTGCCGGTTACCATGATCCCGCCTGATTATCACGCAAGCTCCTCCGGTGGTCAGATTCGTATCGGTGCCGCCGAGTCTGTTTTGTGCGGGTAGCCGCTACACTGATCCATTGTGCTCACGCCATTCCGCCCGACCGTGGAACTCCAGTTTGCCACCACATTCCGCGCAGGCATACCGGTAACCACGCTGCTTTATGAGGTGATGTCGTCTCGGACCCAGTCGGTGGGACTGGCATTTACATTGATAAACATAAACACGGCTCCGGCGGCCGGTCAGTGGAGTCCGGTGAGTGACGGCAGGGGGGAAGCCCAGTTCTGCCATGACTGCACGCCATTGCGGTCCGTGCGGCCGCACGGATCTCAGTCCGAACCGCCGGTAAACGATGGAGTGCGCGACCTCATGGGCCACGGTCGCGGGAAAGTGGGCGTGCCAGTCCTGAACGAAGGCATCGGGGTTGAAACGCAACATCTCAACCCCATCCTTCAATCGCCATTGCCCGGCGGCGCGGCCGCGCAGGTCCAGGGCGATCTGCGGTGCCGGCAAGGCGGCCATCTGCAAATAAAACCCATGGGCAGCTTCCCGGATCGCCCGATTTTTGATCTCGTTCAGGACGGAAGCTGTCGTTCGCCTTCGATGCGGTCGAGTTCTTGTATCTTTTTTCAATTTTTATTACATTGTAAGGAACAGGAATCTTCTGTCGAAAGTCTCTGTACTGGCAAACAACAAACGAGGAATTGCTGATGGGCGCCGAGAAGAAAAAGTTCGATGATCTGAGTGCCGAGGAATTATACGCTTTGGCTCGCGAGCGTGAGCAACAGGAGGAGGAGCGCAAGGAGCAGGAAATCAAGGAGAAACGTGTCGCACTGAAGGCCGAGCGCAAGCAGATGCTGGCGCGTCATCGAAAGGAACTGGCGGAACTGGAACGCCAGATCCGTGACATGGGTGGTTCCGTGCCGAAGGCGCGCGCAGGTGGCGCCCGGCGCCGTGGTGGATCCGGGGCGGGAACGATCAGCCAGCGGCTTTGCGAAATCGTCGCCACCCAGCCGGAAATGACGGTCAGCGAGATTCGCGACCAGGCGGAAAGCGCGGGGATCGATACCAAGAACATCAGTCAGACACTCGCCTATCTGAAGCGCCAGGGTCGCCTGGCTTCACCGCGCCGCGGCGTGTACACCAGCGCCTGACCAACGGCAACGTCTCCCCCGTCGCGGCACGGCCGGGCGGGGGGATCGACACGGGCATCCCGGGGATGCCCGTGTCGTAGGAGGGCTTCGTCACGAGACGATGTTCCGGTCGTTGGCGGCCCCGGACAGTTCCACCATCCCGATGCCGGTGCCATCGCAGCGCAGCGCGCAAGCTCCCAGCAGCCAACGCCGCAGTTCGGTGCCCGCGACCTGCTCACGCCAGCCGCGGGCCAGGGCTGCGTCCTCCTCCCCCCGCATCAGTGCCACGACATCCTTGCGGGTGGCAACCGCCTCCGGGCTGATCTGCTGTTGCCGCGCAAGTTCCCGCAGCAGCGCCATGCCGACATCGACGACCACCTCTTCCGCCTCCGCCAGCGGCCGTTTTTTGGACAGTACGGGCCAGGTCTCGCGGGGAGCCTCCGAACCCTTCTGCACAGCCTGCAGGATTTGGTGGGCCTGGGTTTCGCCGATACCCCTGGGCAAGCCACGCAATTCCCGCAGGGCCAGCACCTCGGTGGGGCGTGCCCGGGCGATCAGCAGCAGCGCGTCATCGCTGATGATCCAGCGGCGTGGCCGGTCGAGGTCTCGCGCCTGGTGTTCCCGCCAGGATGCCAGTTCGCGCAGTACCGCGAGTTCCCGGGGCTTCAGGCGCTTGTGCCCGCTGACGCGGCGCCATGCACCCTCAAAATCCGGCTGGTACGTTTCGGGGTGCGCGAGTGCCTCCATCTCGGGCTGGAGCCAGGTCAGGCGACCAAGCGTCTCAAGCTCCCTTTGCAGGGACAGGAAGAGCTGGACCAGGTAGCGTACGTCGTCGCGGGCGTAACTCAGCTGCTCCGGCTTCAGGGGGCGTTGTGACCAGTCGGTGCGTGACTGCGTCTTGTCGAGTTCGTGTTGCAGCACGGCCTGAACGAGATTGGCATAACCGACCTGTTCGCCGTGACCCAGCAGGCTGGCGGCAACCTGGGTATCGAAGATCGGGCCGGGCACCTTGCCTGTTACAAGATAGAGCACCTCGAGATCCTGACTGGCGGCGTGGAAGACCTTCAGGACCGTCGGATCATGCAACAACTCCTTCAGCGGCCCCAGATCCCTGAACACCAACGGATCGATGCAGGCAATGTGATCGGGGGTTGCAAGCTGGATCAGGCACAGCTGTGGAAAGTAGGTCTTTTCCCGCATGAACTCGGTATCCACCGCCACCCATGGACTGCCGGCGATGGCGTCGAGCAGCGCACGCAGATCGGCTTCGGTATCGACCAGTCCGTGATCATGCATCGGTCGATCCGGTTCCCTTCCCGGAGGCGTTGAAGGCCGCTACCTGTTCCGGGCTTGTCTCCTTCTGGTATCGGCGTTTCCACTCGGGGTAGGGCATGCCGTAGACGATCTCACGGGCCTGGTTCAGATCGAGTTCTGTCCCCTGGTTCGCTGCAGCTGTGACGTACCATTTTGCGAGACAGTTGCGGCAAAAGCCGGCGAGATTCATGAGGTCGATGTTCTGTACGTCCTTGCGCTCGTCCAGATGTTGCAAGAGACGCCGGAATACTTCGGCTTCGATTTCGGTTCGGGTCTTGTCTTGCATGGCAAAAGGTCATCCCATTCATTTGGTTTGTCGGGTCGGAGGCATCGCGCCTGGGCCGATGCCTCTGCTGATGGCGTCGCCCGCGGGAGAGCCCGGCGGGCGTTCCGGAAGTTGTAGCAGCGTGTCAGGTCAGGTGCAAAAGCCAGCGTCTGCGGGCATCACGAAGGATGTGATAGACCACGGGCCACAGGAGTGCGCTGGTCAGGATTGGGATCCAATAGAGACTGCTGCCTGGGGGGAAGCCGATCGCTCCCTGGATCCAGATGTTGAGAAAACGTGTGAGTCCGACCAGAAAGGCCACGACCACGGCCTGCTGCCAAAGCGGGTAGACGCGCATGCGCGGGTAGATCTGGAGCACGATGAACATCGCCGCAGCCAACGCGAGCGCGTTCTGGCCCAGCAGTTGGTGCTGGAGCACGTCAAGAAACAGGCCTGAGACGAAGGCGACGAGGATGCCGACCCGCCGCGGGAAGGCCATGCCCCAGTAGATGAGCACCAGCAGGACCCACTCGGGACGGGCGGGCGAGATGGCACCGGGGAGCGGAACGATGGTCAGGGCGAATGCGGCCAGCAGTGACAGCAGCACCGGGACGGGCATCGCCATCCCCGGGTTCATTCCGGCCCATCCGGCCGTTCCTCCACCCCCGGCTGCGGCTGCGGGGCATCGGTCCAAAGCAGCAATGCCTCGCGTGAGCGGTCCAGGGCCGCCAGAGGTTCCGCCGCGATGGCCAGGAACGGCTGACCCGGCAGGTGTTCGACCGAGACGATGCGTGCGACCGGGTAATCGGGGGGGAAGCGGCCCCCGAGGCCGGAGGTCAGCAGCAGGTCCCCTTCCTCGATGTCCTCCTGCGGCGGCACATGGCGCAGGTTCAGGCGTCGCGGATTGCCGGACCCCACTGCCAGCGCGCGCAGGCCCGTGCGGGCCACGATCACCGGCAGCGCGTGGCCGGGATCCGAGATCAGCAGCGCGGTCGAGCTGGTCCAGTTCGGGGTCAGAACCTGGCCGATGACGCCGTCTGCGTTGATCAGCGGTTGACCCGGATAGACGCCGTCGAGCCTGCCCTTGTTGATCACGATCTGTTGCCGGAATGGGTCCAGGTCAACCGCCAGAAGCTTGGTGATCTCCACTCTCTCGGTGGCCTGCGCAGAGGTATGCAGGAGAGCCCGCAGCCGGTCGTTCTCCGCCTGCAGGGCATCGAAGCGCAGCTGCCGCGCACGCAGCTCCATCAGGTCCGAGCGCAGCAGGCGATTCTCGAGCACGAGCTGTTCGTGGCGCGAGAAGGAGTCGAGGATCCGGCTGCCGACGCGGATCGGCGCATCCACGGCCAACTGCAGCGGGTAGGCGACCGTGGCCAGGAGGCTGCGCAGCGTCTGCAGCTGGTGGAAGCGGTGGTCGAGTGCCATCAAGGCCAGGGCGATCAGAACCACGGCAAGCAGGCGCAGGATCGGCGATGCCCCGAGGCTGAACAGCGGCTTTTCGATGACACGTCCTCCGGCAGGCGGGAGACTACTCGCTGGCCAGGAAGTCGACCCGTTTCTCGTCGAGCATCTCCAGAACGCGCCCGCCGCCGCGCGCAACACAGGTGAGCGGATCCTCGGCGATCACGACGGGGATGCCGGTCTCTTCCATGATCAGGCGGTCGATGTGTTGCAGCAACGCCCCCCCGCCAGTGAGCACGATGCCGCGCTCGGCGACGTCGGCGCCCAGTTCCGGGGGCGTCTGTTCCAGCGCGGTGCGTACCGCGGAGACGATGCCGTGCAGCGGATCCTGCAGCGCTTCGAGGATCTCGTTGCTGTTCAGGGTGAAGGACCGCGGCACGCCTTCCGCGAGGTTGCGGCCCTTGACCTCGATCTCCAGCAGGTCCTTTCCCGGATAGGCCGACCCGATTGCGTGCTTGATGCGCTCCGCGGTGGCTTCACCGATCAATACGCCATAGTTGCGGCGCACATAGGACATGATGGCCTCGTCGAAGGTGTCGCCGCCGATCCGCACGGACTCCGAGTAGACGATGCCGTTCATCGACAGCACCGCGACTTCCGATGTGCCGCCGCCGATATCCAGGACCATGGAACCCACGGCCTCGTCCAGCGGGATGCCGGCGCCGATTGCGGCCGCGACCGGTTCCTGCAGCAGGTAGACCTTGCGCGCGCCGGCCCCGAACGCGGACTCGCGAATCGCCCGTCGCTCGACCTGGGTTGCGCCGCAGGGAACGCAGACCAGCACCCGGGGGCTTGGCCGGAACACGCGACGCTCGTGCACTTTCTTGATGAAGTGCTGCAGCATTTTTTCGGTGGTCGTGAAGTCGGCGATCACGCCGTCCTTCAGCGGCCGGATGGTGATCACGTTCTCGGGGGTTCGTCCGAGCATCTTCTTGGCTTCGGTGCCCACGGCCTCGAGCGAGCGGGGCCCGCCGGGCCCGCGGTCCTGGCGGATGGCCACCACCGACGGCTCGTTCAGCACGATGCCCTGTCCGCGCATGTAAATCAGCGTGTTGGCGGTGCCCAAATCAATGGAAATATCGTTGGAGAACAGCCCCAAGATGCGCTTGAACATGGCTCGACCTGAAGGAAGCGGGCGGGAAGGACGCGAAACTCTAGCAAGGCCCCGCTGCTTTGGGCAAGGTGGGCTTTGTGGTAACTTTGCGCTCCCCGCACTATACGTTGATCTGTGAACCATGTCCCTGAACAGCGATGAAGTTCGCCGGATCGCCCAGCTGGCGCGCCTGGCCGTGGACGACCGGGAGGCCGAGGGGTTCGCGGCCGGCCTGAGCGACATCTTCGATTTCGTCGAGGCGCTGAACGCAGCCGAGATCGGCGGCGTCGAACCGATGGCACATCCCCTGGATGCCGAACAGCGGCTGCGCCCCGACGCGGTGACCGAGCCCGACCAGCGCGAGCTGTTCCAGGCGCTTGCGCCCGCCGCGGATGGCGGGCTCTACCTCGTGCCGCGCGTGATCGAATGATCTGCGCTCCGGTACAGCGATGGAAAGGCGTGCCATGAAACTCGATACCCTCGCAGGCTGGGCCCGACGTCTGCGTGCCCGCGACATCAGCAGCCGCGAGTTGACCGAGCTCTATCTGGGTCGTATCGACCGTCTGGATTCGCAGTTGAACAGCTTCATCTCCGTGACGCCGGATCTGGCACTCGCAGCGGCCGACGCGGCGGACGAGCGCCTGGCGCGCGGCGAGGAGGCGCCGCTGCTCGGCCTGCCGGTGGCGCAGAAGGACATCTTCTGCACCCTTGGCGTGCGTACCAGCTGCGGTTCGAAGATGCTCGACAATTTCATCGCGCCCTACACGGCGACGGTGGTCGAGCGGATGAACGCCGCCGGGGCGGTGACGCTGGGCAAGACCAACATGGACGAATTCGCGATGGGTTCGTCGAACGAAACCAGCCATTACGGCCCGGTGCGCAACCCCTGGGATCCGGAACGCGTTCCCGGCGGTTCCTCCGGCGGGTCTGCGGCGGCCGTGGCCGCACGCCTCGCCCCGGCCGCCACCGGCACCGACACCGGGGGCTCGATACGGCAGCCCGCGGCCTTCTGCGGCATCACCGGCATCAAGCCGACCTACGGCCGGGTCTCTCGCTACGGCATGATCGCCTTCGCCTCGAGCCTGGACCAGGCCGGACCCATGGCGGCGAGTGCCGAGGACTGCGCGCTGATGCTGAACGCGATGGCCGGCTTCGACACCCGTGACTCCACCAGCGTCGAGCGGCCGGCGGAGGACTTCACGGCGGGGCTTGGCACCGACCTGAAGGGTCTGCGCATCGGCCTGCCGCGGGAATTCTTCGGCGAAGGCCTCGACCCCGGCGTGCGCGCGGCGACCGAGGCCGCTCTTGCGGTGTTGCGAGAGCGGGGTGCGGAGCTGATCGAAATCAGCCTTCCCAACAGCGGGCTGTCGGTGCCGGCGTATTATGTGGTGGCTCCGGCGGAGTGCTCCTCCAACCTTGCCCGCTACGACGGGGTGCGCTTCGGTCACCGTTGTGACGAGCCCCGGGACCTGATGGACCTGTACACCCGCTCCCGGGCCGAGGGCTTCGGGGCCGAGGTCAAGCGACGCATCATGATCGGGACGTACGTGCTGTCGGCGGGGTACTACGATGCCTATTACCTGAAGGCACAGAAGGTGCGCCGGCTGATCGCCGACGACTTCAGGCGCGCCTTCGGGCAGGTCGACGTGATCGCCGGTCCGACCAGTCCCGAGATACCCTTTCGTCTGGGCGAGAAGAGCGCCGACCCGGTCCAGATGTACCTCTCCGACATCTATACCATCGCCGTGAACCTCGCGGGACTCCCGGGGCTGTCGATGCCCGCCGGCACGGTCGGCAACCTGCCGGTTGGCGTGCAGCTGATCGGCAATTATTTTGACGAGGCGCGCCTGCTGGGTGTCGCTCACCAGTTCCAGCAGGAAACCGACTGGCATGCCCGCATGCCGGCGGCCTTCGTCTGAGGTCAGAACTCGATGGAATGGGAAACCGTGATCGGGCTGGAGGTTCATACCCAGCTCAACACCGTCTCGAAGATCTTCTCCGGAGCGGCCACCGCCTACGGCGCCGAGCCGAACCGGCAGGCCTGCGCGGTGGATCTGGGCTTGCCCGGGGTCCTTCCGGTGCTGAACGCGGCCGTGGTGGAGAAGGCCGTGATGCTGGGTCTCGCGATCGATGCCAGGATTGCTCCGCGCTCGGTCTTCGCGCGCAAGAATTACTTCTACCCCGACCTGCCAAAGGGCTATCAGATCTCGCAGTACGAACTGCCCATCGTTGAGCAGGGTCATCTGGACATCGACCTGGAGGACGGGAGCCGGAAGCGGATCGGCGTCACCCGCGCGCACCTGGAGGAGGATGCCGGCAAGAGCCTGCACGAGGGCTTTACGGCGATGACCGGCATCGACCTCAACCGGGCCGGAACCCCGCTGGTCGAGATCGTCTCCGAGCCCGACATGCGCTCGGCGAAGGAGGCGGTGGCCTACATGAAAAAGCTGCACGCACTGGTGCGCTATCTGGGTATCTCCGACGGCAACATGCAGGAAGGCAGCTTCCGTTGCGATGCCAACGTCTCGGTGCGCCCCCGCGGGCGGACCGAGTTCGGCACCCGTGCCGAGATCAAGAACCTGAATTCCTTCCGCTTCGTCGAGCGCGCGATCAACTTCGAGGTCGAGCGCCAGATCGACCTGATTGAATCCGGCGGCACGGTGGTGCAGGAAACGCGCCTGTACGACCCCGACCGCGACGAGACCCGGTCGATGCGCTCCAAGGAAGAGGCCAACGACTACCGTTACTTTCCCGACCCGGACCTGCTGCCGGTGGTCATTCACGCCGAGGACATCGAGGCGGCGCGCCGGCGCCTGCCGGAACTTCCCGATGCGAAGCGGGAGCGTTTCATCAGCGCCTACGGACTGTCTGCCTATGACGCCGGATCGCTGACCTCGAGCCGGGAACTGGCGGACTATTTCGAAGCCGTCGCGGCGGGTTGTGGCGCGCCCAAGCTGGCGGCCAATTGGGTGATGGGTGACTTCTCGGCCGCGCTGAACCGCTCGGAGGCCGGCCTGGCGCAGAGCCCGGTGTCGGCGGAGGCGTTGGCGCAACTGCTCTCCCGCATACAGGACGAGACCATCTCCGGCAAGATCGCCAAGGAGGTCTTCGATGCCATGTGGGCGGGGGAGGGCGGGGCCGATGCCATCATCGAGGCGCGTGGCCTGAAGCAGATCACGGATACCGGCGCGATCGACGCCATCATCGACGAGGTGATCGCGGCGAACCCGTCGCAGCTGGAACAGTACCGTTCCGGCAAGGACAAGCTGTTCGGGTTCTTCGTCGGCCAGGTCATGAAGAAGACCCGGGGCCAGGCCAACCCGGCTCAGGTCAACGAGCGCCTGCGCGCCCGGTTGCAGGGAGACTGAGCGCCTTGGCCTTCCGAGGCGCGCGCCTCCCGGTCGTGCGATGACGGAGCGGGACACCCTGCACCGGTTCCTGCTCGAGCGCACGCCGGTGCGCGGCGAGTGGGTGCACCTGGACGACGCCTGGCGCGCCCTGCTGGAACGGCATCCGTACCCGCCGGTCGTGCGCGACCGGCTGGGGGAGGCCTATGCCGCGGTGGCGCTGATCGCGGCAACGCTGAAATTCGACGGTTCGCTGATCCTGCAGATCACCGGTTCCGGTCCGCTGCACATGCTGGTGGTGCAGGCGACCGGCAGCCGGGCGCTGCGCGGTCTTGCACGCTACCGCGGCGAGGTCCCGGAAGGTGACCTGACCGAGATCTTCGGTCCCGACGCGCGGCTGGTGATCACACTCGATCCCGGCGCCGGTCGCGAACGCTACCAGGGGGTGGTGGCGCTGGAGGGGCAGTCGCTGGCCGCCGCCCTCGACACCTACTTTGAACGCTCCGAGCAACTGCCGACGCGGCTGTGGTTGGCCTCCGGTCCCTCGAGTGCCGCCGGTCTGCTGCTGCAGGGAGTGCCCGGTGCCGATGGCGCGCCCACCCCGCCGGACGCCGAAGACTGGATCCGGGCAACGCTGCTGGGCGGTACGGTCGCGGCAGGGGAATTGCTGGAGTTGCCGGCGGAGCAACTGCTCCGCCGGTTGTTTCACGAGGAACGCGTGCGCCTCCTCGAGGGTCACGCGATGCGTTTCGCCTGCCACTGTTCGCGGGAGAAGGTCGAGACGATGCTGAGGGGTCTCGGTGCCGATGAGCTGCGCGCGACCCTGGCGCAGGAGGGCGAGGTCTTGGTGACCTGCGAGTTCTGCAATGCCAGCTACCGTCTCGATGCGGTCGACGCCGAGGCCCTGTTCGCCGCCGCGGACCCCCAGCCCGACGTCGGCTCCACCCGCCACTGACCTCCGATTGCCGGTGGGCGTCTGTTGCACCACGAAGGACACGAAGGACACGAAGGGTATTGAAAGGGGGCAGGACATCTTTCTCGAGAAAAGCTGGCGGAAGCATCGCAAGCGCCGAGATGCCATCCGAACATCCCGGTTCAATTCATGACCTGATTATCACCCAAGCTCCGCAGAGGATCCCTTCGCGCGCGAGGCCGCTCCTACGGGTTCTTGCCCCGTAGGAGCGGCCTCCGGCCGCGATAAGCCGGGGATCGCGACCAGAGGTCGCTCCTACGCGGGGCTGGTGGTGTCGTAGCCTGCCTTGCAGGCGAAGGTTTTGGCGGTTTCGGCGCGGTCAATGCAATTTTCGCTGCCTGCGGAGGATTCATGCCAATCAGGTCCGGGCATCCCATCCAAATTCACGATGCCCATCCCTGCCATCCTGAAACAAACCACTCCCTATCCTTCGTGTCTTCGTGGTCTTCGTGGTCTTCGTGGTGAAAAAAGCCCTACCGCATCGGGTCGGGAGGCGGAGGGACGGCGGTGGCGCGGGCCAACGGGCTGCAGACGGGGCAACCGGGATCGCGGGTCAGCCTCAGGCTGCGAAGCTCATCGTGAGGCCATCGACCAGCAGCAGACGTCCGGCCAGCGTAGGCAGTCCGATCAGCAGTTTCAGGGCCTCGGTGGCCTGCAGGCTGCCGATCACGCCAGGGAGGCTCGCGAGGACCCCTGATTCGCTGCAGGTCTCGCCGAGCTCCTCGCCGTCTCCGTAGAGGCAGTGGTAGCAGGCCGCGCTTGGATCCCGGAAGTCGAAGGTGGTCAGCTGTCCCTCGAAGCGGATCACCGCGCCGGAGACCAGCGGGGTTCCCGCCGCCAGTGCGGCGTGGTTGATCAACGCACGGCTGGCGAAGTTGTCGGTGCCGTCCAGGACCACGTCGGCTCCGGCGAAGAGTTCCCGCAGCGCGGCGTGGTCCAGCCGGGCGGCGATCCTGTCCACTCGGCAGCCCGGGTTCAGCGCGAGCAGGCTGTCGGCGGCGGAATCGACCTTCAGGCGGCCGACGTCGGACTGGCCGTGCAGGATCTGGCGCTGCAGGTTGCTCAGGTCCACGTGATCGAAATCGACCAGGGTCAGGCGGCCGACCCCGGCCGCCGCGAGGTAGGCGGCGATCGGGGAACCCAGGCCCCCGAGGCCCATCACCACGGCATGCGCCCTGGTCAGGCGATCCTGCCCCTCGGCGCCGATCCCCGGCAGCAGGATCTGGCGGCTGTAGCGCAGCAGCAGGAGGTCGTCGTTCTCGGGTTCGTCGTTCATCGCGGCCTGGCCGGCCGCCGACGGGCGCCGGGCACGGCATTCACCAGTAGGCACGCCAGTGTGAGGGCCGTTGGTCACGGCAGCCGTGTTCGCCCTTCTGGTAGTGCCGCACGAAGATGCGCCGGGCGCACTGCCCGAAGCAGTTTGGGTTGATCTTCATGTTGGCCCGGCGGGTGTCCTCGCAATAGCCGTAGTAGGCTCGGCGCAGTCGCGTGAAGACGCTGTTGTCGAGGTGGTAGCCCAGTTCCTCCAGCGCCGACTCGATCTCGGCGAAAGTCACGTCCCGCAGATCGTACCGAACGAGGACCCGATTGGGTCCGGTCACCGACACCTCCGAGACCAGCGGGGAATCCGCCAGCAGCAGGGCGGCACCGGGAGCCTGATCGGCTTCCGGATGGGGGCCCTGAAAGACCAGTTCCCGGGCGCAAACGGTGGTGTCCATGACTACATGGTAGTTGCCCCCGCGTGATTTGCCCAGCATGCCGTAGCCCGGAGCGGGTGCGGTCGGGCGTCAGCCGGGACAGCGGCCCTCGGTGACCCGCTCGTGCCCGTCCGGATCACGGTGGCTGGCCACGTCCAGGAAGCCCTGCTGTACCAGCAGGGCGCGCACTGCCGATGGCTGGTCGCAACCGTGCTCCAGCAACAGCCACCCGCCCGGACACAGGCGCGCGCGGGCTTGCCCCGCGATGGTGGCCAGGTCGGCCAGCCCACCATCCCCGGCAACCAGTGCGGCACGTGGCTCGAAGCGCAGATCGCCCTGTTCCAGATGCGGATCGGAGGGATCGATATAGGGCGGGTTGCTGACGATGATATCGAACAGCGGTCGGGGGGCGACGGCCTCCAGCCAGCGTCCCCGAAACCAGTGGACGGTCAGATCCAGTCGCTTCGCGTTGTCCGCTGCGACCGCGAGCGCTTCGGCGCTGGCATCGCTGCCCCAGGCCTCGAGTTGGGGCCGTTCCGCCACCAGGGCCAGGATGATCGCGCCGGAACCCGTGCCCAGGTCTAGAGCCCGCGCCCGTCGGTCCGGCAGCCGCTCCAGGGCGCGCTCGACCAGGAGCTCGGTCTCCGGCCGGGGAATCAGGCAGCGCTCGTCCACCCGCAGCGGCAGGGACCAGAACTCACGCCGGCCGAGGAGGTAGGCGATCGGTCTGCCGGCAGCGCGCTGCCCGACCAGGTTTCGGATCGCCGTGGCCTGCTCGACCGACAGCGCGCGATCGCCATGCGCGATCATGCCGGCGCTGTCCATGCACAGCAGATGCCCGACCAGCAGCCGGGCCTCCAGTCCGGCCGATTCGATGCCGGCCGCCGCCAGGCGCTGGCGCGCCTCGGCCATCTGCCCGGCAATACTCGTCGGTTCAGTCTTCGGCAAGGGCGGCGAGCTGCTCGGCCTGGTGCTCATGGGTCAGCGGATCGATCAGGGGATCGAGGTCTCCCGCCATCACGTCGTCCAGCTTGTAAAGGGTCAGGTTGATCCGGTGGTCGGTCACCCGGCCCTGCGGGAAGTTGTAGGTGCGGATGCGCTCGGAGCGGTCCCCGCTGCCGACGAGGCTCTTGCGCGCGGCGCTTTGCGCGGCGGCCTGGCGGCTGCGTTCCGCCTCGTAGAGGCGCGAGGCAAGGAGGTTCATCGCCCGGGCCTTGTTCTTGTGCTGGGAGCGCTCGTCCTGGCATTCGACCACCATGCCGGATGGCAGGTGGGTGAGGCGCACCGCCGAGTCGGTTCGGTTCACGTGCTGGCCGCCA
>Ga0209498_1000560_pt1 | contig 23010 bp, 23 predicted proteins | sample WalLakDeSediment_FD_184131 | JGI IMG/M metagenome (GOLD analysis project Ga0209498, IMG submission 184131) | Lake sediment microbial communities from Walker lake, Nevada to study Microbial Dark Matter (Phase II) - Walker Lake 11/02/13 Deep... | ecosystem: Environmental > Aquatic > Freshwater >...
ATCCGTTGGACTTCGGTCCATGCGGGTTCAAATCCCGCCCTCGGCACCACAAAGCTTTTTGATTCTTCCTCAACTCCTTCTGCTATAAGCCTCATCCTGCGCCCCCTGTTAATTGACAACGCTCCGGCCAAACGTATAAAATGGCCTCAAAAGCAAATGTAAAAAAGAGGTGAAACGAGTTAGATGACTGAACAGCAGAGCTTGAGCTTGTCCGAAGCAGTGACTACGTTCCTGGCCACACTATCTCCAGAGCAAAAGCAGGAAAGCCAGCAGGAGTTGAACAGGTTCGTCCGCTGGTACGGCGCGGAACGTCCAATAACCGGGCTCATCGCCAGAGAGATAGGGAATTACGGTGACAATGTCAGCTCCTTTGTTGCCAACCCGGCGAAGAAGCTCGAACCCGTCAGAAGTTTCCTCGCTTATGCCAAGAAGAAAAAGCTCATCGAGATTAGCCTCGCACCACATCTCCGGGTAAGCAAGGGCAAACAGAGCCGCTCTGTAAGAAAAGGCTCCATAGATACTACACCTCTCACCTCGGAAGGCTACGCTACGCTGGAGTCAGAGCTGGACGTACTGAAGAAGGAGCGGCCCCGCATCGCCGAGCAACTGCGCCTTGCCGCAGCGGATAAGGACCTGCGAGAGAACGCACCTCTCGAGACCGCCAAGGAACACCAGGGGCAAATCGAAGCCAGAATCAGAGAAATTGAGGCAACCCTCAAGGCATCAACTATTATTAAGAAAAACCCAAAAGGAACGAAAACGGTCGGCGTTGGCTGCACAGTGAGCTTGCGCGACCTGGGCTCTGGCGAGCAGTTGCGTTACATCCTGGTAAGTCCCAGCGAGGCCAACCCCACCAAAGGCAAGCTTTCCATCGCTTCCCCTACCGGCAAGGCTCTGCTGGATAACGAGATTGGGGCAGTGATCGAGGTCATTGCCCCCGTGGGAACGTTACGTTACCAAATCGATGAAATCAAGGGCTAAAGCTCAGCCAGGAAATCAACAAGGTCTCCCCGAGAAAACCCTAGAGATTCGAAGAACGACAGCATCCACCAGTCGCGCCAGTTAATCATTATGTGCACCTTCCTGATTCCCTTCTGTCTACAACGATCCTTCCAGGCCTCGAGCATCCTTTTACCAATGCCACGGCGGTGATACCCGGGGAGAACGCCAATCAATTCTATCCAAGCAATGTCGCTTAACTCAACTGGCGAACGTACAACCCGACCGAGAACAAAGCCGACTATGCGGCCGTTTTCCTCAGCTACAATACTATTGTCGACTTCACCGCCGATACAACTATCAGGTACCGGCGCATAGGTTACCGCTCTATTGCTCCCCCTAACCTCTCTTTCAATTGCCAAAATACCCTCAACATCCTCCACTCTCATCTCACGGATGTTTACAGTGCCCTTAGACTCAGCAACCTCACTCACTGTGATCCTCTCCTTCCTTTAGCATCATAAATCATAGTAAGAGCAATGATCGTGGTGGAGTTCCTTATAACACCAGCAGTTGGGATTGTCAAACCTCGCGACCGTCTTTTAAATAACGAGAGCGATCCCGACTGGATAAGCCTGGAGAAAGCCATGTGCTTCTCGGTAGACACAGCGTAGACCCAGTAGATTAAAGCGGGGTTAGCCTTTGATCGCCTCCAGTTCGAACCTGAAGTCCTCGATCACAGGATTGGCCAAGAGCTTCCGGCACATCTCACGCACCTGCTCCTCAGCCTTTGAGCCGTCCGTCTCGTCGAGACGAACTTCCATATATTTGCCCACTCGTACGCTTCGAACATTGTCAAAGCCCAGCATATGCAGACCACCCTTTACGGTCAGACCTTGAGGGTCATTAACCGTAGGCTTAAGCATGACATAGATCTTGGCCAAGTACATTTACAATTCCTTTCCTGTAAGCCTGCGGTAGGCCTCACGATATCTTTCCGCTGTACTCTCAACTATCTCAGGAGGCAATTCAGGAGCAGGTGGTTCCTTGTTCCATCCCGAGGCAGAGAGCCAGTCTCGAAGAGGTTGCTTATCGAAGCTGGGCTGCGGCTTGCCCGGGGAATACGTTTCTACATCCCAGAAGCGGCTGGAGTCAGGGGTAAGGAGTTCATCGATCAAGATGAGCTTGCCGTTGACCATGCCGAACTCCATCTTGGTATCCGCGATGATGATCCCCCGGCCGCGGGCATACTGCGCAGCATAATCATAGATTGCCAGGCTTTTCTCCATGATTTCCCGAGTCAGCGCCTCACCGATGAGACCCCTCATCTCTTCGATGGTAATCGGCTCATCATGCCCCGTGTCCGCCTTAGTAGTGGGAGTGAAGATTGGCTGGGAAAGCTGCTCCGACTCCCTGAGGTCTTCCGGTAGAGTTATCCCGCAGATCGTGCCACTCTTCTGGTATTCGTCCCATGCTGAGCCAGATATATATCCTCGAACCACGCATTCAACATCGATGCGCTCCGCCCTTCTTACAATCATGGAGCGACGGGCAACATAAGGGGGGTAGGAATAGTAGCCACTGCAGACCCTATCCCCATAGGTGCTGTTGAGCCAGTTGACGTCGTTCACCACCTCTATCAGGTGATTGGGCACTATGTGAGCGGTTTGCTCAAACCAGAAGGCGGAGAACTGATTGAGGACAATCCCCTTATCAGGAATGCCAGCAGGCAGGACAACATCAAAAGCGGAGACACGGTCGGTAGCTATGAGGAGGAACTGGTCGTCGGCCACTTTGTAGGTGTCGCGCACCTTACCACGATAGAAAAGGTTCGGCAGATCGGTCTCAAGCAGAACTGACATAGAATTGGTTCTCCTTACTTGTTAACAATGCCCCAAAGCCGCTCTGATATAAAATCTCTTCCGTTCGCCCTGAGCCTGTCGAAGGGTGTTCAGGCACCAACTATTCCCTCTCCCTTGATGGGAGAGGGTTAGGGTGAGAGTGTATTTCTTCCCTTCCAACCCCCCGAGATTGCTTCGTCGCTGATGCTCCTCGCAATAACAAGGGGGGCACCCCCAATTCCCCACCAAGGAGGCTTCGCCTCTCTGGACTCTCCTCTAACTCAACCCAACACGCTGGAATATCTCATCGACATTTTCATTCCCTCTCCCTTGATGGGAGAGGGTTAGGGTGAGGGTGTATTCCCCTTCCCTCTAACTCCCTCCCTCCAGGCTTCGTCCTGAGGCTCAGCCCGAAGGGGGAGAGAGGACACTGCCAACCTACCCGCCGCCTCTATCCCAACCCAACACGCTGGAATATCTCGTCAACATGTCCCAGGAAGTACCCGTAGTCGAAAATGCCCTCAAGCTCTGACTTAGAAAGATGCTCACATACCTCCGGATCATTCTGAAGAAGGCCGAGGAAGCTCTCCCTTTCCTTCCATGCCATCATGGCGTTGCGCTGCACCATCTGATAAGCCTGCTCCCGTGAGAGCCCTTTCTCAATCAATGCCAGCATCACCCGCTGCGAGAAGACAAGCCCCTTGGTCAACTCAAGATTCTCCTTCATCCGTTCGGGGTAGACCTGAAGCCCCTTCATCACGTAGATGAAAATGTTGAGAACATAATCCAGCACCAGGCAGGAATCAGGTAGAATTATACGCTCGTTAGAGGAATGACTGATATCGCGCTCGTGCCAGAGGGCGATGTTCTCCATCGCGGTCAGGGCGTGCCCGCGAACGAGTCTGGCGAGACCACAGACGCGCTCGCAAAGCTCAGGGTTCCGCTTGTGAGGCATGGCCGATGAGCCTGTTTGCCCCTTCTCGAAAGGTTCCTCAGCCTCCAGAACCTCAGTACGCTGCAGCCCCCTGATCTCAGTGGCAAATTTCTCCAGGGAACTCGCCAGGATGGCCAGCGCAGTAACAAACTGAGCGTGGCGGTCGCGCTGCACGACCTGATTCGACACGGGTGCTGCCTCCAGTCCCAATCTGGCGCAGGCGGCTTTCTCAACCTCCGGGAGTACGGTGGCATGCGTGCCTACCGCGCCCGAGATCTTGCCTACGGCGATTGCCTTCCTTGCCTCGGCAAATCTATGCGCATTTCTCCTCATCTCCTCAACCCAGAGGGCAAGCTTGAGCCCGAAGGTGATTGGCTCGGCGTGAACACCGTGGGTACGCCCCATCATAATGGTATGTTTGTGTTCCAGAGCCTGCTTTTCAAGTACAGTTGTCAACTCAGCGATATCTTCAGTCAGGATATCCGCTGCCTCGACCAACTGGAGAGCGAGTGCGGTATCTATCACGTCGGATGAGGTAAGCCCCAGGTGTATGAAGCGGCTCTCTTCGCCAATGCTCTCGGAAACCGCCCTCAGAAAAGCTGTTACGTCGTGATGGGTTTCCTTTAGCACCTCCTCCATGCGTGCTAAGTCACAGCATGCCTTCCTTATCTCGGGGATCGCCTCCCCGGGTACGACGCCGTGCTCAGCCCAAGCTTCACAGACGGCTATTTCGACCTGAAGCCATTTGTCGAACTTACTCTCGTCTGACCAGACCTTCTTCATCTTCGGCCTGGAATAGCGTTCAATCATACTTGTTCTCCAGTAATTATAATCTTCCGGCGACTTTTCCTGACCTAGTGGGTAGGTTGCCCGACGTCGGGCTACCTACCCCCATTATTTTCGCCCGCTAACCTCTGTTCAACTCGCCGCGGTAGTTTTCGTAGGCCTCCCTTATTTTATCATGCTTAAGTCCCAGAATCTCGGCGGCAAGGTAAGCGGCATTCTTAGCACCGGCCGAGCCCAGGGCAACGCAGGCCACAGGAACCCCTGCAGGCATCTGTACAATAGAAAGGAGCGCATCCAGGCCATTAATATCGCTTGTGGGTATGGGGACGCCAATTATGGGGATAGTAGTCCAGCTAGCGAGAACACCGGGCAGGTGTGCTGCGCCACCAGCGCCAGCGATTATGACCTCCAGGCCGCTCCCTCGGGCACTTACGCCATACTGGCGCGCTTTCTCGGGAGTGCGGTGAGCTGAAATCACCGAAACCTCGTACTCTATGCCGAGTTGATCCAGTACGTCCAGCGCTGGCTGCATCACGTCAGCGTCCGATTTGCTCCCCATGACTATACCGACTAAAGGCATAACTACTCCTCCTCTGCAGCGATATCCTTCCTGTGATAACAGCCTTCAAAATGAATGAGCGAAAGGTTTTGATAAACCTTCTCTCTTGCTTCAGCGACTGATTTGCCTGTAGCCACTACAGTAAGCACCCTACCCCCTGCAGTGCATATCTTCTCTCCTTCTGCCCCGGTCCCAGCGTGGAAGATCAGAAGGTCTGAATCAACCTTATCCAAACCCGTTATAGGATGTCCCGTCTTATAGCTGCCGGGATACCCACCGGAGGCCATTACCACCCCAACGCAAGCGTCGTCGCTCCACTCAACCTGTGTCTGGTCCAAAGTCCCATCGATTACCGCCAGCATGATATCCACCAAATCGCTCTTCAGGAGAGGGAGCTGAACCTGGGTCTCGGGGTCACCAAATCGAGCGTTGAACTCCAGGACCTTGGGGCCGTCCGAGGTAAGCATCAGCCCCGCATAAAGCACCCCCTTATATGGTTTCCCCTCCTGGGCCATTGCCTGCACCACAGGCTCCAGGATAGTTTTGGTCAACATATTAGTCAACTCGTGATCGGAGAAACTTGGGGGACTGTAACACCCCATGCCACCGGTGTTGGGGCCAAGGTCCTGGTCAAACGCCCTCTTGTAATCACGGGCAGGGATCATAGGAACAACCGTTTTGCCATCGGTAAAGGCAATCAGGCTCGTCTCCTGTCCAACAAGGCACTCCTCGACAAGAACCTGATTGCCAGCATCACCGAAAATCCGCGCCTCCATTATGTCTGATAGTGCGCTTAGAGCCTCTTCGGTTGACTGGGCAACTATCGCTCCTTTGCCCGCCGCGAGCCCATCAGCCTTGATTATCACAGGCAGCGCTTGCTTTTTCACGTAGTCCCTTGCTTCGTCAAAAGAAGAAAATATAGCGTCCCCAGCACAGGGTATGCCATACTTGCGCATAAGCCTCTTGGCAAAGACCTTGCTCGATTCAATAAGCGCAGCCTCGCCATCTGGCCCGAATGCAGGTATGCCTGAGTCCTGGAGGATATCGACTATGCCCCTGGATAAAGGAGCCTCGGGCCCAATAACTGCCAGATCTATTCCATTGTCCTTTACTGCCTGCGATAGACCATCCAAATCCGTCGTATAAATATCCAAGTTCCTGGCGATAGCAGCGGTACCCGCGTTACCCGGGGCAACGAAAACCTCTGCCACCCTATTGCTCTGGAGAAGCTTCCAGACCAGGGTGTGTTCCCTGGCGCCCCCGCCAACAACCATTACCCTAAGCAATCAATCCCTCCCCAATTGCGTCCCACCATTCTCGTGAATTACCGCACAGACCCACAGCATACACCAGTGAATCACATGAACTAGCTCCCCTGTTGGGCGGACTACTCCCATTCTATGGTCGAGGGGGGCTTTGAAGAAATGTCGTAGACTACCCGGTTTACTTCAGGCACCTCATTGACGATACGGTTAGAGATCCGTGCCAGCAGGTCATAGGGGAGACGCGCCCAATCGGCAGTCATAGCATCCTCTGAGGTCACCGCACGCACCGCTGCCATATAGCCATAGGTCCTGGAGTCTCCCATCACACCCACGCTCCTCACCGGAGTGAGCACAGCGAAGCTCTGCCATAACTGACGATACAGGTTAGCGTTCTTGATCTCGTTCATCACGATCCAGTCGACAGCACGGACTATCTCCAGCCTCTCTCTGGTTATCTCGCCGATGATGCGAATAGCCAGCCCGGGTCCGGGAAAAGGCTGACGGTAGACCATCTCCTCAGGCAACCCCAACGCCAGCCCCACCTCCCGCACCTCATCCTTGAACAAATAGCGCAAGGGCTCCACCAGGGAAAGATTCATAACGCTGGGCAGTCCCCCCACGTTGTGGTGGGTCTTTATAGTCGCTACCGCCCGGCTTCCAGTGAGAGCGCTCTCGACGACGTCGGGGTAGAGGGTCCCTTGAGCCAGGAAATCGACCCGGCCGATCTTGGCAGCCTCTTCCTCGAAAACCTTAACGAACTCCTCACCGATGATGTGACGCTTCTCTTCAGGATCAATCACTCCACTAAGCTTCGCCAGGAACCTATCGCTGGCATTCACATGGATGAAATTCATCTTCATATTCTTTTTAAATGTATTGTCTATCCGCTCCCCCTCTTCCCGGCGCAGCATGCCGGTATCCACAAAAATACAGGTCAATTGGTCACCGATGGCGCGGTAAATCAGCGTAGCCACCACGGCTGAGTCCACCCCTCCGGATAGAGCGCAGATAACTCTACCATCGCCCACCTGGTCCTTAATCCGCTCCACGCTCTCAGCGATAAAGCTGCCGGGAGTCCAGGTGCCGGCGCAGCCACACATCTTATAGAGGAAATTTTTCAGAATATTCTTACCCTGCGGCGTATGGACAACCTCAGGATGGAACTGCAAGCCGATTATCCCCTCATTATTGCCCATAGCGGCAATCGGGGAGTTATCGGTATAGGCCAGGGATGCGAATCCCGGAGGCATTTCCTCAATCCGGTCACCGTGGCTCATCCAGACCGGTATCTCAGGTGGGATATCAGCGAACAGGGGTGTATCTACCGAGTTCTGATGAAGTACAGCGAGTCCGTACTCACGTTTGACGCCCGGAGTCACTTTGCCACCGAGCTGGTGCGCTATGAGCTGCATGCCGTAGCAGATACCCAGCACCGGGAGATGGCTTTCGTAAACATAGGCCGGTGCCTGAGGTGCTCCCGGGTCATAGACACCGCCGGGCCCCCCGGAGAGTATGAAACCCTTGGGCTTTAAAGGAGCAACGCTTTCCCACGGAGCATCGTGGGGAACAACCTCACAATACACCCGGCATTCTCTCACCCGTCGAGCGATAAGCCAGCTATACTGAGACCCGAAGTCGATTATCACTACCGCTTCACGTTCCAGTTCCAGCCCGAGTAGCTCTTCAGGCTCCGCCTGCGGCTGCTCTCCTCTCCTCTCCTCAGCAATCTCCAGGTAAGCGGAGACCTCGACATCGCCACTTACGGCAACACGATGGCTGTCCTGCTTGTTCTTATTCACCGACAATACCCACTCCTATCTCGACTAAAGATTACCATCGTGGTATACTGAAGTCAAGCATCTCCACTGTGAAAACAGTGCTGTTATGGACCGTATAAAGTGTCAAATCGACCCTCTATCGAGCAACAGATCAACCTTGCTGTTGAGATACTTAAAGACGGGGGTATTGTCGCCTACCCCACCGATACCGTTTATGGACTGGGTGCCAACCCTGTCAACGAACAGGCAATCGAGAAAATATACAGGGTGAAAAAGCGCACCCATGACCTCCCCCTCCCCTTGCTGCTCGCCGACATATCCGACCTTTTGAAAGTTGCCAGCGTCGTACCCGACATAGCATGGCAACTGGCGGAGCATTTCCTCCCCGGCGGGCTAACGCTGGTGCTCAAGAAAAGCCCCTGGGTGCCCAGCGCAGTGACCGCCGGAGGTGATACCATTGCCGTACGCGTACCCAACCACCACATCCCCACAGCCATCATCCGGGGTCTGGGCGTCCCCTTGGTCGGAACCAGCGCCAACATCTCGGGGAAGCCAAGTCCGGTCACCGCCGACGAGGTCTATGAGCAGTTAGGGAATAAAGTCGACCTGATTATTGACGGCGGCATGTGCCTGGGCGGTATTGAGTCCACCGTGATGGATGTCAGCGGTGAAATCCCCGCCATAATCAGGGAAGGTGCTGTATCCCGCGAAGAGATCGTAAAGGCCTGCGGCTCTTCTATTCGGAAGATTTAAGCGGAATGAATCCCCCCAAGAAGACAGGAAATGCCCGCTGATGAGAATCAGTGGCTGGCGCACGACTTTCAGCTCGCTCGAAAACCGCACCTACCGCTTGTACTGGATTAGCCTTCTGGCTTCCTTTAGTGCCCAGCAGATGCACATGGTAGTACACGGCTGGCTTGTGTACGAACTGACAGACTCTGCTCTTGCCCTGGGACTGGTAAGCGCTGCTGCCGGCGTACCCATACTTCTGTTCTCTCTATACGGCGGGGTTATCGTCGACCGCGTCGAAAAACGCAAGCTTCTCATCGTCACCCAAGCCATCACTGCCATGGCGACCCTGACCATTGCTGTGCTGATTTCAACAGGGTCAATCGCACTGTGGCATCTCATTATCGCCGCCATAGCTAACGGTCTGATCCTTTCATTCGATTTGCCTGGCCGTCAAGCTATCATCCCGCAGCTTGTAGAACAGAGGCAGATAATGAACGCCGTCGCCCTTGGCTCCGGGGCGATAAACTTAACTCGTGTCATCGCTCCAGCCCTAGGTGGTATACTGGTAGGCGTTATGGGTATCGACGGGGTCTATTACCTGATAGTCGCCTGCTATGCAGCTTCGGCTGCATTCTTGCTGACAATGCCAGCTCTGCTGACATCAACCAGAGATTCCAAAGCAACGGTTCGCAGCGACCTTATCGAAGGATTACGCTACATTCGACGCAGCCCGGTACTTCCAGCATTATTGGCCATGGCCATCGTGCCCAGCGCATTCGGCATGCCTTACATGATGCTAATGCCGGTATTCGCCATCGATGTGTTCAATGTGGGGGCTTCCGGGCTCGGTTACCTAATGGCCGCCGCTGGAATAGGTGCACTGGCTGGCTCGTTCCTCGTCGCCTCGCTCGGCGATTTCAAGCATAAAGGGGCACTCTTGATGATTGCCTCTGCCTCCTTTGGCGTCTTCCTGATACTATTCGCCAATTCCAACTATTTCTATATAGCGCTGTTCTTCCTGCTGGGGGTAGGGATGACCAACAGCATCTATATGGCAACCAACAACACACTGCTCCAGATCAACACTGAAGACAGGATGCGTGGCAGGGTAATGAGCCTCTACATGATGACCATAGGGCTACTTCCTATCGCTGTGTTGCCAGCATCGGCGATCGCGGAATCACTGGGAGGCCCTGTTGCCATTGGAGCAGGCGGTGCCATACTTCTCATATTCACCCTGGCAATGACATTGCTCAGACCCACCCTGAGAAGGTTATAGTAAGCACTGTTCCTAGTTTGAACTGACGGGGCAAAACCTGGAGTGGATAAAGAGAGCGAAAGTCAGGGCAGTTCATACAAAACAGCGTAGACCCTCATACAACCCGGTCTTTTCATAATTACCTGGGTATGTTAGACTATTACGATAGAAAACAAGAAAGGCATATCAGAAAACCAGGCATCAAACCCGACTGGCTAGCTTTGGCGCGAGATGCCCTGCCGGTCTGAGAGTACTTGATTCACTAAGAAGGGTGGTGCTACCCCTAGGTCAGAGCAAGCAGTAGTCGATTTCTTGGTTGAAGATCTTTTATTCTGGACGATCTAGGAGGTAGACAGTGAACATCGCTATTGGCTCAGACCATGCTGGGTTCAGCTTAAAGCAGGCCGTAATGAGCTTGCTCTGCGAGTTGGGGCATAGCTACGAGGATTTTGGCTGCCACGATACAGGTTCCGTGGACTACCCCGATATAGGGCGGCCGGTAGCCGAGGCGGTGTCGCAGGGTAAGTATGACCACGGCATTCTTATTTGTAGCACAGGAGTTGGCATGTCTATTGTTGCCAACAAAGTGCGTGGAATCAGAGCAGCGTTGTGCCATAATACGTTCAGCGCACGACGTGCCCGGGAGCATAACGATGCCAATGTCCTCTGTCTGGGCGAATGGGTAGTAGGACAAGGTCTGGCGCGTGAGATCGTCGCCACCTATTTAAGCTCCGAGTTTGTGGGCGGCAGACACGCCCATAGGGTGGAAAAGATAAGAGACATAGAGGGCTAGTAATACTACAGTGCGCTACATTTGAACAGGCTCGGCGAGGGACAAACGCAGTGGCAAACATACTAGAGAGAATAAACAGCCCGGCTGATCTGAAGAACCTTACGCAGCCTGAGTTGAATCAGCTTGCGGATGATATCCGGGCTGAGATGGTGACTACAGTAACCAAAAACGGCGGACATCTGGCATCCAGTCTTGGAGCCGTCGAGCTTTCTATCGCCTTGCATCGAGTTTTCAACAGCCCTAAGGATAAGATCGTCTGGGATGTGGGACACCAGAGTTACGCACACAAGATGCTGACAGGCCGCAGAGAAAGGTTTGACACGCTGCGTCAGCACCACGGCCTGTCAGGATTCTCAGATAGCGCCGAGAGCCCACACGATGCCTTTGGCACAGGACATGCCTCCACATCAGTTTCGGCATCTATGGGTATTGCCATGGCCCGTGACCTCGCCGGTGACGATTTTCATGTGGCCGCCATCATAGGCGACGGGGCTCTGACAGGCGGAATGGCTCTAGAGGGGCTAAATCAAGCAGGCCACCTGGGCACCAAAATCATAGTCGTGCTCAACGACAACGCCATGGCGATCTCACCAAGCGTTGGCGCGGTGTCCCGGACGCTGAACAGTCTCACGCTTGATCCGCGGTATTACCGAGCTAAGGAAGGCGCGGGGCGCGTAATCAAGAGGATGCCATGGGGAACAGCAGCCTGGGGATCAATGCACCGGTTCAAGAGCGGCATCAAGGAAATGCTCATCCCCACACGGCTCTGGGAATCACTGGGATTCAAATATGTTGGGCCTGTTGATGGCCACAACATAGCCGACCTTGAGAGTGCCCTGTCCAAGGCACGCGATTACTATCATGGGCCCGTCTTTATCCATATAGTTACCACAAAGGGTAAAGGTTACGAGCCCGCTGAAGATGATTGTATCAAGTTTCATGGGCTGTCAGGCAAGTACAACATCGACAACGGCAATCTTTCCTACAGCGAAGTCTTCGGCCAAACTATGCTGCGTCTCTTCCGAGAAAACGAGAGATTGGTGGCGATCAGCGCCGCCATGATGGAAGGGACCTGCTTGAATATGGTAGCGGAGGAGTTCCCCGAACGCGTGTTCGATGTAGGCATCTGTGAGCAGCATGCAGTGACCTTCGCCGCTGGCTTAGCCACTCAGGGTTACATTCCAATCGTCGCTATTTACTCCACCTTCCTGCAGCGCGCGTTTGACCAAGTGCTACACGATGTCTGCATTCAAAACCTCCCGGTCATCTTTGCCATCGACCGAGCTGGCATTGTCGGTGAGGACGGCAAGACCCACCAGGGCACCTTCGACCTCTCGTATCTGAGTTGCATCCCCAATCTGGCAATAGCAGCACCAAAAGATGAAAACGAGATGAGCCATTTACTCTACACAGCAGTAAAGGCTGGCCGTCCCGTAGCTGTCCGCTACCCTCGCGGGAACAGCCTTGGAGTACCCATAGATGAGCATCTTCGCGAATTGCCCCTAGGCAAGGGAGAGTTGCTCAAGCACGGGGACGATCTCGCCATCATCGCCATTGGTTCTGCTGTAGCACCCTCTATGCAAGCAGCCGAGCTGCTCGGCAGCAAGGGCCTCGACTGTGCCGTAATAAATGCTCGTTTCGCCAAGCCTCTTGACTCCGACCTCATCACAGAAGTAGCAAGCAGAATCAAGAGAGTGGTTACGGTCGAGGAGAATGTTCTCCCCGGCGGTTTCGGTAGCGCAGTGCTTAGCCTACTCTCGAGTGTTGCTGATATTAGCGTCTTACCCATCGGTATCCCCGATGGGTTCGTCGAGCACGGCCCACAAGAGATTCTCCGCGCCAATTACGGCCTTGATGCCGAGGGTATAGCACACCGAATTCTGTCATTCTTCCCCGAGATAGTCCACATCTCTCCCCTTACGAAGATCAAGGGATGAAAGCACCAGCGCACGTGTCCCGCCAAGACGTGGCACAAAGCGCAAAGCAAAACCCAATAACATTCGAAACCTAATATGATGGCAAACCTAGATACGATTTGGAAGCGTTTCCGCCCCGAGTTGGAGGCTGAACTGAGATACGTCGTGGGGAGAGCTTCTTTGCCCATGTATGACATGATGCGCTACCATATGGGATGGATCGACGAGTCCGGGCGAACTCAGAAAGACACGGCAGGCAAAAGGCTGCGCCCCATCCTCTGCCTTATCGCCTGCCAGGCGCTCTGCGGACAGTACCGCCAAGCACTCCCCGTGGCAGCAGCCATAGAGCTGGTGCATAATTTCTCCCTTATACATGATGACATCCAGGATTCCAGCATCGAGCGCAGAGGAAGACCGACCGTCTGGTACATTTGGGGTCAACCTCAGGCAATCAATGTTGGCGACTGCATGCACGCCCTGGCCCTATCGTCCCTGTTCCGGCTGGAGGATACGGGTACCCCGCACTCCAAAATGGTGCGTACTGCCCGCATTATGGGCGAAGCCAGCCTCAACCTTTCCGAAGGCCAGTACCGCGACCTCAGCTACGAGAACCACCTTGACATCAAGATCAATGACTATCTATCAATGATCAGCGGCAAAACCGCTGCCCTCTTTCGATGCTCCCTCGAAATCGGGGCAATTATGGCTACAGACAATGAATCGCAAATATCGCATCTGAGGAGTTACGGACAGGCTTTGGGTATGACCTTCCAAGTCCATGACGATGTCCTGAGCATCTGGGGCGATGAGAAGACCACAGGTAAGTCTAGTGCCTCTGACATTCAATCGAAAAAAAAGACGCTGCCTGTGATCTATGCACTGGAAAAGGGAAAAGGCGCAGATGGCAAGCGCTTACGGCAAATCTACCAGAAGAAGACGATAGATCGCGCTGACGTAGATGATGTGCTGCGCTTGCTAAACAAGACTGATGCCCTAGGCTATGCCCAGGAGATGAGCAAGAAATACTACCATGAGGCTCTTTCGGAATTGGACGCGGCGGACATCCCCCAGCCTGAAAAGGCTGACCTCCAGGAAATCGCTAAGTTTCTTCTCGAGCGCGAATACTGACCGCTAGAGTTAGCGAAACCCATGCCCTCAATCCCCCACGATATAGCACTTTTACCTCAGTAGTTGTATAATCAGCTAACTGTAGGCAACTGGATATTTACCGAACTCCAAGAAGACAGGAAATGCCAAAACTGGCGATTACGGGAAAAGGTGGCGTAGGCAAAACCACTCTGGCCAGTGTCCTGGCTCGGCTCTACGCTGCCGATGGACACACTGTTTTAGCTATAGATGCTGACCCTGATGCCAACCTGGGGGCAGCCCTCGGCATATCTGCAGAAGAACTGAGCCATATAACACCAATCGCACAACTGGAAGAGTTGATACATGAACGAACGGGAGGCCAGCCCGGCACGATTGGAGGCTTCTTCAAACTTAATCCAAAGGTCGATGACATTCCAGAGCGCTTCTCAGTTAATAGAGATGGCGTGAAGTTGCTTATCATGGGCACGGTGAAAAAGGGCGGCAGTGGCTGCATATGTCCGGAGAGCGCCCTGCTCAAGAGCTTGCTGACCCACCTTTTACTGAGAAGAGAAGAGGTGGTGATACTGGATATGGAAGCCGGTATCGAGCACCTGGGAAGAGGTACAGCATCAGCAGTAGACGCTTTCATATCGGTGGTAGAACCCGGCATGAGAAGTCTTGACACAGCGCAAGCCATAAGAAAGCTGGCCGAAGACATAGGTATCAAGAAGTGCTATGTCGTGGGCAATAAAATAACCGATGAAGCAGACCGTCAGTTTATAACCAGCAACCTTCCCGATTTCGACGTCCTGGGATTTATCAGTCAAAACTCGAAGATCGTCGAGGCCGACCGTAAGGGTATAAGCCCCTACGATATCGACACGAAGATAGTTTCTGAGGTAAAGATAATAAAGGAACGGCTGGATGCTATCTCGGGGTGAAGAACCCGATGAAGAAGAAAACCATCCACGACGTCGAACTCAAAGGGAAGAGGATCCTGGTTAGAGTAGACTTCAATGTCCCTCTGGACGTGCAAACCCATGAGATCAGCAATGATAGCCGCATTCGAGCAGCGCTACCTACTATAAAGCACCTGATCGATGAAAGGAGCAAGGTGATCCTTTGCTCGCACTTGGGGCGTCCCAAAGGCAAAGTGGTCGAGGAACTGCGATTGGCTCCGGTGGCGAAGCGCCTCTCGGAACTCCTTGATTTGCCTGTAATAAGTGCGAAGGACTGTATAGGCCCTGAGGTAGAACAAGCGGTTTCTCGCCTCGAAGAGGGTGATGTTCTCCTGCTTGAGAACCTGCGTTTCCACCCCGAAGAGGAGAAAAATGACCCTGATTTTGCCAGGGCTCTTTCTCGATTGGCAGATATTTATGTGAACGATGCTTTCGGTGCCGCCCATAGAGCTCATGCCTCCACGGTCAGCGTTGCCCAATACCTTCCTGCAGTCGCTGGTCTCCTTATGGAAAAAGAGATTGATTTCCTAAACAAAGTCTTGACTGACCCTGTTCCTCCTTTCGCAGCCATCACCGGTGGAGCTAAGGTGAGCGATAAACTGGGGCTTCTGGAGAACATCCTGGGGAAAGTCGACTATCTGCTCATCGGCGGCGGCATGTGTTGCACCTTCCTCAAGGCTCAAAACCACGAGGTCGGTCAATCAAAGGTAGAGGATGACAAACTCGACGTCGCCCGAGAGCTTATGGACAAAGCCGCCAAGGCGGGAGTAGAGCTGGTGCTGCCCGGCGATGTTGTCGTCGCTGATAGTTTCGCCAGCGGCGTACCTTATAAGATCGCATCCGTTTCTGAGATACCGGAAGGCTCTTATGTTATGGACATCGGCCCTCAGACCATCGAGAGATTTGCCACCGAACTCAGGAAATGCAAGACGGTCATCTGGAATGGCCCCATGGGGGTCTTCGAGTTCGCAGAGTTCCGGCACGGGACCGAGGCAATAGCAAAGCAACTGGCACAGCTTGAAGCCACTACCATCCTCGGTGGCGGTTCTACTGCCGAGGCAGTCGATGAGCTCGGCCTAGCGGATAAAATGAGCCACGTCTCCACAGGTGGAGGAGCTACCCTTAAGTTCTTGGAAGGCAAAACATTGCCTGGGGTAGCAGTGTTGCAGGACAAAGAGAATTAGTTGGAAAAGGCGATGTTAAGTCTAGATCAAATAAAGGACTTGTCGAGACAATCACCGTCAAAGATTGTGCTACTTGTGATCGACGGCTTAGGTGGTCTGCCCAGACCTGATACTGGCAAGACAGAGCTCGAAACCGCTCACACGCCCAACCTCGACCTCCTGGCAAGCGAGGGGGTCTGTGGCATGACCGACCCTGTGTCTCCAGGCATTACCCCAGGCAGTGCCCCGGGTCATCTTGCGCTCTTCGGCTATGATCCGCTTAGGTTCACTATAGGGCGGGGGATACTGGAGGTTCTGGGCATCGACTTTGATGTAAAAGAGGAGGATGTGGCTGCCCGTGGGAATTTCTGTACCATCGACCGAAATGGGCTCGTTACCGACCGCAGGGCAGGCCGCATCTCAAACGAAAAAAACGCTGAGTTGTGCAAAATCCTGGGCAACATTGTGCTCGACGATGCCGAGCTTTATGTCACCCCTGTAAGAGAGCACCGCTTCGCAGTTGTATTTCGCGGTGACAAACTCTCTGGTGATGTCAGCGACTCCGACCCCCAGCAGGTAGGGCTGGCTCCACAGACTGTGGTTCCACTTTCACCAGCCTCAGAGAAAGTGGCCAAATTAGCCAACGAGTTTGCATCCAAGGCAAAGGTGATGCTGTCTGACAATCATCCTGCCAATATGGTGCTTCTGCGCGGCTTCTCACAGTACCCGGACTTACCCACCATGGCTGAAATATATAAGCTGAATGCTGCGGCTATCGCCGCTTACCCCATGTACCGAGGTTTGGCCAAGCTCGCTGGCATGAAAATACTCGATACCGGGACAAACCTCGAAGACGAGTTCGATGCTCTAGTTCGAAATTACGCTGACTACGATTTCTTTTTCATCCACGTAAAAAAGACGGATTCCACTGGTGAAGATGGCGATTTCGATGCCAAAGTCCACGCCCTGGAGGAAGTCGACGGGCTACTGCCCAAAATCATCAAACTCGAACCCGACGTTCTGGTGGTCTCTGGCGACCACTCCACCCCAGCGCTATTGAAAGCGCATAGCTGGCACCCTGTGCCCATTATTCTCTGTTCAAAATGGTGCCGGCCCGACCAAGTGCGAGAATTCTCAGAGTCAGCCTGCTTATCTGGTGCACTGGGAAGATTTCCCGCCGTAGCAGTGATGACCTTGGCAATGGCCAACGCCCTGAAATTGGCCAAGTATGGTGCATAGGAGGACATCCCATGCGAATGCCGATAATAGCCGGCAACTGGAAAATGAACACTACTGCCACTGAGGCCGCAGAGTTAGTCAAGGCAATGAAGAAGAAGCTGAACAGCATTTCAGGGGTGGAAAAGGTGCTCTGCCCTCCTTTCATCTCGCTGACTACAGTGAAAGACCTCATCAAGGGTACATCGATCAAACTCGGTGCACAGAATATGTACTATGAACGCAGCGGTGCCTATACAGGAGAGATTTCCCCTGTAATGCTTTCCGGTCTTTGCGAAATCGTGGTACTGGGGCATTCGGAAAGAAGAGCGCACTTCGGAGATACCGATCAGATAGTGAACAGGAAAGTTCAGGCAGCCCTTGCCATGCAACTCACCCCCATCATTTGTGTTGGCGAAAGCCTGGAACAGAACGAGGCCGGTGAAACTATAGAAGTAGTCACAAGACAGGTCAAAGCAGCCTTTCAGGGCATTGACTCACCCCAGGAGACAGTAATAGCCTACGAGCCGATTTGGGCTATCGGGACTGGTAAGGCTGCTAGGGGTGATCAGGCGAATGCCCTCAGTGGCGTTATCCGCAGCGTCGTCGCCCAGCTCTACGGCAATTCTATAGCACAGGAGATGCGCATCCAGTACGGCGGCAGTGTCACCGCCGCCAACACCTCCGAATTCATTAGCCAGCCTGAGATCGATGGTGCCCTGGTAGGAGGGGCCAGCTTGAAAGCGGCAGAGTTCATAGGCATCGTGGAGCAGACGTCTAAGATTAAGCAAGTGGGATGAGTTCTCTGGTGGCCATAGTGGGGCCAACCGCGATTGGCAAAAGCAGCCTGGCGCTGGAGCTTGGCCGGACCTTCGGCGGTGAAATTATCAATGCCGACAGTCGGCAGGTCTACCGCTATATGGATATCGGAACAGCCAAGCCCACACTGGAGGAGCGGGCTGTGGTTCCTCACCACCTTATCGATGTAGTCAACCCCGATCAGGACTTCAACCTCGCTCTCTATCAAAGCAAAGTGCGCAAAATAATAGATGACATCCAGAGAAGGAGAAAGCCGGCACTCCTGGTAGGAGGAAGTGGATTGTACGTGTGGGCGATCCTGGAAGGATGGCGTATACCAGCAGTCCCACCCGATCATGTTATGAGGCAAGAACTCGAGGCCAGGGCACAATCCGAAGGGGTTAAGGCACTTTATGAAGAACTCAAGCAACTCGACCCCAATGCCGCAGAGCGGATCGATCCCAGGAACGTTCGCAGGTTAATCCGCGCGATCGAGGTCTCTCGTCAAGGAAAACCCTTCTCCCGCCTCCAAGAGAAAGAACCTTTCGTCAATTCTCTGGTCATCGGTCTAACCACAGATAGAACCGACCTTTACCAACGAATCGATGCTCGCGTGGACAGCATGATGGAGAAAGGCTTGTTAACCGAGGTTGAAGGACTTATTACAAAGGGCTACGGATTCGACCTCCCCTCAATGTCGGGGCTAGGCTACAAACAGATAGGTATGTTCCTCCAAGGAGAAATAGACTTGCCTACAGCAATCCAGCAAATCAAGGGCAATACCCATCGGTTTGCACGTCATCAGTATAACTGGTTTCGCCTACAAGACGAACGCATTCACTGGTTTGACATACGAAAAGAAATCAAGCAAGCTGTTCAAGATTTGATCGAGCGGTTTTCGGCTAACTGACATGGGCATCGTTAGAGAACTTACAAGGAGTGTGATATCATGAATCAGTCGCTAAAGCAGTTCCTATATGGAATTGTGTTCGGGGCCTTGCTTCTTCCCATTCTCTACATAGGGCGTCTTTGGTTGAAGCATCGTAGCGAGAAAATCGATTTCGACGAAGCTGAGTGGCCCTGAAATCTCGTTTTGATTTGAGCAGCAGGAGGTAATTCATGGGCACACTATCAGATAAAATCAAGGAGACTATCACCGAGATTCGCCCCGGTATAATAGCTACAGCAAGCAAGGATGGTAAGCCAAATGTCTCAGCTAAAGGGTCATTTCGGGTGCTCGATGATGCTCATGTTATTTTCGCCGACATCAACTCACCGCGTACCATCGCCAATTTGAAAGAGAACCCCCAGGTTTCTATCCTGGTAGTACATCCCAAAAGCATGAAGGGCTGCCGAATTTGGGGCAAGGGTGAGGTCCTCGATTCCGGGGAACTCTTCGATCAGATGAGCAAAGAGTTCGCTGAGCGCAACTTAAAAGTCAACCACGTGGTTAAGATCACAGTGGAAGAGGCACAAGATAGTTTCTAGCTGAGGTCCTGAGAGTGGATTTCGCCAAACTGCAAGGCACGGGAAACGACTTCATCCTGATAGACGCCCGGGAGCTAGAGCGTGACTGGTCAGCACTGGCCAGAGACATGTGCTCCCGCCACTTTGGTGTGGGCGCTGACGGGCTTCTCCTGGTCCTCCCTTCCAGGACAGCAGACCTGCGCCTGCGGATGTTCAATCCCGATGGATCAGAGGCAGAAGCCTGTGGGAACGGCCTAAGGTGCTTTGCCAGATATGCTACCGGGAATGGTTTGGTGAAAAGTGCCGGGTTCACGGTGGAAACCATGGCCGGAACAAGGGCTGTACAAATCCAAGAGGAAGCAGGCGTGCAGGTATCAATGGGCATTGCGGCATTCAACCCGGCAGCCGTACCTGTGATTGTGGAGCGCCGAGACGAACCTGATGAGACCCCTGTTGTCGATTATCCCATAAAGGTAGGCAATACCGAGTTGAGGATTAGCTGTGTTTCTATGGGCAACCCTCACGCTGTATGTTTCCTGAACGAGACCGTCGCTGATTTCCCTTTGGCTGAAGTCGGGCCCGGAGTGGAGCACCATCCCATGTTCCCCAACAGGGTGAACTTCGAGATAGCGAATGTAATCAGCCGAAATGAGATCAGGGCGCGAGTCTGGGAACGCGGAGTGGGGGAAACACTTGCCTGTGGCAGTGGCGCCTGCGCCATAGCCGTAGTTTCCAAACTGAAGGGACTCTCTGACAACCCAGTCGGCATATCGCTGCCAGGTGGGACTCTAACTATAGACTGGGGCGGATCCGGTGAGGTTCTGCTTAGCGGCCCCGCCGAGATAGTGTTCTACGGAGTTTGGAAAATTTAACTAACACGAGAGGAGGCTGAGAATGAGTTTTGTAACAGCCATCTATGTACCAGAGGGAATCGTCATGGCTTCGGACAGCCGCCAGTCCGTAACCGTTGAAGGAAAGGGGCCCGAAGGCAAGAGTTTCAAGGTGGAGACAGTCAACTCCGACTCCATAACCAAAACATTCCTCTTAGAACAACATCAGACTGGCATCTCCAATTTCGGCCAGGACTTGCTCGGTGGCGTTCCCATAGCGAGCCGGATCAAGAGATTCATTGAGGAGGATTTAACGCCTGACGATAATGTGGAGACCGTTCCCGGAAAACTGGTTGAATACTTCCGTAAGTCATTCCCCAATGCCGATATAGGTTTTCACGTCACTGGCTACAAGAAAGAGGGCAAGATCAGCATCCCCTATGTCTACTCCTGTCATGTATCCCGAAACGCTGTTGAGAGAAGAAATGTAAAGCCAGACGGCTCACTAAGCTACGGTGCTGCCTGGTCCGGGCAGACTGATATTCTGACCTCCATCCTCATTCCTGTGGTGGTAAAAGACGAGAAGGGAAACGACAAAGTCATCCGGTCGCCGGCGCCGATCATCTGGGACGCTATGGCAGTTCAGGATGCCATAGACTTCGCAGTTTATGCGATTCGAACTACCATCGATACCATGCGCTTTCAAGCGCGACCGAAGAATGTCGGTGGGCCCATAGATGTACTGCTTCTAACGCCGGAAGAGGCCAGATGGATTCAGAGGAAAGAGCTAAGCGGCACCGTACCAAAGCATCAGGGGGTACGCTGAGTATAATACAACGTCGATCAAAAGAGAGGACAAACCGCATGCAACTAGCCAAACGCATCGAGAACCTTCCACCATACCTCTTTGTCGGAATTAGCAAGAAGATAGCGGAGAAGAGGGCTCAAGGAGAAGATGTAATCAGCTTCGCCATCGGCGACCCCGACATCCCCACCCCGCAAAACATCATCGACCGCTTGTGTCAGGCAGCACAAGACCCGGCAAACCATCGTTACCCCGAGTCGGACGGGCTGCCTCAATTGCGGCAAGCCATCTCCTCCTGGTATCAGCGCCGCTTCGGACTAGCCTTCGACCCCGACAAAGAAGTCCTGCCTCTTATCGGCTCCAAAGAAGGTATCGGGCATGTTGCCCTGTGCTTCATCGACCCGGGCGATCTCGCACTGGTCACCGATCCCGGCTACCCCGTCTACTCTATGGGCACTATGTTCGCCGGCGGTGAGTGCTTCTTTCTGCCGCTGACTGAGGATAACGATTTCCTGCCCGACCTCGACCGGGTCCCCACTGAGGTAGCACAAAGAGCCAAGATGCTGTGGATAAACTATCCCAACAATCCCACAGCAGCAGTAGCCAATATCGATTTCTTCGAGAAGGTGGTGGCATTCGCCAAAAGGCACAACCTGGCTGTCTGCCACGATGCCCCTTATACCGAGGTCGCCTTCGATGGCTATAGCCCTCCAAGCTTCCTCCAGGCCCCAGGGGCAAGGGATGTAGGAATGGAATTTCACTCTCTCTCCAAGAGCTATAATATGACAGGGTGGCGAATCGGAATGGCAGTAGGCAACGCAGGGATGGTCGATGCTCTGATGAAGGTGAAATCGAACATCGATTCCGGCATTCCGCAGGCAATACAATACGCTGCCATCGAGGCACTTCTCGGAGACCAGGACTGTATCGCAGAGCACAACGCTATCTATCAGCGAAGGCGCGATCTGGTAGTGAAAACCCTCACCAAGATAGGACTCAGGTTAAAACCCCCGATGGCCAGCCTCTACGTTTGGGCCAGGATTCCCGAGGGTTATACCTCTCTTGATTTCTGCACCAAGCTGCTGGATGAGACCTCCGTGGTTGTCACACCGGGCAGTGGCTACGGCAAATATGGAGAAGGATACATCCGCGTCTCTCTAACCACCCCGGATGATCGGCTCGAAGAAGGTCTGGCCAGATTGGAAAAGTGGAGAGGAGATCTCTAGAAGTAGCGTTGCCATTCCTATGGCAACGGATTCTCCGTCGCGAAGGGAGCCACGACGCTACACAGAGTGAGGTTGTCGGACAGCTTCTTAGGAAGACTGAAGAGGAGGAAGTAGATCAAGCGGACGGCAATTACAACTCGGCCCCCTGCGGAAAAGGCTCTGCTCGTTGGAGTCGGCATAAAGGGGGAAAGAAATGGCTGGTCACTTGAGGGCTCCGTCGAGGAGTTGGGCCAACTGGCGCGCACGGCAGGCGCAGAGGTGGTGGGCTCAATAACGCAGCGCATGGCAGCGCCAACGCCTGCCTACTACCTGGGTAAGGGCAAACTTGAGGAACTGGCCTTACTCAAAGAGCAACTTGGATATGACCTGGTTATTTTCGACGACGAACTCTCCCCAGCCCAGCAGCGCAATGTGGAGCGTATGGTCAATACCAAGGTGATCGACCGCACCGCCCTCATTCTGGACATCTTCGCTGGACGGGCACACACCCATGAAGGTAGACTGCAAGTCGAGCTTGCTCAACAGGAATACCTTCTGCCTCGCCTTGCCGGGCAGTGGCCTCACCTCGAACGCCTTGGAGGTGGCATCGGCACCAGAGGCCCGGGGGAGACCCAGCTTGAGACTGACCGCCGCCTTATCCAGCGTAGGATTCAGCAT
>Ga0209498_1000561_pt1 | contig 22929 bp, 37 predicted proteins | sample WalLakDeSediment_FD_184131 | JGI IMG/M metagenome (GOLD analysis project Ga0209498, IMG submission 184131) | Lake sediment microbial communities from Walker lake, Nevada to study Microbial Dark Matter (Phase II) - Walker Lake 11/02/13 Deep... | ecosystem: Environmental > Aquatic > Freshwater >...
AGTTTCAGTAAACAGATTCGGAGGGAAAATAACAAGAGTAATTGCCTTGACTGAAACTCATTCGATATACATTTCGGACGATAACATATCTTTTAACGATGCTTACGAAGATGATAAAGAATGGTATATAGAAGAATGGAGGGCGGTTGAATCAAACAAAGAAGAGTTTGACGCTTTTTATATTGAACAAGTGAACATTTTAAACGATTTAATAAAAGAATTATGAAAAACCAACACGATATACCAATCAGCGGTGGATGCGTTCCAAAAGGACATCACCCCGTAACGCCACAAAGGGTTAAACAATGGATGGAGAAATTGCCAGACGTTCAAGACTTGCGAATCACGAAAGAAATAGATGAGAAATATGAATTTTTAAAATTGATATTTGCACAACAATTAAACAATAATTTGCACAATAATTAAAAACTAAACATTATGAACAGAGAAAGAATTACGGAATTGTACAAGAAGTATGAGCTGACAAAAGAAGATGTATTTAAGCATCAGCATTACCTTATTATAACCCGAAGTGGCATTGAAAAGATACAAGCCATTGAAAAGATTGATGTTAACTACGATGTTATAAAATGTGAAACTAACTTCGCAGCAGTCAAAGCATACAATGACAAACTGCAAACGTTTGGAAGTGCTATAAAAGGCGAGTCTTTTAAAGACGGAAACACTAACAGCTGGTATGTTTTAGAAATGGCAGAAAAAAGAGCCCTGAGCCGTTTAGTATTAAAGCAAACAGGCTTCTATGAGTTGGGAGTGTTTGCAGAAGATGAATCAGAGGACTTTAAACGCAAATAATATGGAAGGGTCAAAAGAACAATTTTTTGCAATGCAGGAAATGGAATACTACGAAAGTATAGAAGAACAAAAATTATTAACCTTTAAAAACAAAGATTATGAAAAGTTTATTTGAAATTACGCTGACACAAAAAGAATTAATTAACGAGATTGAACTTATGGAGGGGGAATTAACCTCTGAAATGGATTTAAAACTTGTTATAACAAAAGGCGAATTAGAGCAAAAGTCTATTGCCTATTTGGAAGTAATAAGAAAAAAGGAATCGTTTAATGATTTAATCGATAATGAAATTAAAAGGCTTCAGGCAATGAAAAAAAGCAACGCCAATTTAATTGATAGGCTTTCCGATAATTTACTTACAGCAGTCAAGGTGTTTGGTGAATTTACAATTGGCACACAAAAATTTGGCACACGCAAAAGCAGTCAGGTAATTGTTGACGATGTGAATAGTTTGCCAAAAGAATACAAAACGATAAAAGTTACTGAAGCTGCAGATAAAAAAGCATTAAAAGAGGCTCTGCAAAGTGGTGAAGAAATTGAAGGAGTTTACATTCAGGAAAATGTTAATTTAAAGATAAACTAATGGAGGAAATATTGAACAAAATAACATCGTTAATTGAAACCTATGAGAGTGGCACTTGGTCAACAAGCGAGAATTTGCGCATAATGCTTAGGGAGTTAACCGCTAATTATTACTATCTTACAAAGCACAATATTGAAGCCTACCAAAAATACAACGAGGTACAATATAAGCACAAAGGGAGTGTTTCAGCGGGAAAAATCTTAGCAGATGAGCAAGTGCCAGAACTCAGGATGTTGCGCAAAATAATGGAAGCGACAGACCACGTAATGTGGGCAATGCGTTCCGAATTATCAATTATTAAAAAAGAATCTTAAAAACAAAAACAAATGAATTTAACAGGAACAATTAAAGTAATCAATGAAACGCAAACTTTTGGAGACAAAGGGTTTCAAAAAAGAGAGGTTGTAATTACAACCAATGAATCTTATCCACAAGATATAATCATTGAATTTGTACAGGACAAGTGTTCAATACTTGACAAATACAAAGTAGGTCAGGATGTAACTATTGGCATCAATATTACAGGCAGGGAATGGACAAACCCACAAGGCGAGGTTAAATATTTCAACTCAATAAAGGGCTGGAAGATTGACAAAGCCGAAAACGGTCTTGAAGTAGTTGATGCTGAAACGGTGGCAACGTACACAAAGAACAAGCCACAGCCAACTAATGTAGAACTTGAAGCAGATAATGATTTGCCGTTTTAATGATTAAACTAAACATAAAGCCACTTTCAGTGAATCAAGCTTGGCAGGGGAGAAGGTTCAAAACCAAAGTGTATAAGCAATTTGAAAAAGATATGCTTTTAATGCTCCCTAAAAAGCGATTTAACCCCCCTTTTAAAGTGGCTTTTGTGTTTGGGTTTAGTAATTCACTTTGCGACATAGATAACCCCTTAAAACTAACGATAGACGTATTACAAAAGAAGTATAGCATAAACGACAGGGACATATGGGAGCTGAGCGTAAAAAAGGAAATTGTAAAAAAAGGAAATGAATTTATAAAATTTAGCATTGAAACAGCACACACGCCTATACCTTAATTATTTTGCTTATCACGAAAGTGAATACATACCTTGCGAGGTTTGTAATAAAAAAGCGGTTGACATCCACCATATTGACTGCAAAGGAATGGGAGGCTCAAAACAAAAGGACTACATAGAGAACCTTCAGGCATTATGCAGGGAGTGCCATTTAAAATATGGTGATAAGAAACAATACAAAGAATTTTTAGAAGAAATTCATTTAAAAAAGTTGCAGGAATAGAAAAAAAGTTTATATTTGTGTAATTGCCGTTCGACATTATAGCAATAAGATATTAATCTAAACCCTGTAATAAAAGTTGAAGTCGAACGCAACTGGAGTTACAGGGTTTTTAAATTTATAAATATGTTAGAAGTAAAAAAAGAGTTTAAGGAGTTAATACCGCCTTTGACGGTTGAAGAGTTCAAGCAATTAGAAGATAATTGTTTAGCGGAAGGCATAAGAGACAAAATTATAACTTGGAACGGGTTTATAATTGATGGGCATAACCGTTATGAAATAGCCACACGTTGGAACTTAGACTATCAAACCGAAAGTAAAAGTTTTGACGATGAAGAACAGGTAAAAGATTGGATGGATGCAAACCAATTAGGAAGGCGAAATTTAACGCTTGACCAAAGAAGAATATTAATTGGACGGCGGTACAATAGAGAAAAAAATAAACAAGGTGGAACAGGAATTAATCAATATACAAAAGAGCAAAGTGGTAAATTTTTCCACTCTGCAAAAACATCTGAAATACTTGCAAAACAAAATAATGTATCTGAAAAAACAGTAAGGACCTACGGGAAAGATGCAGAAAAGTTTGAGCAAATAAAAGAAAAGCAGCCTGAATTAGCCAGTAAAATATGGAGTGGTGAAAAAACTTTTACGGAAATAAAGAAGGAAGAAAAGAAAGCTGAATACAAAGAAAAGGTTTTGCAATCACGAATTGAAACAGAAATAAACGAAAGTATAAAACAAGGGAATAGTTTAGAAATATTAGAAACTTTAGAAGATGGTTGTATTGATATAGTTTTGACCGACCCGCCTTATGGGATTGATTATGTTTCTAATCGTTCGACAGATGAAAATGCAATTACAAAACGTGGATTGCTTAACGATGGTAAAGATGAAGCCTTTGATTTATTAGATAAAACTTGTGAAATATTACAAAGAAAAACAGCAGTAAATTCACATTTATATTTCTTTTGTAGTTGGTCTGTGTTTAGTAAATTTGAAGCTATTATAAGTAAGTATTTTACTATTAAAACACCTATTGTTTGGGATAAGGGAAACAAAGGAAGTGGAGATTTAGAAAACGATTGGGGAAACCAAACTGAAATAATAATTTATTGTGTAAAGGGTAAAAAATTAATTAACAAAAGACGCGGAAATTTGATTAGTGTTTCAAGATTACACACTTCAAAAATGATACATCCAACACAAAAACCAAACGAATTAATAAGGGAAATATTAGAAGTATCTTTTAGTGAGGGAGATTTTGTTGTTGACCCTTTTATGGGTTCTGGAAGTACAATTAAAGTATGTCAAGAATTAAAGGTAAAATGTTTAGGAATTGAATTAGATAAAGAAATGTTTAATATAGCAAATAATTATATCAATGGAAATTAGGGAATTAGAACGTAAATTTATCAATGATATTAAAAAGATTGTTTACAAAAACATTAGCAATTTACCTAAAAATTGTTTTGTTGTTAACGAAAGTTCAGAAATTGAAGATACTAAATTATCTTTTGATTTATATTTTACTGCGGATATTCAAATATCAGTAAGAATAAGGTCGTTTAAGTATAAGAATTACGATGACATTACAATTAGAAGTAAATCAAAATATAATGGATTGACTGAAATTGATAAATTAATTGATGGTAAAGGACAAATTTATTTTTATGGGGTCTTATCTGAAAATCAAGAAACAATAATAAAATATATTTTATTTGACATTGATAAAATTAGAAATAAATTAAAAAACAATGGAATCGAAAGAACAAATTTTGATGGCACAAAATTCAAATGTTATAGTTTTAACTTTTTAAAAGAAAACAATGCAATTATAAACCAATTTAGTTAAATTTATTTGTACATTTGTTCAAGGGGTTTGCGGAGGCATCCCAGTAAAAGGTTAATCGTGTTTACCTTTCCCCTTTCTTTTTAAAACACGAACTAAAAAAAATACACGATGGCAACAGGAAAAAAATCATTTATAGCTTATGCAGATTGGAAGTTAACCTTTGATGAACTTCCAGATGAAGATGCGGGAAAACTAATTAAACACATATTTGCTTATGTGAATGATGAAGACCCAGAAACAGATAGTATTCTTATTAAGGCTGTTTTTGCAAACATTAAAACTACATTAAAAAGAGATTTACAAAAGTGGGATAGTCAACGCCAGCAACGTGTTGAAGCAGGTATAAAGAGTGCTGAAATACGTAAACGAAATGCAACGCTCGTTAACGGTCGTTCAGTTTCGTCTACTGTAAGTGTAAGTGTAAATGTAAATGATATAAATAAAGGTCTTTTGTCCGAAGTAAAAACTTCAGACGTACCAGATGATTTAAAAGAGTATTACAAAATAGCATTGGAGTTCCAAAAGTTGTTTATTAAAAACCAAACAGACCGAACCGTTAAACCAACGCATCAATTAAGAGCAACATTTAAAAACTACGTTGACCCTATAAGACTTATTTTGCAACAGGATGAAGCAACAAAAGAGGACTTATTAGATATTTACGATTTTTTAAACAGCAATGCAGGAACTTTTTGGAAGGAAAACATTTTAAGTACTTCTAAATTAAGGGAAAAACTACCTACGATTTTGATGCAGGCACGTAAACCAAAGACAAAGCAAAATATTAAATATAACGATAAACTTTAAATTATGGCAACACTTGAAGCAAATATAAACAGACTATTTTGGAGAATGGGCAACGGTAAGTTTGAGCCAAACGATAAAGACGTAAAAGCATTAACCGAAGTCACGGAATGGATAAACAGACAAAAGGAGCAGGAAATAAAATCTAATCAATTATTTGCCAAACTTTATGTAAAAGCATTTTTTGAAGATATTGAAAAATATGGAGATGCAAAATTTGCACAATATTCTTTACATTCACATTTACGAAAACCACTTGAAACTATTTTTAAAGAGTTTGAAACAAACCTAAACGATTATGAGTTTAAAATGTTTTGTGATAAAATGGGAATTGAATTAGGACAGCATCCAGCACTTGAGCCAGAAGAAAAAAAGGAAAAAGAAATGGAAATTGTAAAAGCAAACGAAGCAGACTTTTTGAAATTAGTTAACGGCAAATGGGATAGTGATAAAATCACAAAGGCATTAAACAACCAGATAACCGAAGCAATCAATAACTTTAAAAACAAATAAAATGATTGAAATCCCACTAATAAAATTAAACGGCTCAACAAAAGAGCCAAAAGATATATTTCAATCTGCCTACATTGATTTAAACAAACCAATTAAACCGCAACCGATAGCAATAAGCATCGGAACGCACAACTACAAAGGGTGTGATTATCCAACAGCATTTGCAAGTTATGGAGACTTCAGCTGCATAGTTGGAGCATCAAAAAGTAAAAAAACCTTTTTAAAGTCTTTAATTTTAGCGAGATACATCGGTGGCAATAGTGATAAATTTGGGTTTGACATTAAAGGACACGACACAAAGGATAAGTTAGTAATTGACATCGATACCGAGCAAAGCCAATTTCACAGCGCAAGGTCATTCAGGCGAGTTTGTGAAATGATAGGAGGTTATCCAGACTTTTATAAGACCTTTTGCCTTAGACCTTATTCGCCAGCTGAGCGGTTCGAGTTTTTAGAATACCTTTTTATGGAAAGTGAATACAGGGAAAATATCGGTTTAGTAAGTATCGATGGCGTTGCGGATTTAGTTTCAGACACTAACAATTTAGAAGACAGCAACAAAATAACAAATGCACTTTTAAAATGGAGCGACACAACAAAGAGCCATATCATAACCGTATTGCACCGTAATTTTCAATCTAACAAACCAACAGGACATTTAGGTAGTTCGGTATTAAAAAAAGCTGAAACGGTTTTATTCGTAGAAAAAAACGGTGATTTAACAAATGTGAATCCAGAGTACACGAGAAACATACCGTTTGATAGTTTGAGTTTTGGAGTAGATAAAGACTGGCTACCATATTTGACTGATTTTATTTCACAAGAAAATGAGAGACCGTTTTGAAAGAATCAATATTTAACCCATCAATAAGCCACAAAGACAAACAAGGTCGCCCTTTTAGGTTGTCAAAAACCGAAATAATAGGAACGATTGAAAAAAAATACATTAACGGGGAGTATAGAAGCTGCACCCGCCACACTTTCAAATACCTTGACAAAGAGCAGCCGATATTCTTTGAAATAGAATTAGACTGGAATAATAAATTAATAAAATAAACTTTACCATTTACAGTAAACAGTAAACAAACTAAAAATTATGATTACATTAACAAAAATAAAAGAAATAATTGAAGCAAATTCTAAAGCAAAAGTAACACACAAATCAAAGCTAGGAAGGCAGAATAGGGATTTATTTATTATCCTTTGTAGAAAGTACACCGACGCAACACCCACTGATGTTTCAATATTTTTGGATGTGTCAAATTCCATTGTTTTGAACGCCAAGAGAAATTATAAAATCCTAAAACAAAAAGACCACAATTTTAAGATAAAAGCTAAAAAAATAAAACATATAATTTGGACGGAAACCGAAAATTTAAAAGAATTAACACCCAATTTCTCATACGTAAAAAAAGAAAGCAAGCACTTAATTAATTTAAGTCACCTCCCAGATAATATTAGAGAAAATGTAATGGAACGTATGGAAATTATAGTAAAAATGGAATCCTTAAAAGTTATGAATTACAGGGAAAGTGTTAAAGTTTAAAATAAAGTGTGTTTTTGTTGTGTATTAATAAAAAAATTTGTATATTTGTATCATACAAAAACCAAAATACTAGAAATTATGACAACTCAAAAATTTTTAACAAATTTAGAAATTACTCAAAATGAATTATTTTCTAATCAACAAATTCTTTTAAATTCTTTCAATAACTTTTTAAAATATAACAAAGAATTTAAAATAGAATTTTTCAAAATGAATAAAGAAGACCAAAACAATTTTTTTAAATATGTAGTTAATCACGTAATTGGAAAAATAGCAATAGAAAAAACATTTAACTAAAAAAAACAGGGGCTTAACCGCCCCTTTTACCACTATGACAACTACAATCGAAATTATCAAAAATGAACTTAAAGAAAATAATCTTCCATTTACAGGTGCTTATGAGCGTATGCCTTTAATGATGCTTGAAGTAATAAACAATATTAAGCGTTTTGGGGTTGATGCAATAAACAACAGTACTTTAGGAAGAGCCACTAAAAGAATAGCTTTGCAATTGGCAGAAAAAGACACAAGAGAATTAGTTATTATTAACGGAAAAACAATTTTAAGATAAAAATACGGGGCTTAACCGCCCCTTTTAACTATGAAAACAAGAGTAAACATATCAATAAACAAAGACCTACACGATAAGCACAAAGGCAAATTCTCGGCAAAGGTTAGGGAATGCCTAAAGCTGAAAGATACCTTGCAAGAACTTAAAGAGCAATACCCAAACGACCAGATGCTCGGTGCGGTGGTAAGGAATATTTTAAATAATTAGAAACTATGAACGAACAACAAAAGCAACTAATAAAAGACCTTTACAAAAAAGGAGGCTACGAGCAAAAACAATTAATAAAGGAAGCGTTCCCTGAGATGTTTATGCAAGAAGAAACAATCCACCTATTCGGGAATATGTACAAAATCAGTTTAATAAATTAAGATATGATACCACTATCACTTATCACACTCGGAATTATACTTGCAGGCTCAGGATTCTATCAGCTGAAGAGGCCTAAATTATACCCAAAAGAACAAGAAGAAAAAGAAATACAAACGGGATTTATACTTGTTGGAATTATATTTGTATTTTTGGGAATGTTTATATTGTTATTAAAATAAAAATACTATATTTGCGAGTATGGATAAAATAACCTCGCAGCATAAAAAATGGGTTTCAATTAGCGAAACACTTGGTGCAGGTGATATGGCTGAAGATTTAGTGCAAGATACTTACATAAAATGCCTAAAGATAAAGAGAATAATAACAGAGCCATTTTTTTATTTTTGCCTTAGAAGCACTATAATAGATTATTTTAGAGAAAGTCAAAAGGTATTTTATCAGGTAGACACAGAAACCGAAAGCATACCCGATGAGATTTATCAATTTATAAATAAAATGTACTGGTACGATAAAATGATTTATCTATCTTATATGCAGGATGGCATAAAGATTGAAGAGATAGCACGAAAAACAAATAAAAGCCATCAGGCAATTTCAAAAACAATAATAAAATGCAATACATTAATTAAAAACTTTGTAAATGGCAAATAAAAAGAAAAGCAAAGGCTTAGGAGATACAGTAGCAAAAGTGACCAAAGCCACAGGTATTGATAAAGTAGTTAAGGCAATAGCAGGAGATGATTGTGGGTGTGATGAAAGAAAGGAACTGCTTAACAAATGGTTTCCATATAAGAAAGTAGAATGCCTTACAGATAATGATTACGAATATCTTGGTAATTTATTTGAACAAAAGAAAAGCACTATTTCAATTTCAGAGCAAAGAGATTTAATGGGAATTTACTTAAGGGTCTTCAATGAAAAACTACAAGACACATCTTGCGCAAGTTGCTGGAGGGATTATGTAAACAACTTAAAACAGGTTTATTTAGAAACCCAAAAAGATAAGATTGCATCTATTGAAGTAACTTTGGAAGTAGATAAGGAAATTGAATAAACAAAAATTTTCAATAATGGGAGATAAAAGAAAAAATAATGGAGGGGCGAGAATTGGTGCAGGTAGACGACCAAAAGCTGATGAGTTGAAATTCTTAGAACGTTTAGATAATGTTATTGATAAAGACGATGCAATTGAAAAGTTAAAAGAATTTATTATTGAGGGTAATTTTAATGCCCTTAAATTATATCTTGAATATCGATTCGGTAAACCAAAAGAAACAATAGATAATAATATTTATTTAAACGAACAATTCAATATAAAGGATATTTATAAAGTTGAAGAAACATAGGGACACTTGGGACTTATTAGGAAGCAATACTCGATTCTTTGTCATAACAGGTGGCAGGGGCTCAGGTAAGAGTTTTGAGGTTGGCAGATTCGCCAGCCTTTTGTCGTTTGAAAGTGGCAACAAGATTCTGTTTACAAGGCAAACGATGACAAGTGCCCATCTATCAATCATTCCAGAGTTTCAAGAAAAATTAGACTTATTAAATATCGGATTTAACTTTGAAGTCAACCGTAGTGAGATTGTAAATAAAGCCTCCAGAAGCGAGATAATTTTTAAAGGGCTAAAGACTTCAAGCGGAGACCAAACAGCAAACCTAAAGTCATTGCAAGGCGTTACAACGTGGATAATGGACGAAGCCGAAGAACTCACAGACGAAGCGACCTTTGATAAGATAAATTTATCCATAAGACAAAAGGGCGTACAAAATAGAGTTATCTTAATACTAAACCCCGCCACTAAAGAGCATTGGATATATAAACGATTCTTTGAAGATGCAGGGGTGCAGGAAGGGTTCACAGGCTCAAAAGGAAACACCACATACATACATACCACATACCTAGATAACTATGATAATTTAGACGAAAGTTTTATTAATGAGGTGGAGCGTATAAAGAAGTCAAACCCTGAGAAATATAAGCACGTTATTTTGGGTGGTTGGCTTGACAAAGCTGAGGGGGTTGTATTCACGAATTGGAAGTTTGGCAAGTTCAACCCGGATGGATTGCAAACATCTTGTGGGATGGATTTTGGATTCAGTGTTGACCCAGATACATTGACAGAAATAGCTATTGACAAAATCAAAAAGAAAATATACGTCAAGCAGCATATCTACTCAAACGGAATTAAGACTCACGTACTGGCACCAAAGATACTTAATTCAGTAGGTAATAAATTAATAATTGCAGATAGTGCAGAGCCTCGTTTGATTGCCGACTTAAAACATTTAGGAGTAAATATTCAAGGAGTAAAAAAAGGTACAATAGAAAGCGGCATATTAAGAATGCAGGATTTTGAAATAATAGTTGAGGAAAACTCAAATGATGTTGCAAAGGAATTAAATAACTATTGTTATGCAGACAAAGGGAGTAATTTATACCTTGATAAATACAACCACGCAATTGATGGAATTAGATACAATGTGATGTTTCACTTAGATAACCCAAACAAAGGAAATTACGCAATACATTAAGATATGACAATTAAAATACCAGAGAATTTAAACGAAGTAAGATTAGAGCAATACCAAGAGTATTTAAAATTAACCAACAGGCCAGACCTTAATGAAGATTACGCCAAACTAAAAGCGGTTAGCATATTCTGTGATTTAGATTTGGAGACTGTTAGAAAAATAAAGCTCAATGATATTAATGAAATACTGGAGCAGATAGATAGCGTTTTTAAAGTTGCAACCCCGCATTTAAAAAGGTTTAAACACAAGGGCGTTGAATATGGATTCATTCCAAACCTTGAAGATATAACAGCAGGTGAGCATATTGATGCAGAGAAATACCTATCGGACTTTAAAACGTTTCATAAGGCAATGGCAGTACTTTACAGACCCGTTATTACAAGTTTTAACAATATGTACACTATTGAAAAATACAACGGCTCAGAGGCTTATAGTGAGATAATGAAAGAAGTATCAGTTGAGGTTTATTTAGGCGCGTATCTTTTTTTTTGGAATTTAGCAAGCGAATTAATATTAGATATGAAAACCTCTTCACAAACTCAGGAAATTCAACAAGCGGTGAAGAAGGCTTTGGAAAAAAATGGGGATGGTACACAAGTTTATACGCAGCTGCAAAAGGGGATGTCCTTAAATTAAAAGAGGTAGCAGAGCTGCCATTGCATCAATTATTAACTTGGTTAATGTTCACGAAAGAAAACAACGAATTAGAAATTCAAAAAATAAAAAATAGACGATGATATATTTTATAATTCAAAAGATAAAAGACGCATTACAAGAAGACCCATTTGTTACAACGGTAACGGAAGGGGATATATTCGACGTGGACTTAAACAAAAAAACTTTATTCCCTTTGTCGCATATCATAGTAAACAACGCACAACATCAGGGCAACGTTTGGGAGTTTGGCATTTCAATTCTTTGTATGGATATTGTAGATGAAGGACAATTGACCGACAACAAGCTTGATATTTGGAACACTCAATTTTTAGTTGCCAATAGATTACTGGATAGATTAAATAGGGGGGATTTAGCTTATGATAATTTTCAGTTAGTAGCGAATCCAACTTTAGAGCCGTTCACAGAGAGATTTGAAAACAGCCTCGCAGGTTGGAGTGTTGACTTTTCAATCCAAGTGAGAAATGATATGACTATTTGCGATGACGTAATAAAAACATTTGATAAAACCTTTGATAAAACCTTTGATAAAACCTTTGATAAAACCTTTAAATAATGAACTTAATACAAAAAGCACAGCAGATTAAAAATGAAGTACAAGAGAACGCCAACACCGCCTTAAGAGTTGGTGGGTTACTTGAAGATATTGTAACGCCTGCATCAGGTAGGATTAGTTATTTTAACGCAACAACGGTAAGCTTAACAGCCAACACACCTAAAAAGTTAGATGTTGACTGGGTTAATTCCAGAGAGGTCAACGTTAATTGCGACACCGACAACAATCAGATAGTTGCCTTAATTGCAGCGGAGTATTTATGTTATGGAATGCTAACCTTTACAGGGACAAATAACACAAAATACGAGATTCAGTTAAGAAAAAATGGAAATCTTATTTGCACTTGCAACCCGCAAACAGAACTCCCATTAGGGCGTGGACTTAATATAACAACAACCGACGTGGCTGATTTTGAAGAGGGTGATAATTTGAGCCTTTGGGTGGTAAGTTCAAAAACAGAAACTATAAACATACAAAGAGCAAAGTTAGTTATTAAAAAATAATGCAAGCAAACGAAACACAAAAGGCGTTAAATAAATTTGCAAAGGATGTAATGCAAGGAGCAAAAAACAACCTTGACAAAAAAAACAGTTCCTTTAGATTATGGAAGTCTTTAGATTCAGAATTAACCGTAAACCCTAATTCTTTTTCGCTTAGTTTTGAGATGCTGAATTATGGAGTATTTCAAGATAGAGGAGTTGATGGAGTTGAACAGAAGCACAATGCAAAAGACTATAATGGCAATAATATATCATTTAAGCGCAAAGGGGGCGGGAAGAGTTTAAAAGGTATGCCACCTCCGAAAGCGTTTGACAAATGGAGCGTAAAAAGAGGAATAGCACCAAGGGATAAACAAGGTAAATTTTTAAGCAGGGAATCGGCAAATTTTGCAATAGCGAGAGGGGTCTTTTTAAAAGGGATAAAACCAAGTTTCTTTTTTACCAAACCATTTGAAAAGCAGTTTACGGAATTACCAGACCAATTGATACAAGCGTACGGGTTGGATGTAGAAAACTTTTTAAAATTTACACTAAAAAAATAAGATATGTCAGCACAAAAAGGAAGGTTGCTAAATATTAGAAGTCCGTATATAATATCTATTAACGAAGCAACACAAACTGAAACAAAAGTTGAGTTAAGGATATGGAATCGCACCCAAACAAAGCCAACGGCAGCCACTTTTATATTAACAAAGAAAATAGCAAGTGCAACCCAAAGGGAAACCATATACAATATATCTAAATTCATTGAGGAGTTTATAAACCCTGTAATTCCGCAAGCAGTTGTTTTGGCTCAGGAAAGCGAAAAAAATATGGTATTTGTTGAAGTAAAAACATTCTATAAGACAACGGGAAATTTTATTTTAAAAGCCACACTGACTTATGAAGCGGTAGAAGGTTATAATTTGTACGTACAAGGCAGCAGCAAAGAAAGCACAAAACAAATATTAAGAAACAATAATATAAAAGTACAATATTCAACACCTAAATATGTCAATGCCTTTTTATTAACAGGTTTATATGAATGGAATAGTACGCAGATTTTAATTGATACAACTAATAAACTGTACAAGCTGCCAATACAAGAGGGCGAAAACATTTTAAATAAAAGTAATATTGGATTTAGTTTTTTTCAAAGGGTTATTGATGACGGTGGCACATTTGAGGGCGGATGCTTATTTGACATATTAACCGACTTGGGTGCACCAGTTGTCTCTGAAAGTTTTATCGCTGAACAAGTATGCGAGCCTAAATATACACCCGTACAATGCAACTTTATAAACAGGCACGGAGGTTGGGAATTTCTTACATTCTTTAAAGCAAAGACTGAAAGGATAGACACAAAGAGCGAGAATTTCCAACTATTGCCCGAAAGCTACGACTACAACCCACAGATAGGGCAAAGTCAAGATTTTAATTTTAGCGGTACACAATCAATCACTTTAAATACGGGATTCGTACCTGAGAATTACAAGGAATTAATACAGGACTTACTACTCAGTACGGTGGTATTATTAGATAGTGAGCCTGTAAAACTAAAAACAAAAAGCACGAGTTTAAAGCAAAACATTATAGATAAAAATATTAACTATACAATGGAGTTTGAATATGATTACAACCTTATAAATGATGTGATATAATGAAGGTAAATCTATATATTTATATTGACGAGATTGCGCATAAATTGGAAACGTTTAAAGATGAGCAAATATCCGTTACCTCAACGGCTAAAAACCTATCTGACATAACTAAAATTTATGCGGACTACTCAAAGACTTTCACAATACCAGCGAGCAAAAAGAATAACCAGATACTTTCTCATTGGTATGAAAATGCAGTTGAAGATGGATTCGACCAAAGGATAAAAGCGAAAGGATATATTGAGATTGACACAATACCATTTAGAGAAGGAGTTTGGCAAATAGAAGCAGCATCTGTAAAGGAAAACAAAATACAAAGCTACTCACTTACTTTTTTTGGTGAGTTGAAAACCCTTGTTGATGTTATAGGGGAAAATGAAGTAAGGGATTTAGATTTCACAGACATTATAACATCGTTTGGAGAAGGAGATGTACTTAATTTAGTTAAAGGAGATTCACCGACCGCCCCTGTATTATTTCCATTAATAGCAAATGAAAAGAAATGGTTTTTTTCTACTGGTCAACAAGGAAATGATAAAAATATAACACGAGCTAATACTATTAATAGATTTAATTTACCTCCAGCGGTTAGCGTAGATAAAATATTTGATGCAATTGAAACGGATTTTGGACTTACTTTTTCAGGGAGTTTTTTAAACTCAGAAAGATTTAAAAGGCTATACTTATATTTTAAAAATGAAGAGGAATATGTAACGCTGCTAAAACCAAAAAGGATTGATTTTTCTACAGCATCAGGCTCAGGAACAACGCCAATAATTTTCACTGAAAACGATGATTTTTTTGAATACAAAAGTTTTGAAGTAGATGCTTTTAATAGTCAGGTTGTATTAACTATAGACCCCGATACTGCAATTGTCATTCCTTATTATGTAAGTGTGTTTAGAGTTTCATCAACAGGATTTGCTAGTAATATAATAAATTTTGATGGAACGGGAAGTGGTCCTGAAAGTTTTACAATAATTGAAGAAGATACGCCAGCAACAGAACCCGCAGGCGATGGTACAATAGGACAAGGAACTGGAAACAATGAAGGCGTATATTTTATTCAAATAAGCTCAGAAATCGGAAATGACTTTGAGGGGACATTGGTTTATACGGGGCAAACGTTAGCGGGAACACCAATTAATAAAACCATTGTAATTCCATTACAAAGTATTGCAGAACAATATGATTTTAATAAAATAGCACCGAGAATTAAAATTATAGATTTTTTATCTGGGTTGATAAAAATGTTTAATTTAACTATAATTCCACTTTCTGAAACATCATATAGATTTGAAACTTTAGACACTTTTTACCAATTAGGTAAAATAAGAAACTTGACAAAGTATTCAGACACTTCAAACAAAATAGAAAGAGTAAAAGTTTACAATGAAATTAATTTTGAGTATCAGAAAAGCGGTACTATTGTAAATACAAAGTTTAGAGACTTAATAACAAGAGCTTACGATTACGGAGATTTAAACGCATCCTTTGATGGAGATGGTGGGGAGTTTTCAGTAGAATTACCTTTTGAAACTTTATTGTTTACTGACTTAAAATATACATCAGGGGGGAGCACTCTTTCAAGTAATATTTTAATGGGGTTTAATATAACGCCAGATGAAAAGCCTTATAAAAATAAACCTATTTTATTGTATAGAGATTCTGTAAAAACATCAGCGCAGCAGTTTCGTTTTGGGCTTTCCCCCATACAGACCTATGTAGCATTTGGAAATCAAACAACGATAGGAACTGAAATATTTTCTTTGAATTTTGGGATAGAAAATACCATTGACACAAACCAGCCAATATTTAACAGTTTATACCAAAATTTTTATTCAAGTTATTTAGAGAATATATTTAATAAAAAGGCAAGAATTATAAAAATAAAAATGCGTTTGCCTTTGTCTATATTGACACAATTGAAGCTAAATGATAGAATAATCTTGAGAGATAAAAGGTACTTAATTAACAACTTCACAAACGAATTGACAACAGGGGAAACAAGTTTTGAATTAGTGCAAGACCTTAGGTCTGTAATACTGTTTCAAGGGAGTACCAGACCCACGTCTGAGGCACAAACTAAAGTATTAGACGCAACGGGATTACCTGACGATGTTACTTTTGTACCTATTATAGATAATTTTTCCACACTTTTATTTGAGGCTGAACAAAATGAAATAACAATTACAGTAACTGAAAACACAAGTGCAGATGCAAGAATAGATGAGTATAAAATAGTTCAAGATGGTTCAGGGATACAATCATTTTATGTAATACAACAAGGAACGTAATGATAGGATATATATTAAAATTATTAAGTTTTGTTGAGGTTAGAGACTCAGAGTTAATTAACCAAGCAAAGGGAAAATACAAACTCCCTGAAAATATTAACGAATTTAAAAGACAGATAAAATGGCGATTAAGAAAAAAATAATAATAACAGCAGAAACTGAAGCAGCTCAAAAAAATGTCAAGAACTTAGAAAAAGAAGTAAAAGACTTAACTAAGGCGCAAAAAGAGCAAGAGAAACAATCGGTTAATAGTAATAAAATTATTCAAGCCTTAGACGATGCTACTGGTGGTGCTGTTTCAAGATTTAGTAGATTAAAAGATGCGGCGTTTGAGTCTGTTAAATCTGTTAAATTATTTAGCGCATCTTTATCGGGTTTAAGCAAGGCGTTAATAGCTACAGGTATTGGTGCGTTAGTTGTTGCCTTAGGTGCTATTGTTGCGTATTGGGATGAAATAGTGGCTTTTATAACACAGGCAGAGAAAAAGCAAAGAGAGTACATTGAAAGTTTAAAAGCGACAAAATCACTAATAAGCTCTCAAATAGATTTACTTGACAAGCAAATAAAATTAGCTGAAGAAAATAATGACTCAGTAGAAGAGCTTGTGTTAAAGAAAAAAGAGTTGTTAATTGACCAAATGAAGATTAACAACCTACTGCTTAAAGCCCTTGAAACTGAGTTGGAAATGGAAAAATCCACAGGAACTCAGGTGGGATTTTGGGAGGGGATTTGGGTTTCTATGAAGGGAGCGTTAAGCACGTCTTTAATATATGAGCACATCGCAAACAAAACCATCGAAAGTGTTGAAAGGCAAAGAGAAATTCAAGAAAAAATAAATGCATTAACAGGTGAGACTATTGATTTAGAACTTATAATGCTTCGTTTAAACAGACCAAAACAGGACAACAAACAAAAAGAGTTAGACCTTGACAAGCAAATACTTGAAGAGCTAAAAGGCAAACATGGTGTTTTAATGGAAATTCAAGCCCTTGAAAATGAGTTTTTACAATCCAGATTAGAAGCCCAAACACAAGAGGAAAACGCCGTCAGGGAAAAGTACTTTAGGTTAATTGAATTAGCTAAAGAGTTTGGAGAAGAGACCGAACTTTTAGAGGAAGCGCAACAAACTGCACTTCAAGAAATACGTGACAGATATGAAAAAAAGCGTGCAGAAATTGCAGAGGTCGAAAGAATGGCAAAACTAGAGCTTGAGCTTTTGCAAATGGAAGAAGAAGGCGAGATAAAACTCGCTAAAGAAATTGAAATTGAAGAAGCCAAAAGGGATGCTTTATTAGCGAATGAAGATTTAACCGAAAGCCAAAGGGCGTTAATCATTCAAAAGAGTGCGAACAAAATAACAGGAATTAGAGAAGATGCAGCCAAAGCAGAAGAAGAAATTGAGCGATTAAAAAATGAAGCATCCCTTCAAATGTTATCAGAAACAATTGGGGCAATATCAAGCATATTAGGCAACCAATCTAAAGCAGGAAAAGCCTTTGCAATCGCTCAAGCATTAATAAATACATATCAAGGTATTACGGCAGAGTTAGCCACAAAGACTATTACACCTTTTGAATTTGGTATTAAGTTGGCAAATATTGCTTCTACTGCTGCAATAGGATTCGCAGCGGTTAAAAATATAGTCAAAGTAAAAACTCCAGGAGGAGGTGGGGGTGGTGGAGTTTCAATACCAAGCGCACCGAGCATACCGACAGCATCGACAAGCGAGCCAACCCCTCCAGAGTTTGATGTAAATACAGGAAGTGTGGCAAATCAATTAGCAGGGTTAGGAGAGAACCAAGCACCAATTCAGACGTATGTGGTTGCAAATAATGTTACAAGCGCACAATCGTTAGACCGCAATATCATTGAGAGCGCAAGCATTGGTTAAAAATATTAAAAATAAAAGTTGCAAAAAGGTAATTTTTTACGTTATATAAGTATGAGAATAGTCGAATTAATCATTGAAAATTTTAACGATGGGATAGATGCTATTTCATTAGTTGACCGACCAGCGATTGAAAGTAATTTCATTTCTCTAAATGAGGACATTAAAATTGAGTTTAAAGAAGTAGATAAGGAACGAGGTATTTTAATGGGTGCAGCTTTAATCCCGAACAAGCAAATATTTAGAAAGGGAAAAGATGATGATTACTATGTTTACTTTTCAAAAGATACAGTAAGGCAAGCCAGCGAAATGTTTTTTAAAAACGGAAACCAAAACAAGGCAACACTTCAACACGATAAAGCCATTAATGGTATGACGGTAGTTGAAAGTTGGATTGTAGAAAATAGTGAGAAAGACAAATCTAATTTATACGGCTTTTCATATCCCGAGGGCACTTGGGTTATTTCAATGAAGGCAGACAACCCCGAAATTAAAGAAGACGTTAAAAACGGAAAAATAAAAGGCTTTTCAATAGAAGGGTATTTTACTGACAAAGTAGAATTAATGCAGGAAAGTAAATTAATTGAAAAATTAAAACAAATATTAGAAAATGATTAAAAAAACATCAAGCCCAAAAGGAGGAAAAAAAGCGTGTCTTTGTGATGACGGGAAAACCTACTCAAAGGAATGCTGCGAAGGAAAACTCCAAAATCAAGGAATTGGAACTTTGCAAAATCAAAGTGAAAATAATGTAAATAATATTAATCAAGTTAGAACAATCACAAGCGAATGAAAAGTAAATTAAACAAAATTAAGGAACTATTAGGAATGGAAATTAAGTTAGAGCAAGCTATGCTTATAGATGGTGTCACAACCGTTGAAGCAGAAGAATTTGCACCTGACTTTTCTATAGGGATAGTAACAGAGGACACTATTGTACCTATGCCAGTTGGTGAGTATGAAACCGAAGATGGAAAGGTTATAGTCGTAGCGGTTGAAGGAATAATTGAATCCGTAAGTGATAAACCTGCTGAAGAACCACAGTCTGAAGTACAAGTTGAGGCAGAAGTAGAATCTGAGCCGCAACCTAAACAAATAAAAGAAATACGTGAAATTAACTTTAAAAAACAAAAAATGGCAAGAAAATTTAAACTAAGCGAACAAGCTATCGAAGAAGCTATCGAAGAGATAGTAGAAGTAGCTCCTGAAATTTTAGAAAAATTAACGGAAGTAATTAATGCTGATACTCCTGATGAGGTGTCGGTAGAAGATTCAAAAGAAATTGCAGAAGATGTAATTGATGCAATTATTGAAATCTTAGATGAACAACCTGATGCGTTTAGAAAAAAATCAAAAATGAGCGCACAAACAGCTAAAGTTATTGTACACAATCCAGAGCCTAAAGAGGTCGAGCAATTTAAACTTTCAAAAAAAGGGAACACAAGAATGAACTCAGTATTAAACAAAATCTATAAATAAAAAAAAATGGCAACAACAACAACAATCACAACAACTTATGCAGGCGAGTTTGCATCAAAATACATTGCAGCCGCCCTACTATCTTCACCAACCATTGAAAATGGAGGTGTTGAGATTTTACCAAACGTTAAATACAAGCAGGTTATTCAAAAGGTAGCAACAGGCGATTTATTGGCTAATGGGTCTTGCGACTTTTCAGCTACTTCAAGCGTTACACTTACCGAAAGAATCCTTGAGGTAAAAGAATTGCAGGTTAATCTACAACTTTGTAAAAAAGACTTTAGAAGCACTTGGCAAGGTATCGAGATGGGATTCTCAAACTTTGACGTACTACCCAAATCATTTGCTGACTTCCTTATTGCTCACGTAGCTGAGAAAGTAGCTGCAGCAAACGAAGTAAACATTTGGAGAGGTGTTGGAGCAACAGCAGGACAATTCGCAGGACTTGGAACGCAAATCGCTTTAGATGCTAATTTACCAGCAGCTCAAGAAGTAGCAGGTACAACCGTAACGGCTGCAAACGTAATCGCAGAACTTGGTAAAATCGTAGATGCTATTCCGGCTACTTTGTACGGCAAAGAAAACCTATCTATCTATGTAGCACAAAACATCTACAAGGCTTATGTAAGAGCATTAGGTGGATTCGGTGCAAACGGATTAGGTGGTAGCGGTGTTAACGGACAAGGTAACAACCAAGCTTTAGGAGACCTAATGTTTGACGGTGTAAACTTGTTTGTGGCTGAGGGATTACTTCCAAACACAGCAATCGCTGCAGAAAAAGATAATCTTTATTTTGGGGTTTCTCTTTTGGCAGATACCAACGAGGTGAAAGTTATCGATATGTCAGACATCGACGGCTCGCAGAATGTAAGAGTAGTTATGAGAATGAGTGCAGGTACTCAGTACGGCATCATCGAGGACATCGTGACTTACGGTATCGTTAACGCAGCTAATTAATAACAAAAAAAGGGGCGTTAATCTGCCCCTTATAAAAACATATAAAAGATGAGTTGTGATATAGGATTAGGCAGACTTGAGGTCTGTAAAGATACAATAGGAGGATTAAGAGCGGTTTATCTGGGTAATTTTGGAGATATTGCGACAGTTACTTATGACTCGACTGATACGGACGTGATAGATGCATTAACGGGAAACCCAGACGCTTTTAAATACGAGTTGAAAGGTAGCTCAAGTTTCACAGAGACGGTGGTATCTTCAAGAGAAACGGGAACTACATATTTTGAGCAAGTTTTGGAATTGTCTTTAAAAAAATTAACCCCAAAAATGCATAAGGAGTTGAAGCTAATGAGTTTCGGCAGACTTACCGCAATTGTTGAAGATAACAACGGGAATTTCTTTTTGGCAGGTCTTGCAAGAGGTTTAGAAGTAACAGGTGGAAGCGTTCAAACGGGTGCAGCCTTAGCTGATATGAATGGTTATTCAATTACCTTGACGGGAGAGGAGCCAGTACCAGCTAATTTCTTAGACGCTGCGCCAGCATCTGTTGGATTCACAGTAGTAGTGGGTGTTTAAGGATTCTGTTTTGTAAACAAAAGAAAAAAGACAATTCTTAGCGGTTTTGTCTTTTTTTTTAAATACCTTTATAAAATGATACTAAAATCAACGCAAACAATTCAGGAAATTTTTTTAACGCCTTCAAATTTGGAAATATTTTTAGATTTCAAAAAAAAGGTAATAGCTGATGGAGGTATATTTGAAGCAATAGAATGTTTATTTAATATTGATACTATCACTTTTACTAATGAAACTACAAAAGAGGTTTTAACTTATCAGGTTGCAAATGTAGTTCCGTTTAATTACTATTATATTGTTAATTTAGCGTTGGATTTGGTAGAAAATGAAACCTATCTAATGCAGGTTTTTGCTGATAATAACGAGGTGTTTAAAACTTTAGTATTCTGCACTAATCAAAACCCTGATGACTTTAGCATAAATAACAATAGGTACACACAAAGAGCATCAAACAATCAATACAAAGTTTATGAGTAATCTACATTTTATAGAATTAGCAGCTTATAAGCCGCCAAAGAGCATCGAGAGCAACCAAAAGGACTGGGTTTTATACGGTGAAGATGATAATCACTATCAATACCTTATAAATTCTTATAATAATAGCACCACAAACAACGCAATTATAAACAATGTCGTTAAATTAGCGTATGGAAAAGGCTTAAAAGCAAAGGATGCGAGGGTTAAACCTAATGAATTTGCACGCTTTAAGTCTTTAATGTCCAATGATTGTCTTAAAAAGGTACTAATTGACCTAAAATTATTAGGGAATTTCAGTATGCAATTGCTATTTAATGGTAAAAATGAGCTTGTAAAAATAGAGCATTTGCCCGTTCAGCTATTAAGAGCCAATAAATGCAACAAAGACGGTATAGTTGAACAGTATTGGTACTCTGATAATTGGGAAGACTTGCGAAAATTCCCGCCTAAACCTATTCCAGCTTATGGATTTGGTGGTGAAATACAAATTTTATTCGGTGGCAATTACTCAGTAGGTCAGAAATACTATTCAAATGTAGACTATTTAGGTGCAATTCCTTATGCGACTTTAGAGGAAAACATAGCTGAGTACCTTATTAATGAGGTGCAAAACGGATTCAGTCCTACAACGGTTGTAAACTTCAACAACGGAGTACCTGATGAAGAAAAGCAGCAAATTACAGCCAGTAAAGTTAAAAATACATTAACGGGGTCAAATGGTAAAAAAGTTGTAGTTGCTTTCAATGAAGATAAAGACCACAAGACAACAGTTGATAGCATCCCGTTAAATGATGCACCCGCACATTATAGCTACTTAAGTGAGGAGTGTATGAGAAAAATAATGTTAGGGCATAATGTTACAAGTCCGTTATTGTTTGGTATTGCATCAACAAACGGATTTAGCAGCAATGCAGACGAACTGAGAAACAGTTTTATTCTGTTTGAAAATATGGTTATTAAGCCTTTACAGAATGTTGTATTGGAAATATTAGACCCTGTTTTAAATGAAGCGGGTGTAAACTTAAATTTGTACTTTGAAACTTTGCAGCCATTGGACATAGAGGGCGACTT
>Ga0209498_1000562_pt1 | contig 22927 bp, 22 predicted proteins | sample WalLakDeSediment_FD_184131 | JGI IMG/M metagenome (GOLD analysis project Ga0209498, IMG submission 184131) | Lake sediment microbial communities from Walker lake, Nevada to study Microbial Dark Matter (Phase II) - Walker Lake 11/02/13 Deep... | ecosystem: Environmental > Aquatic > Freshwater >...
GGCCAAGGAAAAAGCCCTGGTGATGAAGCCCCTGGGAACGCAGACCGAAGAGCAAATTCCCAATCATGTGTTTTCCACCACCCTTCCCGTGATGGATCACCTGATGACCTCCACTTCGGTCAAGGGCAGCCAGTTCAGATTGCCCCTGTTTGAGTTTTCCGGGGCCTGTCCGGGGTGTGGAGAAACCCCTTATATCAAGGTGATCACCCAGCTTTACGGCGACAGGATGATCATCGCCAATGCCACGGGCTGTTCTTCCATTTACGGCGGTTCCGCCCCCAGTTGTCCCTACACGGTCAATGACGAAGGCCATGGACCGACCTGGGCCAATTCTCTTTTTGAGGACAATGCGGAGTACGGCCTGGGAATGCTTCTGGGCGCCAACCACAGGCGGGATAAGCTGGCCGACCTCGTGCGGGAAGCCCTGAAAGCAGAGGTGTCCGAGGAGCTGAAAGAAGCTCTCCAGCACTGGCTCGACCACTATGATGACGGCGACAAATCCAAACAATACGGTCGAGAAATTGAAGAACTGCTCGAAAAGGAGCTCACGAGCGGCGATTCTCCGGCCGAGGATTTGCTTTACGCCATTCTTGATCGCAGCGACTATCTCGTTAAAAAATCCGTGTGGGTATTCGGAGGCGACGGTTGGGCCTATGATATCGGCTACGGCGGCCTGGACCACGTCATTGCCACGGGCCAGGACATCAACATCCTTGTCCTCGATACCGAGGTCTACTCCAACACCGGGGGCCAGGCGTCCAAGTCCACGCCCACGGGCGCCGTGGCCAAATTCGCTGCCGGCGGAAAACCCACGCGCAAGAAAGACCTTGGAAGAATGGCTATGACGTATGGGTATGTGTACGTCGCCTCGGTGGCCATGGGGGCCAACAAGAACCAGTACATGAAAGCCCTTGTGGAAGCTGAGACCTATCCCGGTCCTTCCCTCATCATCGCTTACTCACCCTGCATCAACCACGGCATCAACATGAGCAGAAGCCAGCAGGAGGAGAAGCTTGCCGTGGAAGCGGGATACTGGCCTTTGTATCGGTATGATCCCAGGCTCAAGGAAGAAGGCAAGAACCCTTTCACCCTGGATTCCAAAGAGCCCACCGGCGACTTCAAGGAATTCCTCATGGGAGAAGTCCGTTATTCCAGCCTGACGCGGACGTTCCCGGATGCCGCCCGGAAGCTCTTTGAAAAAGCGGAACAGGACGCCAAGGACCGGTTCGAGACGTACAAACGCCTGGCGGCAAATTGACGGGGTGCAAGGCGCACGGAAGCATGAAAGGAACTTATTAATCGTCTCGAAATAGTATTGACTAAAATGTCATTGCGAACGCAGTGAAGCAATCCAGTGCGAAGCACTGTCCCGAGAGTAACGAGGGATCTCCACATGATACGGGAAGATCCTTCGATCCGCCCACGGCGGCCTCAGGACGACTTGCTTTGCAAGTCGGATTGCCACGCCCGATAAAGCCGGGCTCGCAATGACGGCACTAGGCGGAAGCTGCAAAAGCAATGTCAAGACAAATATGGGACGGTTAATATGTCCCTTACGCGTTGAGCCGTGTGCCGCTTTTTGCTACCCTCAATCGGCCTCACAGACGAACACGGCCCGAGCCTAGGTGAGCGATATGATACCACCCTTTGTATACCAGGACCCTTTTCCATTGTCCGCCGATGAGACGGCCTATCGCCTCCTGTCCACGGAGCCTGTCTCCATCGGAACCTTTGAAGGCAGAGAAATCCTCAAGGTTTCTTCCGAAGGGCTGAGCGCACTTTCAGAGGCGGCTTTCAAAGATGTTTCCCACCTTCTCCGGCCCTCCCATCTACAAACACTTGCAACCATCTTTCAGGACGGTGAAGCCTCACAAAACGACCGATACGTAGCCCTCGAAATGCTCAAGAACGCCGTGATCGCGGCACAGGGCGTGCTCCCCATGTGCCAGGACACGGGGACAGCTATCGTGATCGGCAAAAAGGGGCAGCAGATCTGGACGGAGGGCTGTGATGAGGAATCCCTGTCCAGGGGAATTTACAGGGCTTACACGGAGAATTACCTCCGATACTCCCAGATGGCGCCCCTCACCATGTATGAAGAAAAAAACACGGGCTGCAATCTCCCGGCCCAAATCGATCTTTATGCGACGCAGGGCAAGACTTACAGCTTTCTCTTCATCGCCAAAGGGGGCGGCTCGGCCAACAAGACTTTTCTTTTTCAGGAAACCAAGGCGGTTCTCAACCCCGAAACCCTTGCCCCTTTCATGGCCGCAAAAATGAAAACCCTGGGCACCGCGGCCTGCCCTCCCTATCACCTGGCTTTTGTCGTGGGAGGCACGTCGGTGGAAACAACCCTCAAAACCGTCAAGCTTGCCACAGCCGGCTATCTCGACACCCTTCCCGGTGCCGGGAACGATCAGGGTCGAGCATTCAGGGACAAGGAGCTGGAAGCGGCGGTTTACAAGATGTCCAGGGATTTGGGGCTGGGCGCCCAGTTCGGCGGCAAACACTTCTGTCTGGATGTTCGGGTCATTCGCCTGCCGCGGCACGGGGCCTCATGCCCTATAGGGCTCGGCGTGAGCTGCAGCGCGGACCGCAATATCAAAGCTAAAATCACCCGCGAAGGGCTTTTTCTCGAAAAACTGGACACCGATCCCGGCCGTTTTCTGCCCGAACCTTCATGGATCGAGGCTGAGGCCGTCAACCTGGACCTGAACCGGCCCATGCATGAGATTCGTGCCGAGCTGAGCAGATACCCTGTGGCCACCCGCCTTGTTTTGAATGGTAAAATGGTCGTGGCCAGGGACATCGCCCACGCCAGAATAAAGGAGAGGCTTGACAAGGGGGAAGATCTTCCTTCTTATTTTAAAGAACACATCATTTACTATGCAGGACCCGCGAAAAAACCGGAAGGATATCCCGCCGGTTCTTTCGGCCCCACCACCGCCGGAAGAATGGACCCCTACATCCCTCTCTTTCAAGAGCGGGGCGGCGCTCTTGTGAGCCTTGCCAAGGGCAACCGCTCACCCATCGTCAAAGAGGCCTGCAAGAAATTCGGAGGCTTTTACCTGGGTTCCATAGGAGGCCCCGCTGCGCGCCTGGCCAAGGAATGCATCACGAGCATGAGAGTTCTCGAATACCCGGAACTCGGCATGGAGGCGATCTATATGATCGAAGTCAAGGACTTCCCTGCGTTCATCGTCACCGATGACAAGGGAAACGACTTTTTCGACCGTCTTTTGTAAACTTCATCCACAGCCGTACTTATTCTCTGTGAACCATGCTTTTTTATCTTTTGATTCCGCTTGAATACCCTTTTCTTCCCGATTTCAGTCAATAACATCAATCACCGGCAAATCGCGCTACAACGCGCAGGCCCGCCGGTTCCCGGCGCAAGACCAGGACTTCCCCTTCGGACGGAAAGATGCCGCTGAGGGCCGTTATGTTCACCTGGTGGGTCACGAGCACCACAGGCCTTGTCAGGTCCGCAGCTCCAATCCACGCACGCAAACCCTCCATCTGCTCTCTCTCCCGGTCACGGGACCGAAAAAAAGAGTTGAGAAGCGGCAGTTCAATGACGAGTCCTAGACGCAAGAGCTGTGCCGTCTCCAGGCATCGGCACCACTGGCTGCTGTAAACCTTCGTATCGGTCAGACCGGCCGCGCGCAGTCGGGCCCCGATTCGAGCCGCCTGCTCACGCCCCGTCGGGGATAAATTCCGCTGGGTGGCGCAATCCCCCAGCCGAAACTGTGGCGGGTCCCCTACCCCAGGCCCCAGGGCGTGGCGCATTACGATGATATGATCGGGCTTGCCGACCAGTTCGAGAAGCTCCAATTCCGCTGCTTCCGCTGCGGGCGATGGAATCATCAGACAAAGCAAAAGGATCAGTGCATACAGATGGTACACCACGACCAGGGCATTGTTTTGCTGGATCGAGGAAAAAAGCGCATTCCGATCATTCATCCTCTTTGCCTCTTCCTTCTTCACTCTCTCTTGAAATCGCCCTAAGGATATCGCGCCAACTTATGATCCCAACCGGTTTGTGCTCCTCATCGACAACAGGGATACAAGAAATATTGTGCTTGTTGAAAATTTCAATCGCATCATCGATCCCGGCGTTTGACCGAAGAGTAACAAGTTTTCTTGTCATGATTTGATGGACTTTCTTCTTGAGGGTTGCGGAGTCCCGGAATGTTTCAGCAGCCGTGCCGATATTCGGGCTCAAAGCTTTTAGAAGGTCCCTATCCGATAGGACCCCAACCAGCTCACCGGTTTCGACTACGAGCAGATGATGAAAACGAAGCTTATCGAAAATTTCTTGAACCCTTTTCAAAGAATCATCCATTTCAACCGTCACAACAACTTTGTTCATAATCTCTTCTATGCGCATCTTCCGAAACTTGGCACCCCCTTCCCGGTTTTTGTCCTGCCCTACCTATACTTCTTTTCAATAGTGCACGGCAAGCCAGATCGTTTCGCACTCGGGATCCGTCCACTCAATACGATGCTTCACATGAGCATCGATGTTCAGATAATCCCCCGGCTTCAGGACCACGATATCGTTCTCGTTTTCGAGCTTCAGGCCCGCATGCCCTTGCACAACCAGAACGAATTCATTGGTTTCCTGATCATACCAAAACCCTTTGGGTGAAGCATGTCCTCGCGATACGATCCGCTCGATCTTCACCCTCTCCGTTGAACAAAGGATATCAAAAATTTCCGCCGGCAAGTCGGCCGGTATGTCTCCGAGTAGTGTCCCTTTCACACTCACCTCTCCTTGCATCTTTTATAACCTCGCATTCCTGTCCAAAATCGGTTTCAAGAGTCGGCGGCAGGGAAAGGGAGGGAAAACAGGAAGAGCGGTCTGTCCAACAAAAGGGAAGTTTTTGTTTGACAGGTTTGCTTCAAGGTGGCTATTTTGACAAGCAAAAAAGAGAATAAACCATCACGCTTCGCGTTAGCGACTGGAAAACTCAAATGAGCCTAGAGCATCTTTTCTCTCCCTTTCAGATCAAGAGCTGCCGCCTTGAAAATCGGATTGTCATGCCGGGTCTGGCATCCTTCCTTATTGAAGACAACGGATCGATTACGGATAAGGCCATCGAGTATTACCGGATGCGAGCCTCAGGCGGCGCTGCAATGATTATTGTTGAAGCCTGCGCCGTTTCACCGGAGGGGATCGTCTCCCCCCATCAGGCCAGAATCTATGACGATCGTTTTGTGGAAGGCCTCGGCCGGATCGCCCGGGTCATCCGGGCCGAAGGCGCCGTGCCTGCGGTACAGATCCACCACGGGGGCAGGCAGACCTCAGCGAAGGTCATCAAGCGGAAACCTGTTTCAGCCTCCAACCTCCCCTGTCCCACCATCAGCGGCGAGGTGGAGCCTCTGACCCTCGAGGGGATCCAGGAAATCATCTTCAAGTTCGGTGATGCAGCTCAAAGGGCGATGGAGGCGGGGTTTGACCTCATTGAAATCCACGGGGCCCACGGGTATCTTGTCAACCAGTTCCTTTCCCCTTTTTCCAATATCCGGGAAGACCGCTATGGCGGCGACAGGGCCGGCCGGGCCCGCTTTGCCGTTGAGATTGTGCAGGAACTGAGGAAAAGGCTCGGCCCGGCTTTTCCTCTCTCCTTCAAGATCAGCGCGCAGGAATTCGTGCCCGGCGGGCTCACCGTGGAGGAAAGCATTGAGCTGCTCAAACTCATCGTGGCCGCCGGCGTGGACATCGTTCAAGTCTCAGCCGGGAATGACGCCACCCCTGAATGGATCTGCCAGCCCATGTTTATGGACAAGGCCTGTCTTTCCGATTCTGCGGCAAGAATCAGGGAGGCGCTTCACGTGCCTGTCATGGCTGTGGGCAGGATCAACGATCCCCTCACTGCGGAAGAGATCATCCGGAAAGGCCAGGCAGATCTTGTGTGCATGGGGCGAGGCCTCCTTGCAGATCCCGAGATGCCCAGGAAAGCCAAAGAAGGACGGCTCGACGAGATCAGGACCTGCATAGCCTGCAACACCTGCATGGAGTCCATCTTCCGCAGGGGACGGGTGGAATGCCTGGTCAACCCCACCCTGGGTCGTGAAAAAGAGATGGCCTTGAAACCTGCAGAGAAAAAGAAACGGGTGATGGTGATCGGCGGCGGACCCGGCGGACTCCACGTGGCGCTGGTGGCAGCCGCCAGGGGACACGAGGTGCTCCTGTTCGAAAAGCAATCCATGCTCGGCGGCCAGCTCGTTATGGGGAGTGTCACCCGATACAAGCAGGAGATCTTGAGCCTGATCAGCTTTCATAAAACGCAAGTCCAAAAAATGGGCGTCAAGACCTTTCTCAACAGCGAGGTGACGCTTGAAACCGTGCTGGCAGTCAAGCCCGATGCGGTTGTCCTTTGTACGGGCGCGATACCCATTCAGCCGCCCATCCCGGGAATCGAAAAATCCATTGTTTTCTCCCTCCCCGAAGTCCTGAACGGCCGCAGGCCTGCACCGAAAAAGACGGTGATCCTGGGCGGAGGGGCCACGGGGTGCGAGGTGGCCCATCATCTGGCTGAAAACGGCTGCCGGGTCACGATCGTAGAGCAGCTTCCCAAAATTGCCGGGCAGATGGAATCGATCACCAGGAAAGTCTTGCTCAAGCAATTGCGGGACAAGGAGGTTCAGTTTGTTCCGGGGCACAGACTTTCCCGGATTGAGGATCACGGGGTTTACATTGCATCTGAGGACGGCACGGAAAGGTTTCTTGAAGCCGAAGCGGTGGTCATTGCCGTCGGGAACAAACCGGAGAACCTTCTCTATTCGCAGATCGACTCCCTGGGTCTGGGCATTCCCATCTACCGGATCGGCGATTGTCTCGAGCCCAGAAGCGCAAAAGCGGCCATATCCGAAGCGGCCGAGATCGGTCGCGCTATTTAGCGCTGAGCTGCTGATAGGCTTCCTGAATGTCCTTGAATTTCTGCTCCGCCAGGACCCGGAATTCCTCCCCAAGATGCGTGACCTTGTCCGGGTGGTATTGTCCGGCAAGGCGCCTGTAAGCGGTCTTGATTTCATCCATGGTGGCGGTTTTCTCCACCCCCAGCACCTCGTAAGGGCTGGGGCGGGAAGCGGTCTTTTCTTTTTGCTCTTCCCGGGGACCTTCCCTGAATTCCCGGCCTTTTCCCGGTTGTTCCCTTATTTTCTGTCTGTAGAAAAAATAGTAAAGGGCAAACCCGATCAGGGCCAGGTCATCCAGCCAGCCTAAGCCTATGATAACGTCGGGCACCAAATCAATGGGTGAAAGGACGTAGACGGCCAAAAGGAGAAGCACCCAAAAACGCTTCATCGGCTCACCTCTTGGCGCTTTCCTTGGCCTGCTTGATGAGATCTTCACCATGGTTCTGCAGGAAATCGGACAGGTCTTCCTGCCAGTCACGCATCACGTTGAGACCGTTTTTTTTGAGTACCCGATTCTCAAGAATGCAGTTTAACGGCCTTTTTGCCTTTTTCTGGTATTCCCTCAATGTGCAAGGCTCGAGGGCTGCCTTGAGGTTGAGTTGCTCGATCACGAACTGTGCGGCATCGTACAAGCTGCAGTACCCTTCGGCTGTTGCGTGGACGGTACCCTTGCCGTCCACTTGAACGAGTTCCCTGATTTGTTCAGCCAGGCGGTAGCACCAGGTGGGGGACCCGAAGTGATCATCAGGAACTTTGATCTTCTTGCTTTTCTTCTTGTTCAGGGCCTGGGCGAGCAGGGTGTTTACGAAATTCTTCCCTCCCACGCCGTAGAGCCAACCGGTGCGGATAATGATATAATCGGAAGCATTCTCTCTGACGGCCGTTTCACTGTCCATCTTGGCTCTGCCGTACTCTGAAAGGGCATCCAAGGGGTCATCTTCGAAGTAGGGTTGAGGAAAAGCCTTGTCCCCGTTAAATACGTAGTCGGAGGAAAGATGAATCACCTTGGAACCAAATCTGGCCGCTCCCTGGGCAAGGTTCCTCGGCCCCTCAACATTGATCTTCCTGCAAAGCAAAGCCGTTTTGTGTTCCTCGCAGGTATTGACCCTGGTGAAAGCGGCGCAGTTGAGGATGATATTCGGGCGAATGTGTTGCAACCTGTCGATAACTTTATCCCAGCTCGTGATGTCCAGTTCCTTTTTATCGGGCGCCACAACTTCCTTATCCCGTCCAAGCACCTTCTTGCATTCGCTGCCAAGCATCCCTTTACCGCCCAATAGCAAGATCTTCATCCTTTGACGTCTCCCCGATCTATTCCAAGATTAAATGAATCCCCTTCAAAGGACTGACACTCTCCGTCGGCACTTGCAAATTCAATGAAAATTCTATACATTATACAACATCAATACCGATTTTGCCAAAATCCAGTTTTGAAGGCAAGAACCGTGAGAATTTCTATTCCCTTCTTACACTTTCCCCGACTCTCTTTTCCCGGCGCGGCCACAACCTGCCTTGCCCTGTTTTTTCTCTTCCTCTTTCTTCCTCAGCATTCCGTTGGGGCCGATAAAACCCCATCGCCCCTTCCGAAAAACATGATCAACCAGGATGTGCTGCGAGGCATTGAATTGCTCTACGATCTGGATTTTGACGAGGCCGAGCGGATATTTGCACGGCTTGTTTCTGGAACCCCCAAAAACCCTGTGGGGTATTTCTATATGGCCATGGTTTCCTGGTCCAGGCTTTCCATGGGATTCTGGACTCCCGAAGTCCTTAAAGAATACGTGGACCGCATTGATCTTACCATTTCCGTAGCAAAAAAAAGAATCGAAAACCTGGAAGCGGACAGTTTGGATTATTTTTACCTGGGCGGCGCCCTGGGTTTCAAAGGCCGATTTGAACTCATGCGCTACAAATGGCTATCTTCTTACATGCTCGCTTACGAAGCCATAGCCGCCCTTCGGAAGTGCGCCGAAATGGACCCTTCCAACGTGGACGTGCTTTTGGGTCTAGGGATCTATGACTATTACACAGCCAAGCTTTCCGGGGTCCTTAAATTTCTAACCTACCTTTTCCTGCACAAAGGGAACCAGGAAGAAGGACTCAGAAAACTGCACAAGGCAGCGGATCACGCCCTCTATTCAGAGCTTGAAGCAAAGAGCATGCTTCTCCACATCTATCTTTTCCTGGAAGAAGAGGACTTTTATAAGGCCCTCCCCTTTGCAGAAGAACTGGCGTCATCGTTTCGAAACAACCCCCGATACAGGTTTCTTGAGGGAGTCGTTCACATTCGCGCAGGCCGGGACGACCGCTATGCCGAGGTATTGGCTCTCATTTGGGCTGAAAGTGCAAAACAAAAGTCCAAAGCAAACGCTCAAATGTGGGCCGGCCAGGCCCTCTACCTTGAAGCCGGCTACCACCTTTTTCGCAACCGGCCGCAGCAGGCCAGGGCAAAGCTGGATGCCATTCTGGCTCAGGTTGATCCGGCCACGGACCCTGCCATGGCGGCCTGGCCCATACTCAAGAAAGGGATGAGCTACGATCTCGAGGGCCACAGAGAGAAAGCTTTGCAGGCATACCGGCAGGTCCTTGCCATGGAAAACGGCGCAGGCGCACAATTCCTGGCGGAAAAATGCATTGATGAGGCGCCCCGACATGGGGATCCGTTTTTTGGATTTTGATGTTGACGAAATGTGCCATAGGAGACTGAAAATGATGCCATGGTCGGTCATTGTGCTCCTTGCATTGGCTCCGGCTTTTCTCTCGGGTTGCACGCAACTCATCCTCAGGGCGGCCGCCCCTGCTTTGATCCCCAACATCACCGCCTCATTTTTTGAGGAGTGTGACCCGGATTTTGCAAGGAACGCCATTCCCTCGAATCTCAAGCTCATGGAAGGGCTGCTCAAGAAAGATCCCCACAACAGGGAAATCCTTGTTTCCCTCGCCACGGGCTTTGCCGGATACAGCCTGCTCTTTGTGGAACCGGAAGACCCGGAACGGGCTTCCCGCTTGTATCTCAGGGCTCGGGCTCATGGGTTTCAGGCTCTCGGTGCAAAAGGCCGGGTTATCGAGAACCCCGCAGTTTCACAAGAAGAACTCCAGGCCGGCCTGAAGACCCTGTCTCAGGACGACTATCCGGCCCTTTTCTGGGCGACCCTCTCCTGGAATGCCTGGATCAGCCTGAATCTTGATCAACCCGGGGCTTTGTCCCAAACGGCCGCCGCAGAGGCCTGTCTCAACAAACTTCTTGAAATGGATCCTCATTATTTGTACGGCCTGCCCCATCTGCTGAAGGGGGTGCTTCTGTCGGCACGGCCGCCCCTGCTCGGTGGAGACCCCGGAAGGGCCGCAGCCCACTTCGAGGCGGCGCTGACACAAAGCGACGGCAAATTCTTCTTGACCCAGGTCTATTTCGCAAGATACTACGCAGTGAGAGTGCAGGATAAGGCGCTTTTCGAAAGCCTGCTGCAAGGGGTCATGGCCAATGATCCTTCGGAATTAAAAGACGTTTGTCTGATCAACCGGGTCATGCAGCAGCGAGCCAAGCACCTGATCCTGCAACTGGAGGACCTTTTCATCTAGGGAAAAACGTTGCGTAAGCTTATCTTCTTATTCGCCCTTGCCCTGCTCATGGCAGTCCCGGCCCACGTCCGGGGCGCCGGACCGTATATTATCAAGTTCGCCACCGTCGCCCCTGAAGGATCCGCCTGGATGAATCACATGAAGGCCCTCGATCAGACCATCCGGGAGAAAAGCGGGGGGCAGCTCAGCTTCAGGATCTATCCGGGCGGCGTGGCCGGCGATGAACCGGATGTTTTACGAAAGATCAGGATCGGCCAGATTCAGGGCGCGGCCTTTTCCGGGGTCGGCTTCGGCCAGATTCTTTCCATGGTCAGGGTCATGGACCTGCCTTTTCTTTTCAGGAACGATCAGGAAGTGGACCTCGTCCATGGGGAGATGGAAAACTTCTTTGCCCGGCAATTCAGAGAAAAGGGGTTTGAGCTCCTGGCATGGGCTGAAGTGGGAAACGCCCACCTCTTTTCCCGCTCTCCCATCCGCAAAGTGAGCGATCTCCAAAGACTCAGGGTATGGGCCTGGTCCGGAGACCCCATTGCCAGGGAAACCTTTTCCGCCATGGGAACCAATCCGATTCCTCTTGCCGTCACGGACGTCACCACCGCCCTGAACACCGGCATGATCGACACGGTTTATGCACCGCCTCTCGGCGCCGTGGCTTTGCAGTGGGACCTGTATGTCAAAACCATGACTTCCCTTCCCCTGGCCCATTCCACCGGCGCTCTTCTTGTGGCCGGGAGCTTCATCGACAAAATGCCTCCCGAGCTCTTGAGGCTTCTCAAGGAAGAGTCCCATCGTTCCATGGCGGCACTCACCGCGCAGCTCAGGCAACAGACCAAAGAGTCCGTCGAACTGCTGGCCAAAAAGGGCATCCAAATCCTTGACATGCCCGATGACGCGGATCTCAAAGCCTTTTACAGGGTCCATGATCAAGTGGCCCGAGCCCTTGAAGGCAAGGTTTATCCCAGGGAAGTCCTGGATCGGGTTTACACCATTCTCAGAACGGCGCGGCCATAACATGATTCTCCTGCAACGAATCGACAGAGCCATCCGTCGCGCAGAGGGCGGGCTTCTCATCCTGTTCTTATCCCTCATGGTGACCCTCACCTTCCTGCAGATCACGCTCAGAGCTTTTCACGTCTATGGCCGCTTTGAGTGGGCCAACTCCCTGATGGGTTATCTGGATTGGACCGAGCCCCTGGTTCGACTTCTTGTCCTCTGGGTGTCTTTTTTGGGCGCGTCTTTGCTTACCGGTGAAGGCAAGCATATCAAAATCGACCTCATGTCCGAACTCTTGCCTTCCCGATGGCTGCCCTACCGGGAGATCATTCTCTCGGCTGCATGCGTTGCAGTCACGGCCTTGATGGTGCAAGCTTCCTTGGGTTATGTCCGGATGGAGTGGTCCTTCGGGGGCCGCCTGTTTCCGGGGGTGCCCGCCTGGATCGGCCAGACCATCATGCCTGCCGGGTTTTTTCTCATGCTCTTTCGATTTCTTCTCAGAGGCCTCTCGCAAGCGCTCGGGCTGCTTGGAGAGCGAAAACCATGATGATCCTTCTGCTCATTCTTCTCATGGGTCTTGTTCTGTTCGGCCTGCCCGTCTTTGTGGGCATTATGGCCGCAGCCATGCTGGGGCTTCATCAAAGCGGCGTTGATTTTTCAGCCATGGCCATCGAAATCTTCCGCCTTGCCAATGCCCCTGTCCTTCTCGCCGTGCCCCTCTTCACCTTTGCCGGGTACCTGCTCGGCGAAGGAGGGACCTCGGCACGGCTGGTACGGTTTTCAAGGAGCGTCTTCGGCTGGATCCCCGGGGGTCTCGGCATCGTGGCCTTGGTCTCCTGTGCTTTTTTTACCGCCATTACAGGGGCCACCGGCGTGACGATCATCGCCCTCGGAGGGCTTCTTTTCCCGGCCCTTATTTCAGAGAAATACAAGGAGGATTTCTCTCTCGGATTAATGACCGCCTCCGGGAGTCTCGGCCTTCATTTTCCGCCGAGCCTCCCTCTGATCCTTTATGGCTTTGTTTCCGGCGTAAGCATCGAGAGACTCTTTATAGCAGGTCTCCTGCCGGGTGTGCTGATGGTGGGGGTCCTGTGTTTGTTCTCCCTTTTCATGGGAAAGAAATGGAACCTGGAGAGGCCTGCCTTTTCCTTTTCCGAATTCCTGAAAGCCCTGAAGGGAGCGGCATGGGAGCTTCCCGTGCCTTTCCTCATCGTCGCCGCTATTTACACCGGGTTTGCAACCGCCACAGAGACCGCCGTCCTGACCGTGGTTTACGTCTTCCTGGTCAAAACGCTGGTTTTTCGGGAACTGACCCTTCGCACCGACATTCCCCGGATCATGATCGAGAGCATGAAAATGGTGGGCGCCATCATGATCGTTCTAGGCGCGGCCCTGGGCCTGACCAATTACCTGGTGGACGCTTTTGTGCCCATGAAAATCCTCGATTTCATGAAAGGAATGGTTGAGAGCAAAATCGGTTTCCTGATCATGCTCAACCTCTTTCTCCTTGCAGTAGGGTGCATGATGGACATATTCAGCGCCATTCTCGTGGTCGTCCCCCTCATCGTTCCCATGGCCGAGCAATTCCAGGTGGACCCTGTCCATCTCGGGGTGATTTTTCTGGCCAACCTCGGCATCGGCTACAATACACCGCCCGTGGGACTGAATCTCTTCATTGCCAGCTCCCGATTCGACCGACCCATTATAACGCTATACAGGGCAACCCTTCCCTTTCTTTTTCTGTTGCTCCTCACCCTTGTCATGATCACCTACTGGCCGGGGCTGAGCCTCTTTCTGCCCTCTCTCCTCAAATGAATCAAAGGCCTTGAATTCATTGCCGGAGAGGTTATAATATCTCATGGTTTGTTATCAGGAGGTACCCGGCTGATGCCTATCTATGAGTTTCAGTGCAAAAAATGCGGTCATGTGTTCGAGCAGCTTATTTTCGCCTCGGATAAAACCGAGGATATCCTGTGCCCCTCTTGCGGCGCCAACGACCCCTGCAAGCTCATGTCTTCGTTTTCATGCAGTTCCTCGGGAGGGGATAGTGCCGCCGATTCGCACTCATGCGCCTCTCATGGCGGCTTTTCCTGAGGGTAAGTCTCTTCAGCCGTGCGCTGTGAAGAGCCGGGTCGTATGGAGAAAGAAATTGTTTTTCGAGAGCATTGATGAGGGTTAAGTCTATGACACTTTTATGGTTTGTTGCGATTATCGGGGTTTGGGTGCTCCTGCAGGCGGTGATCCTGCCAAGGTTCGGTATCTCCACATGACTTAAACCAAGTTGCCGGGTCGGCAACCAGGACAAGACAGAGGTTGTTCAGCAAGAAAAATCCAAGTAGATATCCGCACCCAACCTTGCAACGGCTTAATGGACAAGCAGATCTTCTCAGCTCTTCTACCCTTCGGCCCTGCGCTTTTCCTCGTCGCGAATTTCGCGGCGGAGCAGTTTACCCACCTTTGATTTGGGCAGCATGTCCCGGAATTCGATGTACTGGGGCACCTTGTAGGAGACGAGCTGCTTGCGGCACCACTTGATGAGGTCGTACCCCGTGATGCCCTTGATATCCGCCTTGAGCACCACGTAGGCTTTGATTCGCTCTCCCACCTTGTCGTCCGGAATGCCCACAACGCAAGAGCCGATCACCGCAGGATGTTCCTGAAGCACTGCTTCAATTTCAGAGGCTGAGATCCTGTAACCCTTGTGTTTTATCGTATCCACGGTCCGGTCGACAAAGTAGAGATTCCCCTCCTCGTCCATGGACATGACATCCGCGGTGCGATAGTATGTTCGCCCTTCGATATTGACAAAGGATGCGGCTGTCTCTTCGGGTTTATTAAAATAGCTTGTGACCATGAGATCGGAATGGACCAGCAGTTCTCCTGCCTGGCCTGTATTGACCGGTTCCAGGGTGTGGGGGTCGACCAGCTTGATTCTCTTGCTAGGAACCACGCGACCGACGCTTTTCGATGGGTTCTCGACGTTCACCGGGCACATGGCGACCCCGCCGCAGGTCTCCGTAGCTCCATAACCTTGATAGATCGTCTTCCCGAACCTGTCCTTCCACCGCTTTCCGACCTCCACGGGCAGAACATCGCCGGCGCTATACCAGTACACCACGGAGCTCAAATCATATTGGTCGATCCGGTCATGCTCCAGCATCATCCTGTAGAGCGTAGGCACGCCGATCATGGAGGTGGCCTTGAATCGCTCGATCGACTCAAAGGTGGCATCGATGTTCACTTTAGGCTGGAGCATGAGGGTGCCGCCCACAAACAGGGTGGCGAGGCTGCATGTCTGGCCGAGAATGTGAAAGAGCGGGGCGTTCCCGAAAATAATGTTCTCGTCCGCCGGGACAAGCGGTTCGCTTACGGTGATCTGTTCGGCCGTGGAGACCAGGAAAAGATCATGGGTATAGGGTACGCCCTTGGGAAACTTGGTGGTGCCTCCCGTGTAAAGGATCTCGGCCCTGGCCCGGCCTTCCTTCTTCAATTCAGGAAGGGTTATCGCATCACCCTTGTGTCTGGAAAGAAGATCCCGCATGACATAGGTCTTTTCTTCCAGCGCGATTTTGCCTTTGGGAATGATGTCAAAAAGGGAGCCGAAATAGCGTTTCCACCACGGAAGCAGGTCCGCCATACGGGTGACGATAACGTTTTTGAGCTTGGTTTCAGGCAGGACCCGCTTCACATAGCCGAAGTTGGTGTCCGCGCACACAATGGCTTCCGCTTCGCTGTCGTTCGTGATATAGCGCAGGTCATGAGGGGTGTAGATGGGGGTGATGGGCACGGGCACGGCGCCCGCCCTTTGTATCCCCAGCCATGTAACCACCCATTGGATCGTGTTCGGGATGTAAAGGACAACCCTTTGTCCAGGGGTCACCCCGAGGCTGACAAGAGCCGCAGCAAAACGCTCCGCCAGGTCCTTGACCTTGAGATAGGAGTATTTCGTGCCGAGGTAGATAACGGCGGTGTGGTGGCCCCGCCTCTTGGCCGCAGCTTCAAAAGCTGCGTAGATGTTGTATTCTTCGTTGTTCGTCATGAGCCCATCGATTTTCTTAAACGCCGAAATAGGCCGCTTTGATTTCGGGATTTTCCATGAGCTCGGGCCCTGTGCCTTTCAGGGTGAGCATGCCGTTCTCAATCACGTACCCTCTGTCGATCATAGGAAGGACCGGCCTTGCGAACTGCTCGGTCATGAGCACGGTAATCCTGGACGCTTCCTTGAGTTTGCAAATCGCATCCACCAGGGTTTTCTGCATCATGGGGCTGAGGCCGAGAAGCGGCTCGTCGAGGAGCAAGAGCTCCGGGCGAACAATGAGAACCATGCCGATGGCCAGCATCTGCTGCTCCCCTCCGCTCAGAAATCCCGCTTTTCGTGATTTCAAATGGACCAGGATCGGGAAAAGATTAAAGACGAAGTCCATCCCCTCCCGGATCTCCGCTTTGGTTCTCAAATACCCGGCGATCTTGAGGTTTTCCACCACACTGCTTTCAGGAAACACCGGGTGTCGCTCCCGGGAAAGCACGATCCCCTTCCTGACCCTGTCGCTCGGTTTTGTTGCGGTGATGTCTTCGCCCTTGTAAAGGATCTTGCCGTAAACGGTGATCCGCTCTCCCCCTTTTCTTTTCTCCTTGACGGCCATATCGATAATAAGACCGGAAAGGGTGTTCATGAGAGTTGTCTTGCCCGCGCTGTTTGAACCGATCACGCCCACGATCTCGCCTTCTTCCACCCTCATGCTGAAGTCGTTGAGAGCCAGGGCATTCTCGAAAAAAACCAGGATATTTTGGACGTCAAGCATCGTTGAATCCGTTCTCACACAAAAGAATCCTTCGCGGCCTCTGCGTCCTCTGCGGTAAAACAGCCTCTGCTATTCTTCCGAGCCCAGGTACGCTTTCTTGACCTCTTCGTTCTCCATCACCTCTTTGGCCGGGCCGTCGGCGATCATTCTCCCGTAGTTGAGCACCACCACCCTGTGAGCAATCCTGAAAAGCTCCTTGAGCCGGTGCTCGATCATAATGATGGTCTTTCCTTCGAGCAGAAGTTTTTCGATAATGGGAACGATACTGGCCACTTCAGCAAGACTCAACCCTGAGAAGAGCTCATCCAGGATCATGAGATCAGGCTGCAGGGCAATCGCTTTTGCAAGTTCAAGCCTTTTCAAATATCCCTGGGGCAGAACGCTCGCCACCTTGTAGGCCACCTGAGCGTCCCTTTCAAACCCCACTTCCTCGAGCAGGTCCAGGGCGACCGCATCCCTGTCGCCGTATTTTCCCCCTGCAAGCCCCTTGACCCTCGGGGAATAAAGGGGGACGATCATGTTCTTGAATGCGGGCAACTGATAAAAAGGCTTGACCATTTGAAAGGTCCTTGCAATTCCGAGGCGCACGATTTTGTGAGGGGCCAGGCCGGTAATGTCCCGGCCCTTGAAAAAAACCTTTCCCGAGGTCGCCTTCACAAAGCCGGTGATCAGGTTCACGGTGGTTGTCTTGCCCGAGCCGTTGGGGCCGATGACGCCAAGGAGTTGCCCCTTGGGCAAATCAAAACTGATGCGGCTCACAGCCTGAACGCCCCCAAAGGCTTTTGAAAGCTCAACGACCCGTAACAGGGGGGTGAGACTCATTTTTCCACCTCGACCCATCTTTCGAACTGGTGATATTTTCTCGTCACGAAATGAAAGATCCCCTCGGGAAGGGCCACGATAAAAACAACGAGAAACACGCCGTAGAACACGATTCTCAATCCTCCCAGAGCCCTCAGTGCTTCGGAAAGGGGCACGAGGATGAAGGCGCCCAGCGCTGCGCCGGCGAGCGACCCGTGACCTCCGACCACAACCGCGGCAATGGGCAGGATAGAATAGTCCAGGGCAAACACGGGCATGCCCACAAACATGTAGACGTGGGTCATGAGCGCACCGGCAAAGGCGCCGACGGCACTGGATAGAAAAAGGGCCTGAGCCTTAAACCAATAGATGTTGATGCCTGCGTTCATAACCGATCGATCGTTGTCGTTGATGCCTTTCAAAACCAGGCCGTAGTCCGAAGACATGACCCGCCTGAACCCGAAAAGGGCGCCGAGGAGTGCGGCCAAGCTCACGTAGAGCTCGATCCAGTGGGAAGGCAAGGGTGTCAGCCCGCTCAACCCTTCTGTTCCGCCGAAGACCTTCGTCGCTTCAACAATCCGAACGAGCATGAGGGGAATGATGAGCGTGACCATGGCAAAGTAAATACCGCGAAGCCGCAAGACGGGAAGAAGAAGCAGGGTGCAAATAACGCCCCCCACCACCGCTGCCGCCGGGATGGTCACCATAGGGGGGAGATGCCAGTAATGGTTCAAAACCCCGGAACAATAGGCGCCCGTGCCGAAGAAGAGGGCCTGGCCGAGTGAGACCATGCCGCTCTGGGCGAGAATATCCCAGCTTATAGCGAGAAGCCCGAACACAGCCACTGAAAGAAGGACCCTTTGCCAGTAAGTGCCCAGGACCAGAGGCAACAGGGCAAAGGCAATTAGGGGCAGCAGTCTGGGCCCCGAAAGATAGAGCATCTCCTTCCAGGAGCACAAGGCAAAAATGTCCTCTGATCTTACCTTGATTCCCCGATCGATTCTTTCCTTCCGTTTCTGCATTCCTCTCGCTCGCTTTGTTTAAATCCTCTCCTCCAGTTCCTTTTGCTTTCCATAAAGCCCGGAAGGCTTAATGACCAAAACCAGAAGGATCGCAACCAAACTGACGATCATGGTCCAATGAGAGCCGATGTAGGTGTCCGTGAAACGCTGGGCAAATCCTACGAACAGGCTTGCAACGATGACTCCGCCCGTACTGCCCAGCCCGCCGATAATGCATACGGCCAGGGCGTTGAGCAGGACCTCATAGCCTTCCCCGACGGAAATCGTCCCCAGGGGCACGATCACGGTCGCAGCGATCGCTGCAAGCCCCGCGCCGATAGAAACACTGAGCATGGCGATGTAATCCGAATCCATGCCAAAAGTCAGGGCCGTCCGCTCATCCTGGGCAATGCCGCGAAAAGCCAATCCGATAGAGGTGTGATGAATGAAAAGCCACAGGAGAAGAATAAGGACCACGCTTGAGACAACGATAAGGATCCTCTGCATGTCCACGTAGGTTCCGGCGATGATGAAGCTGTGATCTAAAAAAACAGGAAGGCTGTATTCAATCCCTACAAAACCGAGATAACGAAAAAACTCCAGGATGGCCAGACCGATGCCGAAGGTTGCAATCACCTCGGAAAGCACCTGGCCCCGGACGCGCATGATGATGAACCGGTACATGAGAGCGCCCACCAGAGCCGTGAAGAGGATGGACAGGATCGCGGAAAGAAAATAGGGCAGTCCCACCAGGTTCATGAGCATCCAGGTGGCAAAGGCCGCCATAATGTAAAGAGCGCCGTAAGCGAAGTTGCTCACCCCGCTGATGCCGAAGGTCAGGTTGAACCCGATGGCCATGAGCAGCAAAATCACGCTGTTGATCAGCGCGTATAGAACCGTACCGGCAAACACGAAAAGGGCGCCCTTTCTTTCTCAGCCTTGAAAACTCATTTTGCCGATTTCAAACCGGAAGGAAGGGTAATCTTTCCATCGGCAATGGATTGGGGAAAGACGTTGATGCGATCCCCCTGTTCGCTCCACTGGAAGACGCACGCCACAGCCGCTTCATTGGGGTCCATGCCGAAAACCGCCTGGTGTCCGTCATCAAAACGGATTCTCCCCATAACGCCGATGCGATCCGTCTTTTTGATCTCAGCCGCAATGGCATCCGGATCAAGGCTCCCGGCTCTTTCGATCGCTTCAGCCAGGATGTACACGGATTCATAGGTGGGTGCCGGGCCGTGACCCGCTTCCATGGGTTTTCCAAACTTCTTCTCATAGGAGGCAAAAAAATCCACGGACTTGGGCACTTTCTGAGAGGCAATAGCGCTTCCGAGTTCAAAGTTGACGTTGACGGCGCCGCCGATCTTCTGATCAAAAGTCTTCCAGGCCCCCGGCCCCGCCAACGGCGAGATGAACCCGGCAAGCATCGCAGGAACCCTCATGGAGTTCCACTGTTTGACCAGTATCCCGCTCTGGGGCATGTCAAAAATGGGAAGAATGACCTGCGCACCGCCGCTGCGGATTTTCATCAGGGCGGAGGAGAAATCCGAGGTGCCGGTAGGATAGGCTTCGTGACCCACCACCGTCCATCCTGTCTTATTGAAATAGTTCTTCGTGATAAGATCCGCGGTGGCCCTGGCCCATGCCACGTCCTGGTTCATGATGTACACCTTGTCGAAGCCGAACTCCTTGTTGACAAAGGCCATGACGCCCACAAGATAGGTCACAAGGTACTTGGCGTTCAAACAGGTTCGGAAGATGTATTTGTACTTGTCAGGGTCGCTTTTGATTTTTTCTTCGGATGCAGGGGTCATGGCAATCGTGCCGATCATGGGGACTTTGTATTTTGCGATAATGTCCATGCCTGCCAGAAGGGCCTCGGACCTGAAAGGTCCGATAACCAGCGCGGTCGGCTTCTTTTCGAGGATGATTTTCTCAATGCCCAGAAGGGCTTCGGGAACCGGAACGCCTGGGGCCGCATCCCGAATATCGATGGACTCCACCGCCAGCATTCTTCTTTCGGAACCGACCTGCACCCCTCCCTTGCCATTGATCTCTTCAACCGCCATGTGAACGATGGCAAGACCTTCCTTGCCTTCGACAAAGCCCGTACTGGTGGGAACGCCTATGACAATCGGCCCGGCCCCGTAAACTCCGCCCGCGAAAACAGTGCACAAAACCAGCAGGGAAAACAAAAGACCCGATGCGCCCAAATGCTTTTTCATTTCACCTTTCCTCCTTTGCTTTTGTGTGGTCCGGAAAAAAATCCCCCCTCCATTTCAGAAAATGCCTGTAGATCAAGGTCTCTGATGATCCGGCACAGGGTGCCGGCAAACCGGCCTTCAAAGCCCTTCCCTCATGGATTGCTCCTATTGCGTCCTGATAGGATCGACCGCGTGTTGTCGTTTCATTGAATCCGAGAGGTCCATGATCCTCCCAGGTGACAGGTGTTTGCCGGAGACAAGACCCGGTGAATGACTTAAGAGGAGAGAAGGTCGGGCTTAGACCGATTAACTCAAGGCCATGCTGTAATGCTTCTTAGAGGTCTCTAAACCGTCGAGAAAATTTTCAATAAGGCGATTGTCATCCTGTGCCGAGATCCCCCTGGCAAGCCTTTCCTTGGCCATGGCGACGGCTATTTCCACAAGTTCATCGGTCAGGGCTTTTCTTGCCCTGCCCAGCCTGTAATTCGCATAGTCTCCCGCGTTCTCGATCATTCTCTCGGCCGAAACTCTTCCATGCTCGATGATGCTGTCTTTTTCCGCCTGCGCGATCTGGAGAATTCTTCTTTGAATGGCTTCCAGGTGCTCCTCTATGGCTTGAAGTTTCGCCGTCTCAGCATCGAGCACGGCCTGCGCTTCCCTGACCTGATGGTTGGTCGTGTTCAGGGTCTCTTCAATTTTGAGGCACATGTTCTTGATGAGATTCACCAAAGGTTTTCTGGCATATTTCAGAAAAACAAAAACCAGAATTCCAAAATTGAAAAAGAGCATGATGTGGTTCCAAACCTTGCGCCAGGAAGGCGTCCCTTCCTGGGCAAAAGCAAAAGAACAATCCAGAAGCAGAACCCCCGCAAAAAAGGAAACCAAAAAGATAAGCAAAAGCATTCGACTCTTATTCCTTTTCAAGCCTCGAGCCTCCTTCCGATCACGCGCGTTACGATGTCATCAGCCAGCGTTCTGGCTTCCCCGTCCAGCAGGGGTGTTGTCGTCTGAACCTGCTTTTTTGCGGTTTCCTCGGCTTGCGCCCTGATGGAGGCGGCAGACCTGGAGGATTCGTCCAGCATTTCTTCCACTTCTCTCATGGCCGCATTCTTGAGATCCATGCCCTCCCGGGAAGCGTTTTTCCTTGCCTCCGTTTCTTTGGAGAGAAAAACCTTTCTCAGCCGCTCCACTTCGGTTTCCATATTCCTCATGTCGAGCTTGCTCTTTTCGAGGAAGGAATCTCTCTCGCCGGTCAACTTCAGAATGGGTCGAAACATGAGACGGTTCAAAATAAAGATCAGCACCAGGAGATGGATCACCTGCAGAACCAATGTTGCGTTAATGCTTACCATAAGCCGAATCCCGCTGAAAAATTTTCTTTAGACCACGAAAAGCAGAAGCAAGGCGACGACCAGGGAATAAATGCCCGTGGACTCTGAAACCGCCTGGCCCACCAACATGGTCCTGGTAAGAAGGCCGGCTTCTTCAGGATTTCTTCCAATGGCTTCACACGCCTTGCCTGCTGCAAAACCTTCGCCCACCCCAGGCCCGATAGCCCCGAAACCCATGGCCAGGCCCGCACCGATAAATGCTGCTGCCTTGATCAGATCCACACCTTCAATAGCCATACCTTCCTCCTGAAAAATTTAGTCTTTTGTTTTATCAAACCACAAAAATAAGCACCAGGCTGATGACCATGGCATAAATGGCTGTAGACTGTGACACAGCCTGGCCGACCAGCATGGTTCTCATCAGCACGCCTGTGGCCTCCACGTTCCTGGCAACCCACGTCACCGCGCCCTCGGCGGTCATCCCGTTTCCAATTCCCGGCCCGATGCCTCCAAAACCCGTGCAAATGCCCGCGCCGAGAAGCGCCATGGGCGCTGCAAGGGTCACGGCTTCAGGAAAGGTTCTAAAAATCAGGATGAAACTGACCAGCAACCCGAGAATGGACGGCGTCTGAGCGACCGCCTGTCCCACGAGCATCGTGGTGGTCACCTGGCCGAAGGTCTCCGGGTTCCTGGCAATACCTTCGCAACTGGCCCCTGCAGCCATGCCGCCGCCCATCCCGGATCCAATCGCCGCCATTCCGGTGGCGAGGCCTGCGCCCAGCAAGGCCGCCCAGGTCGGGGAAGCAGGGGCATTCCCAAAATTCAGAAAAACGAGCATCAACGCAACGACCATGGAAAAAATGGCCGGCGTCTGGCACACGGCCGAACCGATCAGCATATTCGTTGTCAGGCGACCTGAAATTGCGGGCTGCTTTGCGATGCCCAGGCATGCTTCCCCTCCCGGGTATCCTGAGCCGATGCCGGAACCGATGGCGCCGAATCCCATGCATATCCCTGCGCCCAGCAAGGCCGCCCAGGTCGGAGAAACAGCGGCGCTCCCAAAGTCGAGAAAAAGCAGCATCATGGCCAGGACCAGGGCGAAAATAGCCGGCGTCTGACACACGGCCGACCCGATCAGCATATTCGTTGTCAGACGGCCTGACATCGAAGGTTGTCTCGAGATGCCCAGGCAGGCTCCCCCGGCGGGGTATCCGGACCCGATGCCTGAACCGATGGCCCCTGCGCCCATGGACAGGCCGGCCCCGAGCAGCGCTGCAGCCTTCAACATG
>Ga0209498_1000565_pt1 | contig 22868 bp, 19 predicted proteins | sample WalLakDeSediment_FD_184131 | JGI IMG/M metagenome (GOLD analysis project Ga0209498, IMG submission 184131) | Lake sediment microbial communities from Walker lake, Nevada to study Microbial Dark Matter (Phase II) - Walker Lake 11/02/13 Deep... | ecosystem: Environmental > Aquatic > Freshwater >...
TAGAGCGTACGTTTGAAGACTATTTACGGATAACCAGTCAGGCGGCCTCGGTACTCGGTGTCGCAGTAAGTCTGTTTCTCTTAGTACTGCAAATTTCAAATTAATCACTATCAGTTCGGATAATGAAAATGGATGATAATAAGAATAGTAACGATGGCCTTTTGTTTTATGTTCATCTGCTGCTAAAGTGGAGATGGTTTATAAGCATCAATTTTTTAATTGTTGTGCTTGTCACATACGGCATTACGTTGTTGTTGCCGAAATGGTATTATAGCGAATCGGTAGTATTGCCGCCGCGCGATAAAGGTGCGGGTTCACTGATGGGTATGGGTAACATTGCCCGTATGGTCGGATTGGGTGGTCCCGTGGGCTTGTTGGGTCATCAGGAATTATTTAGTTATATGTCGATTCTTAAAAGCAGAGTTGTCCAGGAAAAAATTATCAATGAGTTCAACCTTCGGGAAGTATACAAGATCGATGATGATTTGATGGAAGATGCGCTGAAAGAATTCAGAAGCAATCTTAAAATCAATATCGACGAGGAAGGTGCACTTGTCATCGGTGTGTACGATAAAGACCCTGTTCGTGCTGCCGATATGACGAACAGACTTGTAGAACTTCTTCATGATCAGCATGTTGAGCTCGGTGTGTACGAGGCACGATCGCGGCGAATATTTTTAGAACGACGCCTGGATCAGAATAAAATCGAGCTTACCGGGCTGGAGGAAAGATTGCACGAGTTTCAGTCAAATCATGGTCTCATCGTGTTACCGGATGAAACCGAGAAAGGCATTGCGGCCGTTGCAGAAATATATGCAATGCAGGCGATGAAAGAAATGGAGGTCGAAGTTCTGAGAGAAACCATGGGGGTTGATAATCCGATGTTCAGAAGGTCACAAATCGAACTGGGAGCAATCAACAGGAGGTTGCAAAATGTACCCGACCAGATGATCGAATCGATTCGTTTATTACGTGATTTTCTCATCCAGCAAAAAATATTTGAATTGCTCATGCCGCTCCTCGAAGAGGCACGGCTTGAAGAACTTCGGGATACACCGACTGTTCTTGTGCTGGATTATGCCGTTCCAGCCGAGGAAAAATCAAGACCCAAACGTTTGTTCATTACTATTGCTATGGGATTGGTAAGTCTGATAGTGAGTATCGGTTATGTCATATCCGCTGATCGTATCAACGCAATAAAAATATCGAACCCGGAGAGATTCAACACCATTGAACAAATCGGGATGATTTTGAGAAATCCTTTTAAACGAAGTTGATCTGCTTATGCAACCATCACCCTCACATATTCTCCGGCCGCCCGATAATGCTCTGTTGCCCTGGTGGTATAGTATACCGGTATATGCGGTTATGCTGGGTGCAATAGTTTACCTTTCTCCCTCGGTTTCACCGCTGATCGTGATTGGCGGTCTGGTCGTGCTTTTTGTGACGGCATATTATCCCGAGATACCTCTCGTAGCGTTTGTTTTCATAGGCGTGACGAAACCGTGGGTGGATGAAAATATCGCCCTGTTTCAGACAATTGATTATACTGTATTCCTTGCCGTGTATCTTTTCGCACTGATGTTTATAACCAGAATTCGCCGTCGAACCGATACGTTACCCTCGTTCGCCAACGTACTCCCTGTACTGTTCATTTTTTCGTTATGTCTGTTTATAGGTGTTATTTATTCTTCGGCTCCTCCTTACGGATTTGAAAAAGCATCCCGCTTTTTCCTGTTCAATATTCTCCTGTTTGTTGCAACAATCGTCATCATAAAAGATAAAAACGATATTATCCGAATTCTCGCAATATGTGTGGGGTTATCGTTCGTTTTTGCAACGATTATGCTCTATGAAGGCGTTACCCATTTCCTGTCCGGTAATGTAACCGAAATTATTCGCATGACGATCCTCGGTGCGAATCCGATATCATCTGCCCGTATTTTTTCTCTGTCATTTTTAATTTTACTGGTTGCAGCATATTATACAGAGAATAGGCGAAATAAAATTATTTTGTATCTATCTTCGGTTTATTTTCTGATTGCACTGATCGTCACCAATTCCAGAGGCCCTCTGCTCAGTACAATTGCGGCGGTATTTATCTTTGCGTTGTTTTTATCGGATATGAAATATAAAACAATTGCAATGTATTTCGGATTATTTTTTGCGGCGATCATATCGGTTTTTTTATTTTTACCCGATTTTTTCACGAGCCGATATGAAGTTTTAATGGCAGTTGATGCGGCACAACAAACGGTTCAGGGCGGGGAAGCAGACACCGTTGGTTCGAGATGGATGATGTGGTCGATGGCATTCTCCGGCGCTTTTACATCGGTATGGAATTTTATTATCGGACATGGAACCGGAAGTTTTGCATCACTTTTTCCTTTTGAAGGGATACGCTGGTACCCCCATAACATTTTCGCCGAAATTTTCTATGAACTTGGAATAATCGGACTGATGATCTTTTTAGTCCATCTCGGACAAATATCCCGGTATACACGGATCATCTGGGAAAAAACGAAACGCCATAGTGAATTACGCTTGATTACCGCGATCGTAACCGTTATCATAATTGGAGCTTTTATGGCATCCCTGGTGAGCGGTGATTTAACCGATAATCGTTATTTATGGTTTCAATTCGGATTAATTGTTGCACTCGGCCGCATACTTCTGCATAAAGCAAGGCTTGATCCGCATTGAGAACTGATAAAGCTGCGGAAAAAAAAGATTCGGTAGGGAAGAGTATAATCTTTACATACTTCTTCTCGGTACTGTCTGCGATAACCGGTTTTACAATCGTGGTTGTGTTTTCATGGCTCCTGTCTCCCGAAGAGTGGGGAGTATTTACGGTCGCAAAACGCACGGGCACTCTGGCAGCAACAATTGCGGTACTCGGTATCCCTATAGCAATAAGCCGGTATATTCCGATGGAACGTGCGAGGAAATCATCGACCGCTCTGCACTATGGTACAAATGCGGTATATATTGTTTTAATTTCAACGAGTATTGCGGTAGTAGGTTGGTTGATCGTGTTGTCGGTTATTCCCCGGAATGTATTGGGCGAAGGAACATTAGTATTGCCCCTCTTTGCGGCGACACTTTTTTTTGTTTCATTAATCTGGCAACTTTTTACAACCAGCTTCTTACGGGCTGAAGGATATATCAGACACTATAATGTAATGATATTTGCCGGTCAGGTATTTCAGCTCATATTTGGATGTGCCGCTATTTTAGTGATCGGTGCCATGGCTTCGTACACGATTGTCGGCTCGTCGGTAGGAATTTTCGGAGTTGTATTAATTTCAATTGTATTATTAAAACACCTCCGGATTGTTTTTTTCCGAAGGGAATACCTGGATAGCCGGATTCAGAAGGAATTACTAACCTTTGGTTTGCCCCGTATGGGCATGGGGATCTTTGATATTCTCCTGCTCAGTTTTTCAATGCTGTTATTGGGTTTTACCGGAAAGACGATCGAAGCAGGACTGTTTGCGATTGCGCTACAGTTTGTAGCGATATTGCAACTAATCTTTCAACCGATTGCAATCGTGATGCTTCCGGAATTTTCAAAATTACACGGTTTGCAGGATAGTGAAAATATTAAAAACAAAATTCAGATACTAACACAAGGATGGATCTACATTATTGTTTTTATACTTATAATGGTGCTGACGTATATAGAACCGGTATTCACGTTTATTTTTAAGGCCGATTATGCAGACGCAATTACTATTATTAAAATATTAATGATCGGTGTGATACCTTTTTCTTTTTATTTAACGATATACAGCTATATAAATGCAATACTCAAACGGCCGGTTATTTTATACGTTCTGATTATCGGTCTTTTCGTTAATATGGGAATGTTTTTCCTTCTTGTCCCGTTGATGGGCGCGATAGGTGCCGCAATCGCAACAGCAGGTGGTATGATAACCGTTGGGATTCTCATGGTTGCCCTATTATTAAAGTTCCAGCCCCGGGCATTTGCAGCGGTGTCTTTACCTGATTTCATCCTGTGTCAGGTACCGCTTGCCGGAATAATCGTATCGGGCTTGGTCATCGGGAATATTTTTATACTGTTATTTCTGACGGCAGGACTTCTCGGAGTGTATATTTATCTGTTAAAAAACCGAAATATAGCCTGGTTTACAATTATTGAAAAGAGTTATCTGAAAAGGTGAACTTGAAGCGATGAAAAACGAAGGAAAATTAAATAATCCATTCGGTATTTTATGACATTAGATCAAAAACCTGTTGTCATATTCACAACGATGCATAATGCTAACGATCATCGGATATACTATAAAGAAGCACGCTCTTTAAGTAAAAAATATCCTGTGATCATAGTTGCGCCTCTCAGAGGTAACGGCCGGATTACTGAAGTACATCATAAACGGATATCATTTATATCGAATAGATTATTTCGTTTTGTCACTAATATTCGTCATATACCGACTGTTTGGAGACTGAATCCCCGTGTGGTACATATTCATGATCCTGAATTACTTACTATCGCGCTGATCCTAAAATTGTTCACAAGGGCAAAGATTATCTACGACGCCCACGAGAACCAGCATATCGATATTCTTCAAAAAGAATGGCTGCCGGTGATGTTGAGAAAGCTCATATTATTCATATATAAATCAGTAGAATATATAGTATTAAAAAATGCCGATGGTTTGATTCTTGCCGAAGATTCATATATTGAGACGTATAATAAGTTTAAAAATACAGAAATTATCAGAAATTATCCCGTTACAGAGATGCATGCTACCCCGAAGGCAGTCGATAGAAAAACTTTCGATGTTATACGTTTGGGATATATAGGATCTGTTCAACGGATACGGGGAACGCTGGAGATGCTTCATCTCGTCTCCTGCATAAAGCATATCCATAGAAGAGATGTTCGTCTCGATGTAATTGGTGCTTTTGAGAATGAGAAACTGGAACGCGAAGCCCTGCCGCTTGTTGAATCGCTGAATATCGAAGCATGCGTGCGATTTACCGGGTTCTTACCGCATGAATCGGCGGTAAAATTATTAGCTGAAGTTCATATAGGCCTTGCTTTGTTTCATCCGCTTCCGACACATCAGCGGATTTTACCCGTGAAACTCTATGAGTATATGCTTATGCACAAACCGGTTATCGCAACCGATATAGCATTATGGCATTCCGTTTTAGCCAGGCACAAATGTGGTATATTTGTCGACCCGTTCGATGCGGAAAACACAGCGAAAACCGTTTTATCCTTATATGAAGACCCGAATACAATCGAAGAGATGGGGAAGAATGGATACAGCGCAGTCGTACAAGAGTATAATTGGGCTACACAGGAAAAGTTATTATATAGATTTTATGAGCAAGTGATTGGGAAGAATTAATACTTTGAATATGACAAACTCAGTTGAGAATACATATCCGTTCGTCAGCATCGTCATCGCGATGTATAACGAAGAAAAACACATCGCCGATTGTATTGAATCATTGTTGTCGCAGGATTATCCGCATGAGAAATACGAAATAATCGTGGCCGACGGTTATTCGAAGGATTCCTCACGAGATATTGTTAACCATTTTTCTAAGGACGATCCACGGGTACGGTTAATTGACAATCCCGGCCGGAAAGCCCCATCCGGTTTTAATCATGGCATACGTGCTTCAACCGGGGATGTCATTATAATACTGGGGGCACACAGTTATGTCAAGCATGACTTCATCAGGAAAAACATCGAGGCGATGAAGAGAGATAACGTGAAATGTGTCGGCGGGAAAATAATAAATAAAGGAAAGACTATTTTTCAATCGCTCGTCGGTGTTGCTATGGGTACTCCATTCGGTATGGGGAGTGCGCCATTCCGGTATAGTAAGACTCCAAAATACGTAAATACGGTCGCGTTTGCCGCCTATGATCGAACGTTGTTTGATGAGGTGGGTCTCTTTGATGAAAATGGTAAAATATCCGAGGATTCGGAATTTAACTGGAGGATCCGTCAGAAAGGTCACAAAATACTTTTCGATCCCGATATAGTGTCTTTTTATTACCCCAGGGATTCGATCAAAAAAATAATGCAGCAATTCTTCCGTTATGGCATTCTTCGTGTGAATATGTTCAAAAAACATCTCGATGCGATCGGTCCTTTGCATATGTTGGCACCCGCTCTGGTAATGGTCTTAACGTTGTTATTGATCGCGGGCATTTTTATTCCATCGGCATTCTTCGTGGCTGCGGGAATTGTAGCCATGCATCTGCTGATCGGGATGGTAACCGGGTTGACTTCTTCGAAAAACAATCGAATCAAAGCTATGCTGCTGGTCCCCGTCATAATCCTGGTTATGCATATTTCCTGGGGAACAGGAATCTGGTATGGATTTCTAAAGAAATAATAAATAAATCATATATTCATAAGTAATCCGGAAATAATAAATGGAAGTAAATCAACAAACAGTTAAAGTGGGAGTTATCGGTGCGGGGGTTATGGGCACTAACCATGCGCGTATTTTTTCAGAGATGGAGAATGTTGTGTTAGCGGGTATTTATGATCAGGAATACAGCAACGCTTTACTCGTAGCGAAAAAAAATGGATGTAAGGCCTTCCATTCGCTCGGGGAATTGCTGAATTCGGATATCGACGCTGTGAGTATAGCGGTGCCTACAAGTTCTCATAAACCGGTTGCTCTTGCAGCGATAGAGAAAGGGAAACATGTTCTACTGGAAAAACCTATCGCAGGTACTATTGCCGATGCAGAAGAGATTATTAACGCAGCCCGTGATGCGAAGGTTATTTTAATGATCGGACACGTCGAGAGATTTAATCCCGTCGTAAATAAAATAAAAGAACTTATCGCCGAGGAGGATATTATTTCGATTTCTTTTAAACGTGTCGGACCGCTTCCCCCTCGAATAAAAGATGCAGGTGTCATCATCGATCTCGGCATTCACGACATCGATCTTGCCCGCTATCTTACAGGTGAGGATATAGAAGAGGTGTATTGCGTAACATCCAAGAATGTAGCAAAGTATGAAGATTCATCCAATATTTTGCTGCGGACAATCACGGGAAAAAGCATCCAGATAACGACGAACTGGGTAACCCCTTTTAAGTTGAGACAGGTGGAAGTCATAACAAAAAAGAAGCTGCTCATATGTAATTTAATTACACAACAAATAACCGAATATTCTAATTATTCATCGCAGGATAGTAGTTATATTGTCCGGGATATCATGGTCAAATATGACGAACCGCTGAAAAGAGAATTTAATGCATTTACTGATAGTATACGAAATAATGAAGATGCCGTTGTAACCGGTAACGACGGTCTCGAATCTCTCAAAATAGCCGTATACGCAACACGACAAACGACTATACATAATAAGGAATAGAACTGTATGGATTATTTTATTCATCCCACTGCTGTGGTGGAAAAAGATGTCAAGATAGGAAAAGGAAGCCGTATCTGGCATTTCGCACATGTACGGGAAGGTGTTGAGATCGGGGAAAACTGTACTATCGGAAAAGACGTGTTTCTTGACTCCGGGGTTAAAATCGGGAATAAGGTGAAAATCCAAAACGGGGTATCTGTCTATAAGGGGGTTGAGGTCAACGATGAAGTATTTATCGGACCGTATGCGACCTTCACAAACGATATGTATCCCCGCGCATCGGATACCGAATGGGAAGTAATCCCCACTGTCCTCGGCAAGGGAGCGTCAATAGGCGCCAATGCGACGATCCTTTGCGGTGTGCGATTGGGCAACTATGCAATGATCGCCGCAGGGTCGGTATTGACCACAAATGCGGTGCCGTACGGATTATATGTGGGAAATCCTGCACGCCTAAAAAATATGGTTTCACCGGACGGTTGTGAGATGAAACTTGTTGAGTTTCTACCGGATATATTACGTTACAGGTGTAAAAGGACGAAGAGAATACTTGAGATAACGTTCACGATAAAGGACGAGTAATTAATGGAACAGGATCTCAACCGATGTTTTTGAGAACAAAATATATCATAGCGTTTATTCTGTCGCTGGTCGTGCTGTTTTTTGTATTCAATATATATATTAAGCAAAATCGGGTAACCCCGACTCTAAACGAATATATAGATAGTGACGGCGACGGAACCGGATCGTATGAAGCAGTGGAATTCACATTCGAAATTATCCCGGCGCCGAACAACACGTACGGGTATAGTATTATTATGGGAGGACGCACACTGATCCATCAGCCAAATGCGCCGGCACTTCCCGGTGTCGAGGGTTTTAAAACGCGAGAAGATGCACAAAAGGTGGCGGAGTTTGTCATTGAGAAAATCCGCCGGCATGATTTCCCACCGAGCGTATCGGTGAGAGAGCTGGATTCATTGGGTGTTTTTCATAACTGATTTATTATTCAAGATTTATGACCCGTAAAACCGAAATACTCCTCATTATCCTCTTCGATTTTATCGCCATTAACCTGGCGTGGATAATGCATTATTATTTTCGCGTCGAAAGCGGGATGATACCATATAGCCTGAGGCCGGATTTTCTTATTCCGATGTTCGTGATCTGTCTTTTCTGGTTTCTGGTTCTCTGGTTTTTCGGCCTGTACAGACCATGGTACGCGAAATCACGTGTCGATGAGCTTTCGAACATTGTCAAGGCGATCAGCCTCGGAGCGGTGATTATATTTCTTGTTATATTCCTCGATGATGAAACACGGGGCGGTGTGCAGGTTAGTTCACGACTCCTGATTATCGGCTATTGGTTTTCGCTGATACTTTTTGTCGGAACGGGTCGCATGGTAGTGCGTACATTTCAGCATAAACTGCTTGAAAGGGGAATCGGTCACCGGCGAACGATAATCGTGGGCGATACCAAACGTGCGTCTGAGTTACTCGAACTCATCAATAAACATCCGGCTTTGGGTTATTCGGTGGTTGGCGTGGTAACACAGAAAAAACCTACAGAGGAGAAAAATTTCAACGGGATGCCGTTTCTCGGAACGTATACCAAACTACCCGACATCATCCGCGAACATAACATACAAGAGGTGTTAATCGCACTCGAAGGGAAAAATCAGGAAAAGATAGTATCGCTGATCGATTTATGTGACGGCTTCGATGTCGGTTTAAAGATAATGCCCGATATGTATCATATCGTCGGGGGACAGGTGCGAACCAATCAGATTTATGGAGTGCCGTTGATCGAGGTTATGCCGCAGATTATGCAGCCGTGGGAGGAAAGTCTCAAACGGGCCATCGATATTGTAGTCTCGCTTTTCATTCTCATTACCGGTATGCCATTATGGATTATTGTTGCAATCGCTATAAGAATCGATTCACCGGGTCCGGTGTTATATAAACAGGAACGTGTCGGAAAAGATGCACGGATTTTTAATATCTATAAATTCAGATCGATGCGGGACGACGCCGAGCATTTGAGCGGGCCTACCTGGGCAGGTAAAAAGGATCCGAGAATTACGAGGGTCGGAGGTATTCTGAGAAAATTGCACCTTGACGAAATTCCGCAATTCATTAATGTACTGAACGGATCGATGAGTCTGATCGGACCGCGCCCTGAACGGCCGTTCTTCGTGGAACGATTTAATAACCAGATACCGTTGTACTCACGGCGGCACGCCGTCAGACCGGGCATATCAGGCTGGGCACAGGTGAAACATAAGTACGACGAGTCGTTTGAGGATGTAAAGACAAAGTTACAATATGATTTATATTATATTGAAAATATGTCAATACGAATGGATCTGAAAATATTATTAATGACTATATATCGTGTGTTATTGGGTAAGGGACGGTAACACAAAAAAGTTGATCATTACAAACGAATCAATAGCAGGAAAGCTCATTATGGAACGTGCACTCGTGATTATCCCGACATACAATGAAGCAGATAATATCTATCAGTTAATAACGACCGTGTTGTCCGTTAACGATACGGTTGAAGTACTTGTCGTCGATGACAATTCACCGGACCGTACGTGGGAACTCGTCGAAGAAATGAAAAAGGACAATCCGAGGATACATCTTATCAGACGAAAAGGAAAACTCGGTCTCGGCACGGCTTACGTGGCGGGATTCAGATATGCTCTCGAGCAAGGGTTTCATTATATATTTCAAATGGATGCGGATTTTTCTCATAACCCGGCAAAAATACCTGAATTCCTCCAAAAAATCAAAGAATACGACCTCGTGATCGGTTCCCGATACAAGGATGGCGTCCGGGTGCTTAACTGGCCGATTAAACGCGTTCTTCTCAGTTTTATCGCAAATGCGTATACCCGTATAATAACAGGTATGCCCGTATATGACGCAACGGGGGGGTATAAATGTTTCAGAAGAGAGGTATTAGCGGCATTGGATTTAAGTAAAATTAAATCAAATGGCTATGCATTTCAAATTGAAGTCAATTTTAAAACATATAAAAAGGGATTCCGTCTGATCGAAATACCGATAATATTCGAAGACAGACGTGTGGGTATTTCGAAAATGTCAAAACGTATTGTCATTGAAGCAATATTCCGGGTATGGGGTCTTCGCATACGCAGTATTTTGGGATTGCTTTAATTATGCGAGTATCCGTCATCATAGTAAATTTTAATGTTAAGGACTTCCTTGCACAGGCGTTGCGGACTATCAGGAAGAGCATTGATTTTGCAATGCAGCGATATCCGGACCTGACATCGGAGATATTCGTTGTCGATAATGCCTCGGATGACGGCAGTGTTGAGATGCTTAAGACACAATTTCCCGATGTGCTCGTTATTGCAAATGAAAAAAATCTCGGATTCGCACGTGCCAACAATATGGCGCTTGCCCGGTCAAGCGGCGATTTTATATTACTCATCAACCCCGACACGGTCGTACAGGAAGATACATTCGATGTTATGTTGACCGCGTTCGAAAACGATCCCGAAATCGGTATGGCCGGCTGTAAGATTCTCAATCCGGACGGTACGCTACAGCTTGCGTGCCGGCGTGGATTTCCTACTCCCTGGGTGGCATTTACCAAAATATCCGGATTGAGCACGCTCTTCCCCCGAACAAAAATTTTCGGAAAATATAATGTAACATATCGTGACCCCGATCAAAGTTATGATGTCGATGCGATCAGCGGATCCTTTATGATGATCCGCAAGCCGGTGTACGAAGAGATCGGCGGGTTGGACGAAACTTTCTTTATGTACGGCGAGGACCTCGACTGGTGTTATCGTATTCAAAAAGCCGGCTGGAAAATCAGATATATCCCCGATACAAAGATTATCCATTACAAGGGGGAAAGTACCCGCAGGAGTGATATCGATGAAATTCGTACTTTTTATAAAGCTATGTCGGTGTTTGTGGAAAAGAATATATCCCGCTCTCCGCTTGGAAAGGGATTATTGAATTTTACAATATGGCTCAGGGCATTGCTGGCTTGGGGAAGGCGGCTTATGCACGGAAGTGTACCCGCAGCGGTTGATTTCATCATTGTGAACCTTTCGGTCATTGCCGCCGAATATCTCTGGCTCGGTCGGGTGTTTCATTTCCCCGATTATGCATATCCCATCATTATTATAGTACCTCCGTTAATTCTGATATCCGTTATTGCCTTTACAGGTGGATACACAAAACACCGTTTGTCGGTTTCCCGATCCATGATCGGGGTTGTGGTAACCGTTATCCTTATCTCCTCTATCACGTTCTTCTTTAAAGATTACGCATTCAGCAGGATGGTTGTGATCATATCCGGCGCGATCCTCGTGATTGTGATACCGGGATGGCGCTTTTTCGTTCGACTGTTCGGCGGTGTGCCGGGAGTAGGCGGATTGTTCAGATTGTCACCGAAACGGACTGTCATCGTAGGCATTAATCCGATAACGCCCGAGATCGTAAAAAAATTACGTAAGCGTATTCAGGATAGTTATCACATCGTGGGTATTATCGACACCACACATCAGCGGATCGGTGAACATTTGCAAGGTATACCGATTGTCGGCAGTATAAATAACATCGGAAAAGTTATTCAGGAACATCGAATAAGCGATGTGATATTTTTACCGGAGACTGTCAGTTATGGCGAAATATTATCGGTGATATCAAAAAGCAAAAGCCGCTCGGTAAATTATAAGTTAATTCCAAGCGATATGGAGGTTGTCATCGGCAAAGGAACAATCGATCAGCTTGATGAAGTACCGCTCATCGAGATTGAATACAGTATCAACCGTAAGGTAAATCAGCTTGTAAAACGCGGATTTGATATCGGGTTTGGGACGATTCTATTGTTATCTATGTATCCTTTTCGTACCTTATTGTTCGGTCGCCGTAAAGATCACTGGATCGATGCACTTCCAAAAATCGTTTTTGGATCCATGAGTTTTGTAGGGCCGCCGATTGAAACCATTGGAGAAAGTGCCGCGTTCCTGGGAAAACCGGGGCTGACAGGGCTTGTGCAATTACAGCGTGGAAATGAACTTGATCCCGCTGATATACACAATTATAATGTCTATTATGCCAAGAACCAATCATTTTTTATGGATATTGAGATTTTGCTAAAAAATTGTATTTTAGGAATGACTTCCAAAAAATCATAGGAGAAACGAATGGCAAAAACCGTTCTTGATTTTGAAAAACCGGTATACGAGCTTGAGCAGAAGATTCAGGAAATGAGAAAATATGAGAGCAATATCGATATTTCCGGTGAAATAAAAAGACTGGAGAAAAAAGTAGATCAATTACGGGAGTCAGTCTATTCCAACCTGACACGATGGCAGCGGGTGCAAATAGCGCGCCATCCCGATCGTCCGTATACACTTGATTATATACAACTGCTCATGGATGATTTTATCGAATTGCACGGCGACAGAAAATTCCGTGACGATAAAGCCCTCGTCGGGGGATTTGCCTCTCTCGAAGGAAGAACGGTCATGGTCATCGGTCAGCAGAAAGGGCGCGATACAAAATCGAATGTTTACCGGAATTTCGGGATGATGAATCCCGAAGGATACCGAAAAGGTTTGCGGTTGATGAAACTTGCAGAGAAATTTAACCGGCCGGTTATAACTATGCTTGATACCCCCGGAGCTTTTCCGGGACTGGAAGCCGAAGAAAGAGGGCAGGCCGAGGCAATTGCACGGAATCTCTTTGAAATGTCAAAGCTGAAAGTGCCGGTCATAGTCGTTATTATCGGTGAAGGCGCGTCCGGAGGAGCACTTGGCATAGGTATAGGGGACCGGATATTGATGATGGAGAATGCCTGGTACTCCGTCATTTCACCCGAATCATGTTCAAGCATCCTCTGGCGAAGCTGGGACTACAAAGAACAGGCGGCTGAAGCGTTGCGTCTGACCGCGCCGGATTTGGTAGAGCAGAAGATCGTGGATCGGATCATAAAAGAACCGGTGGGCGGTGCTCACAGGAATCCACAGGATGCGGCGATGATCTTAAAAGATGTACTGGTTGAAGAACTAAAGACGCTCTCAAAACTGAAACCTGAAAAACTGATAGAACGCCGCATACAGAAATTTGCCCAGATGAACGGATGATTACCTGTACCTCAAAAATACGTGTCCGGTATGCCGACACCGATCAGATGCGGATTGTACATCACGCACGGTTCTTTGAATATTTTGAATTTGCGCGAAGCGATCTGCTCCGTTCGATAGGAATGTCGTATAACGACGTTGAAAAAAAGAATGTGTATTTACCTGTTATTGAAGCACACGCGAAATATATCTCCCCCGCATATTACGATGAATTGATAGAGGTTGAAACAGTTATACGAAATCAACCCCTGGTCAAGATGAAAATCGAATATGAAGCCAAACGGGATGATCTGGTGCTGGCAACCGGATACACTGTACATGGTTTTATCGACGGCAAATCCGGGAGACCTGTACGGTCACCGGAATTTTTCAATGAACTTATGAAACCCTTTTATAATATATAATCTGAAGTGTAAATATGCTGAAAAAAGAACTGCTTGACATTCTGTGTTGCCCCAAATGTCACGGTGATCTCGATTACGATACGGAGAAGAATACGCTGACCTGCAAAAAGTGCGGTAAGGTATATGAAATAAAAGACGATATTCCAATTATGCTGGTTGATGATGACGAAGATTGAAAAGCTCCATGACAGTTCGGTTTCACGAATAATTGAACAAGCGCTGTTCGAGGATCTCGGCTTTGGTGATGTATCCACCGAAAGTATTATCCCCAAAGAAAAACTTGCCACGGCACACATTATTTCATCCGAAAACGGAGTCGTTGCCGGATTGGAGGTGGCCGGCCTGGTCTACCGGTACATCGATATGCAAATCACATTCTCCCCGCTGCTTCGTGACGGTGATGTGCTGACATCCGGTAAGACTGTGGCACATATTCACGGACCCCTGCGCGGGATACTACAGGGAAAACAAACTGCACTGAATTTCATCATGCGGATGAGCGGCATAGCATCGGTTACCCGTGAGTATGTCAATGAGATCAGAGGAACAATTGCAAAGATAGTCGGCACCCGGTATACCGTCCCGAATTTCCGGATGTTTGATCATCTGGCATTCAATGCCGGAGGGGGAATCGTGCGGTCATTCAGCAGCGATCAGGAGATTATTGTTAACAATGATTTTGCATATGCCGCAGGCGGTATTTCACAAACGGTGAGGAAGGCTCTCGATCATACAAAGAATTATAATCGTCCGGTAAGTGTTGAGGTACGAACTTTTGATGAGTTGCGTGATATCCTCGATTATACCGCCCGGTTGCACAGGATAATTCTCTCGGGATTCCCGCTTCAGGTTCTTCCGCAAGCTGTTGAAAAAATCGGGGGGAAAACAGAAATAGAGGTAACCGGTAATATTTCGCTCCAAAACGTACGCGAGGTTGCCGAGACCGGTGTTCACTATATTTCTGTACCGGAAGCGACACATTCACCACGGGCTATTTCCTTTACCTTCCGCATTTCTTGATAACCAGCAAATTTATGTTGGATAAAATAAAACGCCTGGGTGCAGAAACTATAGTATACGGTATTATGACTGTCATAGGCCGTTTTCTGACGTTTCTGCTGGTACCTTTTTATACTCACATTCTCGAACCGGGCGAGTATGGAATTGTCGCATATCTTTTTTCACTCATTGCTTTTTCTACTATCTTCTTCAGCTATGGGATGGAATCGGCGTATTTCAAATACGCTTCAACACAGGAAATAGGCACTCAAAAAGAAAATTTCTCAACGCCGTTCCTGTCGCTCTTCATCACATCGATTCTTTTTTCATTGTTACTTTCTGTATTTAACGGTGAAGTATCCTCGATTGCCGGCTTTGGTGAATCGGGTGGCCGTCTGATCGTATTTGCTGCGTGGATACTTTGCTTCGATACAATGGCCCTGGTTCCTTTCGCCTCATTGCGGTTACGCCACAAACCGGGGCTCTTTACCGCGATAAAACTAGCAAATATAATAATCAATGTTACTCTGAACGTGGTGTTTCTCGCGTTCTTAGGAATGGGTGTTGAAGGTGTCTTCCTCGCCGGTCTGATTGCTTCGGGATCGACCCTGCTTTTGCTCATACCCGTATCGTGGAAATTCCTCGGTTTAACCTTTTCGCCGGAGCTATGGAAATCTCTGTTAAAATTCGGTATTCCGTATGTCCCGGCCGGCGTCGCCGCGATTGCGCTGCAGGTCATTGACCGTCCGCTGTTACGCATGCTCACCGATGATGCGACAGTAGGAATCTACCAGGCAAATTACCGGCTCGGCATTGTTATTATGCTCCTTGTAACAACATTTGATTACGCATACCGACCCTTTTTTCTGAACAATGCAAATCAACCGGATGCAAAAACGCTCTACGCGCGGGTTTCAACGTATTTTTATACGTTGATGTTATTTGTATGGATTATCGTTACCGTATTTATTCATGACATTGTTCAGTTAGAGATAAGCGGAAGACATCTGATTCATCCCGATTATTGGGGCGGTTTACCGATCATTCCGGTCGTTATGTTCGCCTATGTTTTTACCGGATGGATTACTCTTCTTATGCCCGGTATTTTTATCGAAAAGAAAACACAGTATCTGCCGGTGATCAGCGGAGCGGCCGCCGCTGTCAATATTATTGTTAATCTTGTATTCATTCCGATATACGGAATCATGGGGGCTGCACTGGCAACTCTTGTCAGCTACATCGTGAGTGCGGTGGGAACATACTGGATTTCTCAAAGATTTTATCCTGTGCAGTATGAAATTAAACGTCTGATGAAAGTGACATCTTTTTTTGTGCTGTTCGGCGGCGGGGCGTATTACTTACTCTTTTTCAGCACCATTGAGACGGGTTTTTTACTGAAATTGATTATTGTTACGGGTTTTCCTATACTATTAATTATAAGCGGTTTTTTAACAAATGAAGAATTACGTGCTCTGAAAAACGCAGCGGGGCGATTGACAAAACAGTGAAAATCATAACCATAGCACAACCCATACTTGCGGTTCTTATCTTACCAGGGTTATTTTATTTCTGTTCCTGTCATACGGTGCGGGAGGCGGACGGGACAAACGCCAGTGAGGAATCGGATATACACATGCAACAGGATACTCTCAGATTGACCGGCCGTATTTTTGTAGGCGGTCATGAACCATTTACCGTTCTTGTACTTGAAAGAGAAGATGACGGTGAAGTCGTACTTACCGCAGATGAATCTATGTATAAAGAATTGTGGACCCGCCAAAATAAGAATATAACATGTACGGGCACTTTTGTCGACGATCCTCTGCACGGTCAGTCATTTTACGTAATTGAATATATAGTAATAAAATGAGTTATTCTCCGATACAACATTCCGGGAGTATTAGCATTATCGGATTCCCGATAGATCTCGGTGCCGGTCGCCGCGGTGTTGACATGGGGCCCTCTGCTATTCGAATAGCAGGTCTTGAGAAACGATTACGATCCCTGGGGTATGAAGTCATCGATGAGGGAGATATTCATATTCTCATAATGGAAAGTCAAAAAATCGACAATCCGAATATGAAATATCTTACAGAGATATTAAAAACATCTGAGATCCTTGCCCGAACGGTCGAGCATGATCTCGAGGAAGGGTATTTCCCAATTTGTCTCGGAGGCGACCATTCTATGGCTATCGGGAGCATCGCGGGAATTTCCTCGTTTTGCCGTAAAAAACAAAAAGAACCGGGTCTTATATGGATCGATGCTCACGCCGATATGAATACCGATCAGACGACACCCTCGGGAAATATTCATGGCATGCCGGTTGCGGCAGCGATTGGCATAGGGAATGACGCATTGACAAACTTTTACGGCGTATGTCCGAAAGTAAAACCCGAACACGTGGTAATTATCGGAGCACGGAGTGTTGATTCGGGAGAACGAGAACTTATTAAGAATTCAGGTGTTATTGTATATACAATGACCGACATAGATCGTCAGGGAATTCATACTGTCATTAACAAAACACTAAGACATTTTCAGAAATGCGTGGATCACATCCATGTCAGTTTCGACCTTGACAGTCTCGATCCGTTTATTGCTCCCGGTGTCGGTACGCCGGTACCCGGTGGATTAAATTATCGCGAAGCCCATTCGTTAATGGAAGCAATTGCCGATTGCGGCTGTATGTCATCGTTCGAGTTAACCGAAGTTAACCCAATCCTGGATGACCGGAATAAAAGTGCGGAGCTTGCCGTCGAGTTAATCGCCTCTGCAATGGGGCAAAAAATATTATAGAGGAGTGTGTATGCGTACTATCGTGGTATTGGCGACAATTTTCCTGGTATCTATCATTAGTATCGGCCCCCTCAGCGGCCAGGCACACCAACATTTTTCTGAGAACCACGCCCACTATCAAGATGTAAAACCGGTTCACATAACAGATATAATCAATACTGAAGAGTTTATTCGTGAAGCCATTGAAAATACGCGTATCCGGAATCCTCATCTGTATGCACGTGCGCTTGAAAAAGCGGCCATTGAAAAAGCCGAAGTTATGTATTCTGTCGGTGATGAGCACACCTTCTATGTGTTGAAGTTTGATGATAGAACCGGATCGCAGTACAGTGCCGGTTGGTTCGATGAAATAAATGCCCGGTTAATGGCAGTTGGTGATGTGTCACAGGTGTGGGTGGCGATTGCCGAACTGGAAAATGAAAATGTTACACAAACCGAAATCGACGCAATCATGGAGGCCCTCGAGGAACGCACCGCTCCGAATTCGTATAATCCCGACAAAGGAATTTTTGAATTGGTGGAAAAGCACTTTGGTTTACCGCCCAATATCGATCAGAACGGGATCAGAGGAGCGGGGAACGGAAAAACGGATGTGCTTCTTGTGGATATCATCGATGGTTGGGAACCGGATAGTCAGCGTGGTTTTATTGCCGGTTTCTTTTTTACGCTGGATCAGAATACGACACAACAATTCAGTAATCGAAGAGATATTGTTTATATCGATACATATCCCGGAATTTATAATCCGATACAGGAGCGCCGCAATCCGTCCCGGCCATTGAGCACGCTGGTACACGAGTTTCAACACCTTGTATTTCATAATTACCGGGGGACATCTCAGGAAGAAACCTGGCTGAATGAAGGTCTTTCGGAATTTTCCGAAGCTTTTTGCGGTTTCGGATTACGGAGTCCGGCCCGCTATTTCTCAAATACCAACAGATCGATGACATATTGGGGTGAATCCACATCGGAGGATGTGTTGCAGGATTATTCACGGGTTGCACTGTGGACAATGTATCTGTGGGAACAACTGGGGAATGAGTTTATAACGAAGCTTGTACAGACCTCTTCGACTTTCGGTCGCGGTATACAAATTGTAAACCGTGCGGCGACTGATGTCGGATCTGCATGGAGATTCCCGGATCTGTTCACTCACTTTAATCTGGCAAACTTTGTGAATGACACGAACGTTGATCCCCGCTTCGGTTACCGGTATTCATTTACCGGCAGACCCTCACCGAGGGGATATCACAACGATCCGAATGTTAACCGGCAGGGTATACAAGTTGCACCGTATGCATCATATATCATTGAATACTCATTAGGAGATAGTCTTGAAATTCGTTTTGACTCATCCAACGATTTCACTATCCAAGCCATAGAAATTGCACGGGACCGGATCAATGTAAACCCCGTTTCCATCGGTGAGAGGTATGTACAACACGACTATGGGGATGTGTATCGGACGATTGTGTTTGCAATTATAAATACGGGTGGTACGACTGTCACGTTCAATTATGCCTCCGAGGGAGGGTTACGATATTATGTCGATGAATATAAATTTGACGACGGCAGTCCCAAGCAGATTACACCGGGAGGAGCTACTTTTCTCGGGTTCCCCAACGGCGAACAGTATATCGGTGCCGGATGGGCAGTTCAGTTTGAGCCGGAGTTTCCCGAGAATCAACTGTTAAGTGCGCGTATCTATGCCGCATTCGGTCAGGAATTCCAGGGGAGTACGGTGCCCGCCGATGCGCCCAAATCGTTTAATTTCCATGTCTGGGATGACAACAACGGAAGACCCGGAGTCAATCTCATTGAACCTTTTGTCGTTGAAACGACGCGGCAAAATTTCCCGGGTGATTTTTTAGATATCGAACTCTATGATTATGCGGACTACCTTACGGATATTCAGGGACCGATCTATGTCGGCTTCACGCACGATACCGAATATTCAGTCAGCGTCGGAATGACCAATCTTTTGCAGAACCAGAATCGAACGTTTGCGTTTAACGGTCCGAATCATCCCACGCAGCCGGATCAATGGAACAGAATGTTCGATCTGCAACTCGGAAGCGGTACATCGTTACAAGGATGGAATATGATGATGCGTGCGGTATTTGCCGTGTACGATCCGGACAGACGTGAAGTAGAGATACCCGAAACATTTGAACTCGCTCAAAATTATCCGAATCCGTTTAATCAGGAAACAAGAATCCGGTACAGTCTGCCAGCAGACGGTGGAGTTAAGATAGAAATATTCGATATGCTCGGTCGCAGAGTGAAGACATTAGTCGATGATTTCAGATCCGAAGGAATCCACACCGTGGCATGGAATGCAACCGATGAGCGCGGTGTGGTTGTCAGCTCCGGAGTATATTACTATAGAATGATTGCCGGGGACTCTATGATAACAAATAAAATGGTGTTTTTACGGTAATCTAAACGACGCATCTATCCGGCAGATATAACGAAATAGGGTTCCGCTTACCTTTCTCATCCGACGGACAGATGCGTCACGCGGTTTATCTTACCACATCGGCTTCACGTTTGAGCCACCGCTCTTTAACACGGTCCGTAAACGATTCTATGACGATATACAATATCGGAATAATAATAACGGTAAACGCAGTCGATACAAATAAGCCGCCCATCACTGCGCGGGCCATCGGCGCCCATGTTTCTCCGCCTTCTCCGACTCCGAGAGCGAGAGGAAACATCGCAAGCACGGTTGTCAAACCGGTCATGAGCACCGGCCGCAAACGTATTTTGGCTGCGGTAATGACTGCCTCCTCCATTTCCACCCCTCTCCCGCGAAGCTGATTCATGAAATCAACCATCACAATACCGTTATTTACGACTATACCCGTCAGCATAACCATCCCGATCAGGGCGGTTACACTGATAATTGTTCCGGTTATAAAGAGACCCCAGGCAACACCGATGATCGCAAGCGGTACGGTAAAAATGATGACAAACGGGTGTACGAGCGATTCAAATACGCCGGCCATGACCATATACACAACCACGAGAGCAATGAGAAGTGCAAGTCCGAGATACATGAACGATTCCTGCATATCTTCGGCAACACCTGCTACTTCATAACGCGTGTCGGGAGGGAAATCGAATATTGCAAGCTCCCGGGAGACATCCCGTATTACTCCGCCGAGATCACGTCCTGAAACCGAAAGTGCAACACTGGCCATTCTCTGTTGATCCTCACGCAAGATTGTAAACGGTGCGATATCTTCAATAATTTCAGCGGTTGCTTTCAAGGGTATATGTACACCCATCGGTGATCTGATCAGCAGGTTCTCCAGTATATCGGACCGCCGACGGTATTCTAACGGCAGACGCACAAGTATATCATATTCCTCGCCCCGGTCAAGATACCGTGATGCGATATTGCCCTGTATACTGCTGTAAATAACATCGGAAATCATCGACGCTTTTAGACCGAATACAGCTGCACGGTCACGGTCGATATCGACCATCAACTCGGGTTGACCGCCTTCGATGCCGGAGTGAACGTCAACCACTCCTTCAATAGGTTCCACGACCTGCTGGATTTGTCCGGCCAGGTGCCGAAGCTCATTGAGATCATAACCGAAAATCTTCACTTGCACATCGCCTTCACTGAAATCCATACCTCCCGAATCGAATCGATACTCAATGCCCGGTATCCGGTCAAGACGGGCGCGTATTGCGTCCTGAATATCAAATTGCGAACGGGAACGTTGCCTGATTGGGATGAGTCCGATGTGGAATTCTGCGAAGTTGGAGCCCATGCCGGAAAAAGCTGCCATAAATGTTCCGGGATTTCCTATATTGGCTGTCATGACCCTCAATTCGGGGACCTGTTCTGTTATCTCACGCTCGATTTGGTCGATCACCTGCTCTGTTATATCGAGCGCGGTACCACGGGGTAATTCCACCTCAAGTCTGATGTAGCTTTGATCCGTTTGCGGAATAAATTCGGTCCCGATTATTGTGTACAACCCGAGTGAAATGAAAAACAGAAGAGTCATACCGCCGAGCGTCAGTTTTTTATATTTTATTGCCCATCGGAGTGAACGCTCATGTGTATTTGTTATCCGGGTTAAAAGGTTTGCGATACGATCAGATAGATTGGAGGGTTTTTTTATTTCCCCGAGTGCTTCCTGCTTGCTCTTGAGCAAGTCAACACTTGCACCCGTCATACGTAAATAGCGTGATGACAAAAGAGGGATTAGTGTCAGGGCCACAAAGAGCGAAACGATCAACGAGAAGCATATAGTAATCACCATATCATTGAACAGCACTCCGGCAATTCCCGGAACGAATAATATTGGGACGAAGACGGCCAATGTAGTGAGGGTCGAACCGGTAATAGCACGTGCTACCTGACTCGAGCCTTCAATGGCGGCCTGCCGGCGTTCATTGCCGTCTTCGCGCAGTCGATAAATATTTTCAAGCACGACGATAGAATTATCGACAAGCAATCCTATAGCAAGTGCAAGCCCGGCAAGGGAGATAATGTTCAATGTCAGATCGGCAAGGTACATAACTGCAAAGGTGGTGATAACCGAAAAGGGAACAGCAACCGCAACAATAACCGATGATCTGATATTGTGTGTAAAGAATAATAAAACGAGTCCTGTAAGTATAAATGCAAGTCCCGCCGTATTCCGTAGATTTGAAACGGATTGGTTTATAAATTGAGATTGATCGAAGAGCGTTACAAGCCTAATATCATCACCGACTGAATTCTCTATAGAGAGTAGTTCCCTCATGACATTATTCACCGTCTGTACCGTATTGGCATCCGATTGCTTCTGGACAAATAACAGGACTGCGAGTTCACGGTCTGTCCGGACGATACCGCGTGGTTCTTCGAACCAATCCCGGATATCGGCAACATGATGCAGGTACACCGGCGAGCCATTTATATAGGTGATAACGCTGTTACGTATCTGGTCGACCGATTGATACATACCGAGCGTCCGTATGGTAAATTCCCGGTCTTCCTGTGTTATGAATCCTCCTGGAAATTGCACATTTTCGAGGCGTATAGCCTGGATAACATCGGATATCGAGAGTCTCTTTGCCTGGAGAGCATGTGGATTGATATCAACGAGAATCTGACGGTTTACTCCACCGA
>Ga0209498_1000567_pt1 | contig 22858 bp, 22 predicted proteins | sample WalLakDeSediment_FD_184131 | JGI IMG/M metagenome (GOLD analysis project Ga0209498, IMG submission 184131) | Lake sediment microbial communities from Walker lake, Nevada to study Microbial Dark Matter (Phase II) - Walker Lake 11/02/13 Deep... | ecosystem: Environmental > Aquatic > Freshwater >...
TATAGGGATCGGATTGTAGGGCATTTTTTACCAGGGATTGCTGGACGGTACCAGGAACTGACGCAGGGACTCCTTCATGGAGAAGAACCGGTGGGATAGAGATGGTTCTGGATATGCTTTCTGGAGCCTTTGCCAGTTTAAGTATCCATTCTCCTTCCAAAGAAAGGGTCTCGGTATATGCTGAAGATATGGCTCGGCCCGGGTTTAATTCCTCGAGTGTGCAAATGAATATATTAAGAAATGCGCCCAGCAATAGACAGGAATTCACGTTGTCCAGTATCCCTTCAATCCGATCCCATAGGATCCGTGGGATAGGGAGGACGTTCACACCAGTGGAACAGCCATTGATTGTATTCATCAAAGTCTGTCATAGCATGAAACTTCTGTACTTCACGAAGATCTCCATTCAGGAAAGTAACCACGTTCTGTCCGAGCAATATATTGGGAGAATGGTTTGTGAGATCCTTTAGAAATGATGTCATATTGGGGATTGTGTTCATGGCCTTTCTAGATCCCAAATAGTCGAAGTTGAACTCGTCCTTATCAATTTGAAAGGATCTGGTGGGATTGTGACATAGAATCCGAACAAGCAATTTTTCAAGAACCTTGGTCCTTGAAACTCCTAGTTGAACCCTTGGAACCTTGTTCGTCATACGCATCCGTGGAAAGATCTTCTCCATGGAGGCGTACATTCCATCTTCGCCAGGCTGCAGGGGCCGTTTCTTCATTTGAATGATAAGCGTTCCGCAGCTCACAAGACGAACGTCATCCCATGGTATCTCTTCCACGCAACCATCCAATAGCTCGACATTGAAATGAGATTCAAGACAATCTGCATTTCTTGTTGGAATGGGTGTAGGATATGGCTTCAGGTGAGACATGGGAACCAGAAATACAGGAATATCCATTGCATCCAAAATGCTTTTCATACGATATGCCTGGCGGCTTGGAACGTTTTCATCGAGAATTCCGTAGGCATGCCGTGCCAACCGCGAGGCGTCTGCCAAAGGAATGGAGCGTATGTCGCTTATAACCTCTCCCAATTTCATTACATCTATGGGTCTCAGGGTCTCCTGTAGGATTGCATAATGAGAATCTGGGTTGTTTTCGCTCATGAAATTCGACTCAACTCAAGAGCAGAATACCATAAAACCAGTTCGCAGAAGAAAACAGAGAAAGATTCAAAATAGCCCCAATTGCTCTTGAATTTGATGTCTCTCCAGTCTTCCATCGCCTCGAATGTGAAAAACGGATGCGTTGGGCCAATGGAGAAGACCCCTGGCCACAAGGAAGCTTCTATGACACCGACTAGGATCTTCTTCCGCGCACAAAACGCAGGTCCTCTTCGATGATGCGATCTCTACAAGTCTCTCCAGACCTCTTTGAAAACGATCATCTCTGAGTATAGCACTGGTGCTCGGTTCACTTTCGTCCGGGAGTGAACCAGGATGGTTTCTTCTTCCTCCCAGGTAATCTCCTGCCCAACGATATTCCAGACCAGCAGCAATCAATGTCTTTTCCAATCCAGTCCTGTTAAAATGAGGGTTGTACCTGCTGTTGGGATGGGACCGAACATCAACGACACACTGGATGCTGTATTGCAGCAGCAAGCCCAGCAATTTTTCCAGCGAATGGTTGCTATGTCCAATGGTATACAAATGAACCATCTGTGAATAGTATACCATTGCTTTCCCTGAATCTGAGAGGGCAATGAATGTTTGCTCTTGAATGGAAATATGTTTTCTGTCAAATTTGGATTAGGATTGGACTTAGATGAAAAAGAATTCGAGAGAACAAGAAAAGCACGGTGAGCTCCTGAGCGTTCGTGGGCCTGTCATGGATGTTCGTTTTGAGGCAGGTCACCTCCCTCGACTTTATGAACTGGTCTATGTTGAGCGTGAAGACGGTTCTACTGTGGCAGCGGAGGTGCAGCAACAGCTTGACAAGACGAGGGCACGCGCCATTGCCATGCAGTTCACCGAAGGATTGGGCAGGGGCATGAAGGTCTTGAGAACTGGAGGCCCGATCAGGGTACCCGTTGGAGATGCCACCTTGGGGCGGGTCTTCAATGTGTTCGGTGAGATCATAGATGATGGGGATACGTTGGATGAAACGGAGATGTGGCCTATTTATCGATCTGCTCCCACATTGTCCCAGCAACGGGCCAAGGACGAGATGTTCCCAACAGGTATCAAGGTGATTGACTTGTTGGCTCCGCTGGTACGTGGCGGAAAAGCGGGACTCTTCGGAGGAGCGGGTGTGGGCAAGACCGTATTGGTCATGGAACTTATTAGGACCACGGCCATAGAACACTCTGGTACCAGTGTGTTTATCGGAATTGGAGAGAGATCCAGGGAAGGGAACGAACTCTGGTTGGAAATGAAAGATACCAATCTATTCGGGAAAACGGTCCTCGTATTTGGGCAGATGAATGAACCCCCGGGAGCCCGTTTTCGCGTGGGTCAGACAGGACTTTCCATGGCGGAGTATTTCAGAGATAGACAAGGGAAAGATGTGCTTCTCCTGGTGGATAATGTATTCCGATTCATCCAGGCAGGGAGTGAAGTTTCGGGTCTTTTGGGACGCTTGCCCTCTGCCGTAGGCTACCAACCCACGCTGGCCAGTGAAGTCGCTGCCTTCCAGGAACGGATCGCGTCCACATCCTCAGGAGCTATTACATCAGTTCAGGCAGTGTATGTACCCGCAGATGATTTGACCGACCCAGGATGTTCTCAAATCTTTTCTCATCTGGATGCCAGTATTGTTCTTTCGAGGGATATGGCCAGTCAAGGGTTCTATCCTTCTATCGATCCCTTGGAATCCAATTCCAAGCTTCTGGATCCATCCCTGTTGGGAAAGGATCACTACGATGTAGCTCAGAAAACCAGGGAAACCATTGCTCAGTATCTGGAACTGCAAGATATCATAGCCATGCTTGGAGTGGAAGAGCTGTCGGAAGAGGATCAGTTGACTGTCAAGAGAGCCCGAAGGCTACAGCGTTTTCTCACGCAACCTTTCTACAGTACAGAGCATTTTACGGGAATGTCTGGAGCCTTCGTTGAATTGAAGGATACGATAGCCGGATGCCAATCCATTCTGAATGGAGACTGTGATGAAATGGACGAAGCTGAGCTTTATATGATCGGAAGTTTAGGATAAGGAAGAGTTTCATGAGATGCTCGATATTCACTCCTCATAAGGGTATTTTTGAACAGGAAGTTTCTCTGGTGGAAGCAGAAGATTCCACCGGAGTGTTTCAGATACTCGAGAATCATTGTGATTTTTTCGCTCATTTGGAACCAGGCGTGCTTCGTTGCATGATACAGAAAGGTGAATGGAGACAGTTCGCCGTACAAGGAGGAATCCTTCTGGTTAGAAAAGGAGATGTCTCCGTAGCTTTGAGGGATGCTATAGCGGGAGACTCCCTTCGAGATGTGGAAAGAAAAGTCAAGCAACACTTTGCACGTCAAATAGAAGAAGAATCCAGGACCCGTTCAGCGTTAGCGCGTATGCGCGTAACCATCATGAGAAATGCCTTGGAGTTCGAGAAAGTTGAAGAACTATGACACTCGAGCCTGAAAGACAACTCGCCCAAATCGCTGAACGCAAACGCATGCTCGAGGAGGAAGAGCGGCGCGAGGGAGATCTTTCTTTTTGGAAGGGAATGTCCATGATCGGGGCCATCGGATGGATGATATCGCTTCCAACGATCGGCGGTGCAGCGCTCGGATGGTGGATCCAAAACCGTTACGAATCACCCTATGCGTGGAGTATCACACTCATGCTCATTGGGCTTGCCTTTGGATGCTATACGGCATGGAAAGGGATTGGAAAAGCATGACAGGGTGCGCTCTGCTGATTGGATTTTCCCTCGGACTCTTTCACTACGGCCTATTGGGCTGGCTTTGTTTCCTCACGGGGCGGGAAGCGGGATGGAAAGCATATCTGGCGCCTGTTACCCTTGTTTTCAGGTGTCTCGCCACCGCAGGGGCGCTCGCTTATTTGAGCCTATGGGGAGTTTTTTTTCTGGCCCATGGGTGTTTTGGATTCTTCTTGGCGAGAATCTTGACAACGTTGATGATGACCGTTCTTATTCCAGCGGAGAAGAAACATGGGTATTGATATTCAAGCCCTGGAGAATGAAGCCTTTCCGCAGGTGTCTTTCATCTTCTTGGATATAAAGATCTACGATACATTGATCATGACGTGGATCATCATGGCTTTGGTGGGTGGCTTTTCTTGCTTTTGGAGTCGCAGGCTTAGCATCTGGGGCCCCTCACGTGTGCAGACAGCGATGGAACTATTCGTGGAATGGATTACCAGTGAAATCAAGGGAGTTATAGGATTTTCTCCTGAAAAATTTCTTACCCTCCTGGGAAGTTTGCTGCTTTTTATCGCCGCATCGGCCTTGCTCCCCATCGTTCCCAAGGCCAAAGCTCCAACCGTGGATGTGAATACGACCATGGCTCTTGCCACAGTGGTGTTCTTTTCTGTCCCCTGGTATGGAATTCGTCATAATGGATGGAAAAATTATTTTGGGGGATATCTCCAGCCCAAGAAGTTCATGTTACCACTGAATATTCTCCAAGAGCTTTCACGGACAATGTCCCTGGCGATCAGACTATTTGCTAATTGCCTGAGCGGTGGATTTATCGCGGCCATCACTCTTTTTCTTCTTGGCCTTATCGCCCCCATTATTTTTCAAGTTCTAGGCATTTTAACTGGACTCATCCAAGCTTACGTGTTCATGCTGCTTACCCTTGTATATATTGGAGCTGCGGTACGGCCAGCTGGGGATGAGGATGCGATTTGATTTCCTTGGAAGGAGGCCTCTTGTGGACAAGGTAACCCTTTTCGCTGTAGTCACGATGATCGTATCAGGCTTGACCATCGCCATTGGTTCGGTGGGACCGTCTATTGGACAGGGACGTGCAGTGGTTGCTGCCCTGGAGTCTATTGCCAGGCAACCAGAAGCGTCAGGCAAGATATCAAGGACCCTCTTCATTGGGTTGGCCATGGTGGAAACTTGCGCGATTTACTGTCTTCTAATTTCCCTTATCCTCTTGTTTGGCAACCCTCTGGAACGCTTGGTCATTCCACAGTGACGTATTGTTCCATCCACGTTGAAGGGAGGACTCTGTGGAATTGATCCCCACGATATGGATCTTTCAGATCATTAATTTCATCTTGTTTTGTTTCATTGTGAAGAGGTTTCTTTTTAAGCCGGTAACGCATGTCCTGGATCAACGAAGAACGGCGATGCGTGACCAGGTTGATTCTTGCGAGAGAGCTGAAAGAGAAGCCCAGGAGATGATGGAATCCTTGCGTGTGGAAAGGAGCGCCTTACAAGAGGAGCGCCTTCGAATCCTCTCCCATGCTCGACAGGAAGCGGAAGAGTTAACTGACAGGACCAGAGCTGAACTTCAAAAGGAGATAAGCGAAGAGCGTCAGAATATCCAAGATCAGATAGGGATGGAGAGGGAAAGAGCCACTGGAGAACTGGCAGAGGAATTGGCGGGAATTATCACTGATTTCTCAAAAGAGATCTTGAAGGGTTTGATACATCCTTTCTGGCAAAAATCCTTTCTCATGGAATTCACTCGGATCCTGGACCAACTTCAACCCCACGAGGTGGAGGATCTTAAAGAGGCTATACTCGCTCAACAAGGCAGGATCCATATTCGATCGGCTTTTCCAATCGATCATCCTGAGAGAGAAGAGATCTTGAAACAATTGAGAACAGCGATAGAGATGGAGGTTGACGTCGCTTGGCAAGAGGATGCCAGCCTTCTTTGTGGGATAGAAGTCCAAGCAGGAGGATTGGCTTTGGATGTCCATCTCAAGAACCGTCTTGCTCAAGGGTCAAGGCAAATGTTGGATGGATTTCGACCGGGTTCTCCAAGGGGTATACATGATTGAACCTATCATGAAACGTTTTCAAAATAGGTTGCAGGATCTGTCTTTTGGCACCGAAATGGACAGATTTGGATTGGTTCGGGAAGTGGGCGATGGTATTGCAATCTGTGAAGGACCAAAGAACGCAAGAGCTGGAGAACTTCTTTCTTTTGAGAACAAAGGACTGGGTATTGCCTTTGATCTGCGAGAGAAGGAGATCGGATGCGTATTGCTCACTGGAATAGAACATGTTGCAACCGGAACGAGAGTGCGAACCACCAATAGAATTGTGGATGTGCCCGTGGGAGAGGGCCTCGTTGGAAGAGTGGTCAATGCATTAGGAAACCCTTTAGATGATGGACCCTGGATTCAAACCCAGGAACGTTATCCTGTTGAAAGGGAAGCATTGGGAATTGCTGCCAGAGGACCCGTTAATTCTCCACTTCATACAGGGACCAAAGCGGTAGATGCCATGATACCTTTGGGTAGAGGCCAACGGGAACTGATCCTGGGAGATCGTTTCACGGGGAAGACCACGATTGCCATAGATGCCATTCTGAACCAGCGTGAAGAGAATGTTTTCTGCATTTACGTGGCCATTGGACAGAGAGCATCTTCTGTTGCCCGAGTCATCCAGGCGCTGAAAGACGGTGGGGCGATGAAATACACCATTGTCGTGGTAGCTGCTTCAGACGATCCCCCCGGTCTCCAATTTATTGCCCCATATGCTGGTTGCAGCATGGGGGAACGAATGGCAAGGGATGGAAAGGATGTTCTTATCGTCTATGATGATTTGAGCAAACATTCCAATGTCTACAGGGAGCTCTCTCTTCTCTTTCGACGACCTCCTGGTCGGGAAGCATTTCCTGGTGATGTGTTTTACATTCATTCCAGGCTCCTGGAGAGAGCTATGCGTTGGGCTGATGATCGGGGCGGTGGATCCCTGACAGCGTTGCCAATCGTTGAAACCAAGGCGGGAAATATCTCTGCCTATATCCCAACCAATCTGATCTCGATCACAGACGGACAGATCTATTTGGATTCCAAGTTGTTTCATCAGGGACAGCGTCCTTCTATCGATGTGGGCCGTTCCGTATCTAGAGTTGGAGGAAAGACCCAAATCCCTGCGCTTCGTGGAGTAGCCAATCGTCTTAGGCTCGAATATTCCCAATTTCAAGAAGTGGAGGTCTTCACGAGATTCGGTGCTCAAATGGAAGAAGCCACCGTGAAACGGATAGAAAGAGGAAGACGAATAAGAGAGATTTTAAAACAGCCACGCCTATGTCCAGTACGAGTGGGTTCGCTTATAGCCCTTCTATGGGCTGCCAACGAGGGAATGTTGGATGATGTCCCAGTGGGCAAAATTCAAGAATATGAAGAAAGATTAATGTTGGGACTTCATGAAAAGACGATAGATCTTTTGCAGGAATTGAATCACGGTGAGGACCTGGACGAGGACAGAACAGCTCTGCTCAAAGAAGCACTGGAGCAAATCAAGGAAGAATGGAAAAACGAAAACAATGAGCAGACTTCGGCAGGTTGAACTCAGACGGAAGAATATCACCTCTCTAAAAAATATCGTAAGTTCCATGCGCTCTTTGGCTAGCGCTTATTTACAACGCTCACAGACGGCGTTGCATAGCGTACGCGCCTACGAGGAAATGGTTGAAACGGGTTTGGCCCTGGCGCTCAGATCCCTCCGCTCTTCTTTGGACCCCTCGGATCCATGGTCTTCCCCATGTCTTCTGGTATTTTGCTCGGATCAAGGCTTGTGTGGTCCCTTTGTGGAAGCCTTGGCAAGAGAAACTCGAAAAGAGATGATGTTGCGGAGAATCGAACAGCGATCAAGGATTCTTCTCATTGGCCAGCAAGGGATAGCCGTTTTTCGACGACTGGGGATGAACGCAGAGCTAATCGCTAACGCACCCAACTCCCTGGAAGGAGCCATGAAGTCTATTTCTGAACTGACCGAGGTTATTGGATCTTTGTACGAAGGGGGGTCAATCTCTTCGATCCAATTGATCTATAACGTTTTTGAGGGGGTGGGGCGTTTCAGTACGCGCATTAGGCAACTCCTTCCACCCGATACGAAGAAAATCCTTGATGATCAAGTACATATATCTCATGAACCCCTATCCCACCTTCCTTTCCGGGAGATTTTACATCGTCTTCTGGAAGAATACCTCTTTATTGGACTTCATCGTGCCATGGTAGAATCGATATCCAGCGAAAATGGAAGCCGTTTGCGAGCCATGGATGCAGCCACTCACAATTGTGAGGATATGTTGGAGAATTTGACCAGTCTTTACATGCAACTAAGACAAGAAGAGATTACAGCTGACCTTTTGGATGTAATCTCCGGGGTAGAGGCCCTGAAAGGAATAGATTAGTGGATGGAGTCGGATCAGAAAGAGAATTCGGTATAGCCTGAATGAGGCGCAGGCTTGCCCATTCTGGAGTGTGCGACCCACATCTTACCTTCTTTAGGAAGAAATATGATACTTTGAATTGTGCTGTCATTGCAGATGTTTTGCATGCCTTGTTTTTCTGCCAAAGAATCACTCATGAAGATCTTCATGATTTCCACATCGATCTGACCATAGTATTCTTGACATAAATCCCGAGCCCGTTCATATCTGTGTAGGCTGCTTCCATCGGTTCGGGCAATCTCAGGCGCGGGAAGAGATCCTTCGAAGAATTCTTCTGTTGTCTGCCAGGGAGCACAACCTAGTAGTACGCCTTCTACTGGAACCCGAACAGCCTGGTGTCTACCGGAAACCTCCATCACTCTAGCCGTGTCTCCATGGCTATCTGAAATAACGATATGGTATCCACAGGTTCCTGGGTGCTTCCGGATGATCTCCAAGGCTTCATCGACAGTCCCTGCATACTGGGCGATCTTCCTGAGAAGAAGCATGATAGGCACACCATCCACGCTTGTATCCTTGGGCGAAGCAATACTTTCTTCGGTAATCGTGAGCCCGGCCTCATTCATGGCAGTAAGGGTTCCAATTTGTCCAGGCCATCCAACGGAAAGGAATCGATAACCTTCATCAGGCTCAAAAAGAACGACGCACCCGTAATGTCCCAGAGTCTCAATAAATCCCCAGTCCAGGTTGCGTCCCACGACCATTTGATTCTGGGAAGTTGCATTTCCGAAAGCTACGATATTTGTGCACAAGGGCAATAACCCACTGAGAGCACTCTTATCATTCTGTTCAATAAGGGTTAGGCACACATTGATGGCAACCGCCTCATCGTATGGTATATCTAGTCCCTGGGCCATTCCTTCAATTTCCAGCCTATATTCCTCGGGGATGTGGCGGTTCATCATCTTGCCCATCATGCCTGCAGCGGCAGTGAGCAAAGGTCTGGGATTGACCCAATCCTTGGACAACAAGGTTGAGCCGATGAAAACACCTGGATTCTCCGAAAATATCGGACGTTTTTGTTTGGCTACTATTTGAATTTGCCTCGTCAAGTCATCCAACATTGCATCATAGACGCTCTGGATCGCTTTACCATAGGCTACTCCCATTTCATAGGGAGCGCCTTTTACGTGTATCAGGCGAATACCATTAATCATCGTGACCGATCCGGCAGGAGCGTCAGGAGGTTCAGGAGGTGCAGCAAAGGGCCTTGGAGAAATCTTTGCAAAGGTTCTAACAAACATATCGTCTGTTCTGGGGCCGGTGAAACACATGGAAGTCTCGTAACGAGGTAGATTGACGTAATAGTCGTAAGAGACAAAATATCCCAAATGCTCATTCGCACAGCTGATTACAAAAGCGAGGTCGTAACCCACTGAAGTGGCACCTTCTTTGAGTCTTCTGCCGATGTCTACGCATGTCTCCCCGGGAAGAGCCATCCAAAGGGTATTTCCAATGGTAAATACCTGACAAAGGGCGCCATGCGATGTCATAGGAGACTGGATGACTGTGCGAAATTGAGCTCTTTCCGTACGGCTGGATATCTCAATACTCTCCTTCATTTCAATGTGCGGTAGAAGACGTAAGACGGTATCAGCGAGAGCCTTTCCCATCCCTTCAACCCGATCCCACCCTGAAGTACCCGTAGGGTTACCTGGACGCTGATCGCCCTGGCTTCCATTGACGAAAAGAGCGATTCCACCCCAATCCTCGGCCACAACAGTTGAGTACACACCAGGCCATTCAGCAGAAACTAGCATATTATCGGCTCCTCCCATAATGGTAGGATGAGCAGAGAAATTGCAGACCGTTGCCAATCGTGTCCCATCTTTCCGATCGATACGAAGGACGCAAATCTCAGGATCCGTGGGGCCATCATCTACTGCCCTGTTTCTACTCAATCGATCGTCTTCGGTTCTTCCCCAACCCAGACGGACTTCCACAAGATCATCCACGGCCTCTTGAATCGCTTGAACAATCTGGTTGGACATCTTCTCGACCAGTTCAGGATCATATGCTCCTGTAGCGATTCTAGCCAATCTAAATTGGGTGTAGGCTCCCTGCGCTGCATGCGTATGTGTTGCCGCTATCATGAGATTCTTTGAATTGATTTTCGACGCTGCCGGTAGTTTGGAAAGAACCGTCTCTCGGATCACCCGTTCCATGATACACAAGTCGCAGCTTACCAAAGCTATACGCTCATCTCCACTTTCCAACACCAGACAACGGGCATAGACAAGATCGTGTATCCCTGTACAAGGCATGCCAAGACGGTCCCCATAGCCACATAGAGGTGTTCCCACATCAGGAGTCATATCGACCTGGGAAACACCAGCACGTAACGTACTGAATGCGGGGACGACCCAAAGGAGCAATAAAGTGCTGCACAGAAGGCATTTCTTCAAATGACACCTCCCAATATCAGATGGGTACGATTAAAGACGGTCCACTTCTTCAAGCGCCTCATAGGAAGCAAGTTGTCGATCCAGCCTCAGGATCATCTTGGCCGTAGCGTTTGCCAATGCTCCGCAAGCAGCCTTGGTCCTGGATCTGCGAAGGAGATATTCGCTGCACAGACGGGGTCGTCTGGTACCAAGGTATTCTTCGTCCATGATTACCTTTCCGTCTTTAAGAAGGCGACATCGTAGCAAGCACTCCCCTCTTATCTGTCTCATGGGAATTCCAAACACGGAGCCAAGAAGGTATATGGGCACTGGATCGCTCCACCATTGAAGTTCATCCTTTACTGAAAGCGTCATCACTTCAATCTTGGCGGACCAAATGCTGTCTTCCAGGGGCGATGAAACATGCTCAGCTATTCCGGATCTACGGATCTCATTGAGGAGGATTTGATGTAAATCATCCTGTAAATTCTTTGTCGCCCAATGACCAACCCCCCATAGGGGTTGCATTGTAGATGGGATTCCCATTCTTTCGTGCCATGGTCTGCCGTCCACTGTGTCGTGAATGGATAGAACTTCCACTCTCGGCGTGGGAATCTTGGGAGCCAAGGGATTGTATTGACATAAAAGGGATGCAGTACAACCCCAAAAGACAATTGGGAAAACTATCAAAACACTGACCAACTTGTTTCTTGGGATCACGTAACCTCCGTGTCTATCGATCTTCATGATCCACTGGATCCTTCTCTGAAAGGATACTCTCCTGTAATGGCCTTCCTGTATCCGGATCCTCGCCTTCTTGTATTGACATATCATCACCTTGAGTAGCCGCTTCTTCAACGAGGCCTTCCACAGCCATCCAAAGGGCGAATTCCCCTGCCTTGTTGCTGGAAAATACAATCCTTCCGTCCGGCAGCCAATCAGCTCCTGCTTCCATAAACTCATCATCAGTCACCCTGTAAGGCACACCATCCACTTGGGGAAAAACCCATAGATCATACTTCTGATCTATCAATCCAATGCAAAGAATTTTCTCTGAATCAGGACAGAACCTGGGCATGGAGCACCAACCGTGTCCCTCACCATCTTTAATCATTTTCATCCTGAGTACCGTGGCATCTTCTTGAAATGAATCTTGCAGTGCCAGGCCTGGAGAAGAATGATAGATCAGCCATGTTCCATTATGACTCCAATTTGGATGGGATTGGAAACCACTCATAGTCAAATAGATTTGTTCTTCGCCATTCAATTCCACAACGATATTGTTTCTATACACATAGGCCAGCTTCCCATCTCTGGAAATCGCAGGATGCTTTCCCTGAGGTGCCACTTTTCTATTCTGATAAGGGAAGGGTTCGCCATCTCCGGTGATAGAAATCTGCTGAATATCCGTCAGGTGTCCGTCTTTGGTATCCCTGGACAATCCAAGAGCCAAATGGGCTCCATCTGGCAACCAACAAAGTCCCAATACCTGACCTGTTTGGATCGATGCAATCTCTCTGACATCACTTCCATCAGCGGATACGACACAAATGAAACAGCCTCTTTCCGTTGGAACATTTCTCAGGAAAGCAATCATGTTCCCATCTGGAGAGACGCACGGATCAGTATCACTGTGTGGTCCCGAAAAATCAGTGATTCGCTTATAACCGTAAACAGGGGGAACGAAGGGGGGGGGCGATTCATCATTGTCTCGAGCAATAAGTGGTTCCTTGATGGATAAAAGGACCAAGATGAAGAAACACGAGAACAAAAAACGTTTCCATAAACCATGGGTTACCCATATTTCTGACACGACAACCTCCAAAATACAGAACACCAAAACAGGTCTCATGTAGTCATGAATTTGCCTATATTCGGCTCATATCTCATGCTTCCAAGTTTCATAGTACATATTCAGTGAACCCGATCTAAACGCAGCCCTTGGCGGAGAAGAGACAGAGATGCCGAATACACATTCGGCATCTGGGAGGGGTTTTCATTTCCAAGGTGCGTATCACGGCATTCCAACACACCGAAGGAAGGAAGTGAGAGAACAGCATCTCTGTCTCCTCTTCCCACGACGGTTTGTCTCTGGATCGGGTTCACTGAATGTTCAGGCACCTTCTCTATGACACCCTAATGTAACAACAGCCCTCTCCAGGGTCAAGTGGAATGAACTAGATCCCATTTCTTCTTTACATCCATTATGATTTGTTTCATTGCTGCCATGGCTTGAGATCGATGACTGATCCTGCATTTCGCTTTCATAGATAATTCAGCCATGCTATTCTTTCCGTGATGAAAACCAAAGATGGGATCATAACCGAATCCATCCATTCCCCTGGGTTTCAACAGAATCAATCCTTCACATGTTCCTCGAGTGACGAATTCCTCATCAGATGGAAGGTAAAGCACGGCGACACAAACGAAACGAGCTGTACGTTTCCGGGGCGGAATGTTTTCCATGGCCTTCAATAACTTCTTCATGTTTTCTTGATCATTGGCATTTCTCCCCGCATAACGAGCAGATCTCAAGCCTGGAGCGGCCCCCAATGCATCCACTTCCAGACCTGAATCCTCGGCCAGACATGGCATTCCATAACGATTTGCATATGCTCGAGCCTTAATTCTCGCGTTCTCCTCATACGTGCTCCCATCTTCCAACGGCCCCCTCCATGATCCCATGGTGCAAGCTGGAATCCAATCCACAGGCATATCGCTCATACAAGATGAGATTTCTTGTACTTTATGTTTATTGCTGGTACCAATCAGGATTCTCATGTTCCTTCTTTCACAACATGCACCAACTGTGCCATTTGAATCTCTCCGCGGAACACCCTGGATCCCAAAGCCGCCAAACGTTGTGGATCGTCCGTACAATAAAAAACAATTTGTCCGAGTCCCTGTCGTATAGCCCTCATCTTCCGCAAATCAAGAATACGAACCACTTCTTTGGCAGTTTCTTCCGCAGAATCGATGAGAAGGGTCTCTTCCCCGAAGAAACGTCCCAGAGCATCTTTCAATAAGGGATAATGAGTACAACCCAGGATTAAAACTTCCAAAGATTTCGCCCTCATAGATCCCAGGTACTCCTGTACGACCATTTCTGTGATGGGATGGTGAAACCATCCTTCTTCCACTAGAGGAACGAAAATGGGACAGGCTTGTTCCATTACCTCGATATGTGGTTGGATCTGGCTCAGACGATGTCCATATGCATGGGATCCTATGGTGGCATGCGTACCAATCACTCCCACCGGACCTTTCTTCACATAAGGCAAGGCTCCTCTAATTCCCGGTTCGATTACACCCAGAATGGGTTCCTCATATTCATTGATCAGGCTTGGGAGAGCCAGAGCAGAGGCAGTATTGCAGGCGACGACCATCATCTTGACTCCCCGACCATGCAACCAGTCCAAACATTCCCTTGTAAAATTAGTTACTGTATCCACGCCTTTGTTGCCGTACGGAACCCTGGCTGTATCACCCAAATAGATCAAGTCTTCTTGAGGAAGCTCTCGTCTTAAAGCATTGACAACAGTCAATCCGCCAAGTCCTGAATCGAAAACAGCTATGGGTCTTTGATTCTCGATCTGATGGTCCATACCCGGGTCTACCTTACCCCTTTACCATGGCTTGCGAGGGATATAAACGAGTTCGTATATCGATATGCCCCATTAAAGTTTCTGCTTCCTTGCCATCAATGAGGAATCGAACGGAACTTATATCTGACAAATTATAAGTTAAAGAATTGACGATGGAATAAATGGCTAATTTTTCCATAGATACACCCATGAGGTTGTCATCTACAACAGGAGAATCCAAATCCAAAATCACCATCCCTTCCTGTGAAATATAAATTTCTCTCAGTTGCATGCTTTCGGGTAGGGTTGCCACAGAACCTGGGGTACTGGGACCTGATTTCAAGGATTGAAAGATCTTGGTCGCCATGCTTCGTTGATCAAGATCTACGACAAAATATCTCTTTTCCGGCACGAGATACTGCCCATCTGGTGAGGCAAAGTAAAGGGTAACTTCTCTTTCTTCGCCCGAAAGCACGGGTAAACGCCCAGAATCATCGTCCGTTTTCTTCTCAAGCACCTGTGAATGAAAGAAATCCAGTAACAAGAAAAGAATACCGCCCAGAAGAGATGCAGATACCAACACGGCCAAAACAGCCAAGAGAGTCTTAAATGGAATAATTCCTGTTCTCGATGATGGTCGTCTTGAAGATCTGTGGGATAGGGTCCTTCGCGAAGAGGCATCCTTATCGGAACGCATTCACCCTCCTTCACGCTTTAGTCATGGGAATTCTCTGCATCAGACCCCAACTCTATCTCGAGCTTTTTTGCATACTGGGTAATACTCTGGGCGATTCCAAAAGCCAATTTTTGCCTGTAGGACGAAGATGCCAATAGCTTTTCCTCAGCCACGTTGCTCATAAATCCCAGTTCAATCAAAACGGACGGCATACTTGCTCCTCTGAGAACGTAAAAGAGCGCTTGTCTGACACCCCGATCTCTGGCACCTGTTACCGCGCATAGGTTGCGTTGAAGAATTCCGCAAAGAAGCTGACTTTCTCGGACAAATTCCATGTATTGCAGATCTAGAAGAATTGCATCCAAGGAGACTCCCTCAGGTAGTTGGAGGCTTCCTTTATCGATATCAAGATCCATCACCGCGTTTTCTCTGCTCTCCACCTCGAGAGAGCTAGGATCTTCGGTTTGGGAAACGAAATAGGTTTCGATTCCACTGGCGAATTGGCTCAGGGATGCATTGGTATGCAAACTGATAAAAAGATCACCTTTTACCGAATTAGCAAGCTTGGCCCGGTCCAATAACGGGACTGAAACATCCCTTTCTCGCGTCAGAACGACCTTTTCCAGGGACAAGGTTTCATCGGATTCTAGAAGAGCTTTGAGTCTCAACGCAACATCCAAAGTGACAGTGGCTTCTTGGAGGCCGGAAGGTGAAATACATCCAGGATCCTTTCCACCATGTCCAGGATCAATTACCACAACCTTCATTTGATATCCTTGCATTTGAGGAGAATGATATATTTCTTGGGAATCCAAAATTGCGGGGGGGAGTACTGAGTCCTTGGGGGGAGTGATCTGTCCGAGATGAAATGCATTTTCTTTCCATTGTCCAGGAACTGCACCGCTAAAATCGAGCAGAGAGGTGATTACCGAAACAGGAAGAAGAAATGCATGTCCATGGATTTGGGGAGGAGGAATACATCTGAATATACGACCATCCAGGATGCAATTTTCCACGTCAACTAGAAACACTCCCACCTGTTGCCCACGTGCACCCACATGAAGTTGAGTGCCTTCCCTCTCAACTGTAAAGGGGACTTGCGCCTCCTCCAAGATGGGGATCACAGAAAGCATAGGAATGCTATCTAGAGACATCCCAACCAATTCGAGTTTCTTTCCCGTACGGTGATTTATTAGACTGAAAAGAATCGCATCGTCACCGAAACCGATGGCCCCCCAGAGAGAAAATAACAGTAAAAACCCTATGGAATATCTTTGTTGAAAGATCATAGTCTAAAATTAGAGGAGAGTTTCTTTATCCTTCCCCTTGCACTGCAGCCTGTGCATCCGCAATGATCTTCTTGCTGATATCATGTGGAATCTCTTCGTAGGTAGAATACCGCATGACATAACTGCCGCGACCGCTGGTAATGGAACGCAATGTGGAAGAATAGGTAAACATCTCCTGCAATGGAACAAGAGCTGAAACTCTTTGGAGCGTTCCTGATGGCTCCACACCCTGGATTTTGCCCCTTCGGCCATTGAGATCCCCAATAATATCTCCCATGTTTTCGTCTGGAGCCGCGACTTCTACCTCCATAATTGGTTCAAGTAGATATAGGCCTGCCTCTGCTGCGGCCTTTTGGAACGCCATGCTCCCCGCAATCTTGAATGCCATATCAGACGAATCAACGCTATGATAGGAGCCATCGTACAAGGAAACCTTCAAATCCACGACAGGATAACCCGCCAGGACACCACGCGCCATGGCTTCTACAATACCCTTCTCCACTGCAGGAATATAATTCTTGGGGACAACACCGCCGACAATAGCGTCTTCGAACTCGAAACCTTCGCCTCTACCCTTGGGTTCAAGCTTGATCCATACATCTCCGAACTGACCCCGCCCTCCTGTTTGTTTTTTATAACGCCCTTGAGCTTCAACAGCCTTCCGGATCGTCTCGCGGAATGCGACCTTGGGCGTACCCTTATTCACATCCAATCCGAATTTCCTTTTTAATTTGGCGATGACCACGTCTAGATGGAGATCTCCCATCCCATGAATCAAGGTCTCATTGGTGTCCGTGTTCCTTTCCACATGGAAAGTCGGATCTTCCTCGATCAAACGAGCAGTTGCAGTGGTAAGCTTTTCTTCATCTCCTCTTGTTTTAGGCGAAATAGCCAGGGAAATCATGGGCTCTGGATATTGGATGGGAAGGAATTTGACTCTTCTGGACGGATCACAGAGGGTATCTCCAGTTCTGGTATTTGATAGCTTGGCCACCACAGCAATATCTCCACATCCTATGGAGGATTTTTGCTTTTGATTCTTTCCTTGCAATGAAAGCAAAGGACCTATACGTTCCTTTCCGTCTTGTATGGTATTGACCAGCGATGTATCGGAACTGAGCGTACCTGAAAAACATCTGATATAAGACAGCTTGCCTGCGTAGGGGTCTGCTACGGTCTTAAAAACGAATCCACAGAAGGGATCCTCTGGGCATCTGGCAATCTCAATATCCTCGTCTTTCATGCTTCTCGCCCGCAATGAATGTCCTGTCAGGGAAGACGGCAAGTAATCACAAATCAAATCCAATAGAGGGCGTGCTCCAATATTTTTGACCGCGCAAGCGGGAACAACGGGCATCAAAAGACCTTTCCTGACTCCTTGGGCCATGGCTTTTTTGATCTCTTGATCAGACAAACCTTCCTCAAAATATTTCTCCAACAATGTATCATCTGTCTCTGCTACCGCCTCCACAAACCCTTCCTTCAAATGGGCAACGCTCTCCTTCATGTCGTCGGGCATTTCTAATTCATTGAAGGATCTGGAGCCATTCCCGGGATAGATAAAAGCATTTCCAGAAAGAACATCTACCATGCCTCTGAAATTCTCCGCGGAACCAATAGGGGCAAAGAGAGGAATGGCCTTGACGCCCAGCACATCACTCACAACATCCAGGCATCTTTCGAAATCAGCCCTTTCCTTATCCATACGATTAACAACAATAATCCCCGGAAGATTCTGTTCGAGCGCCAATTTCCAGGCCACTTCTGTTTGGACTTCTACCCCCATCTCCGAATTGATGACCAACACGATACCGTCCACGGCTCTCATCGAAGTGTACAACTCCCCCACGAAATCCGCATATCCAGGAACATCGAGCAAATTGATCTTGAATTCCCTGTGATGGGTATAGAGAAGAGAAGCATTGATGCTGTTACCTCGGTCAATTTCTTCCGCGTCAAAATCTGAGATGGTATTTCCCTCCTCTACCCTTCCCAGTCTCTCTGTCATCTCGGTGCTGTACAGGAGCATTTCTGCCACAGTCGTCTTGCCACTGCCGCCATGACCGATCAAAGCCACATTTCTGAGTTTGGTGCTGTCCACTTCTTTCATTTTTGAACCCCTCACCTCCATAAAAATATAAAACTTAACGTCATCATGAGTGGATGACGTTGGGTCCTCCGACACGACTACCTGGGAACACACCTATCCCTTAACCTAGCCCTATATTCCCACAAGATCCCTTATACTGTCAATCAAAGCTAAGGTAATATTCAGTGAACCCGATCCAGAGACAAACCGTCGTGGGAAGAGGAGACAGATTGGAATGCCGTGATACGTACCTTGGAAGTGAAATCCCCTCCCAGATGCCGAATGTGCATTCGGCGTGGGAGGGGATTTCAAACCGTTCGAAAACAGCATCTCTGTCTCTTCTCCGCCAAGGGCTGCGTTTGGATCGCTTTCACTGAATATTTACGTATCATAAAGATTCCAGTGAGCCGAAGTTGGGCACGAAATGTTTTGTGCAAAATGCAGTACCAGTCGCAACAGAAAGGTTACAGCAATAGGATGGTGTTATGATGGATAGTATGAAAGAGGATAGGAATAAAAATGGTAAAGCACGGTATCGGATAAAAAAGGGCTGTGGCTGTCTGAGCATAATATCCATTGTTATCCTTTTTATACTTTGTATTTTACAGCTTCCCTTGATGTTTGAACGAATCCGAATTTCCAAATTGAATCGTGCTGTTGATCAGTTAAATGCCCAACGTGTGATTATGGATCCCCCTTGTGGCCTCCTGGATGTTCGTGGAGCGATTCATGTGCATAGCGAGTTGTCTCATGACAGCATGGGCACACTCGACCAAATTCTGGAAGGGGCTCATGCTCTTGGGAAGCGGTTTGTGATCATGGCAGAACACCCTGAAGATTCTGCCTTGGAAATGTGCCGCAACACCATTACGGGGATTCATGATGGAATTCTGTTTATCCCTGGAGTGGAAATGAACACACCCTTGGGCGGCATTTTAGCCTTCGGCTGGGATCATCTGGAATTATCCAGCACCGATCCAGTAGAGGAGACAGCCAGAAGGGTCAAGTCAGGAAATGGATTGATTTTCATCTGTCATTCCGAAACTTGGGATGACTGGGACATGCCCTTTCATGGCGCCGAATTATTTAATTTACATGCAGATTTTATGGAGCAGGATCTCCTCAAACTATTTCCCAAGATCATCTATTCCATCAAACGCTATCCGTATTTATGTTTCCAGGAGGCCTATGTTTTTCCTAAAGAGCGTTTGGCCTCTTGGGATAAGGTTCTGACAAAGAAAGTCTTCGTTGGAATCGCGGGGAACGATTCTCATCGCAATGTTGGAATTCGATGGCTTCGACAGGAAGACGGACGCATTCAGGTGGTCAAGGCGGACGGCGGTCTTATTGCAGAAGATGTCAGCAGGCCTGTACGTATATTTTTGAATCTTGTAAATCGAAACCCCAAGGACAAAGTGGTATTCGAACTCATTTTAGACCAATACGCCAACAGTTTTAGCTATGTAAGTACCCGTGTATGGACACCTGATCTGACTAAAGAGTCCATCATGAATGCACTGAGAACGGGCAAATGCTACATCTGCTATGAGGCTTTGGCTAATCCTGAGGGCTTTTTGTTCCAGGCCATTGCCCAGGATCAGATTGCGCTCATGGGAGATACGCTTCCTTTCACTGAAGGGATTGAATTAGAGATACGATTTCCAATTCCTTGTGCCATCCGTCTTCTCAAAGACGGAGAACTATGCGCGGAGATCTTTGGCAGAAGCCTCCTCCACCGAGTCCAGGGAGAAGGAGTCTATCGTGTCGAAGGATGGCTTTCTCTCCAGAAACAGGAGGAACGTCTTTGGCTTCTGAGCAATCCCATATATATCCGTCAATGAAAATCTCCAGGCGGGCCGTTCCTAAACCCGGCCATGCTCCCCTCGTCCTGATTCCTGACTCTGTCGAGAGGAGCATGCGCCAAGATGATTCACGCGCTCCTCGCCATGCCGGGATCAAAAACGCACCCAGATCGGCTTCACTGAATGTTTATAGAAAAGATATACGATTACAATCAGTAACCATGGGCTGATGGAGATCTCAGATCTATATTCTCTGCGGCAATCCATTGTTTCACTTCCGTGGCGACGATTCGGTCTGCGCCTTGCCTGGCTATCACCAAGGCTATCCCTGAATTGATGATCATTCTCTTGCACAGTTTGCAGGGCTCAGCGCAATCCACATAGTTGCCTCCGTCCCTCTCTATTCCAACCAAGTAAAGAGTACCTCCCGCCGTATCGCTTCGTGCAGCATGGATAATGGCATTCATTTCAGCATGAACCGATCTGCATAGTTCGTATCGCTCCCCCTTGGGTATATTGGCCTTTTGGCGTGGACATTCTGCTATATCAATGCAGTTCAATGCCCCGCGGGGAGCCCCGACATATCCAGTACTGATGATCTGATCGTGATTCACAATGACAGCCCCATACTGTCTCCTCAAACAGGTACTTCGTCTGGAAACGGCCTCCGCAATTCCCAGATAGTATTCGTCTTTGTTTGGACGATGTTTGGACACTCCATGCTCCGTTCACCATTACATATTCAGCAAACCCGATCTGGGCTTAGGAGTCGCGCAACAATAAGTTCGTATTCTGAGGAGGTTGATTGGCTTCGGATTTGGCCGCAACGACTGAGCGGATCCATAGACGTATCCAAGATACGCAGAGGATCCCCCGATGGAGGCACGACCGAAGAGTATGCCAACATTGCCCTCCAGAATATGAACTCATTTCTGCGTGGCCCCTTATATTATAGCCCTCAGGCAAGGAGTGTGTGAATCGTCCAGGAAGGTTCAGGAGGGTTCAGGGGCGATCCGATTGTCGAGCTTGAGCCCGGTTCCTCGGGTCGACCCTGTCCGGCCAGGCTCGCATCATGACGATTCCAGTGAGACGTGCATAAGCCAAGACGATTCATGCTCTCCTCGCTCTGTTGTGATCAAGAACTCGCTGAGATCGAGTTTGCTGAATATTCACCTTCACCAGCACCATGATTCTCTCCTATAATCCATATATTATCGATGGCTCAATGAACCCGACAGATAAGGCCTTTTAGATAGGATGATTCAGGAAAACCAAGGCGAACAGGATGATCTTCCGTCTGCGAAAGTTGTTCCAAGATATGGACCTCACGTTGGGCATCAATGGAAGCCCAAAGACATATCTCCTGAAACATTTCAGCGCTGATTCCACTGGAACAGGAGAACGTAGCCAGGATCCCTTCTGATCTCAATAAAAGCATGGCCATAAGATTGATATCCTTATACGCACGCATGGCCTTGGGGGCATGGAATCGCGTGGGGGCCAGTTTCGGTGGGTCCAGAACGATGGCGTCGAATCTCAATCCCTTTAGTTTGAATTCACGTAGTTGTCTGAAAGCATCCCCTTGAACGAATTCTTGTTGGGGCAGATCGTTCCGTTTCAAGTTTTGTCTGGCCAAATCCAAAGCGATTCTTGAACTATCGAGAAGAATACAGGACAGAGCACCACCCATCAATCCTCTGATGGAAAAGCCACCTGAATAACAGAAACAATCCAGGACCACTCGACTTGCAAGATGCGATGCCACCCTGCGTCGATTTTCTCTTTGATCAAGAAAAAAACCAGTCTTTTGCCCGTTGCGAATGTCTACAAAGTAACGACAATGCCCTTCGTATATCTCCACCTGTTCAGGCGGTGTCTTGCCCTTCAAAGACCCACATCGTTGTTCGAGACCTTCCAAGGACCTTACAGAGGCATCACTTCTTTCAAAGATTCCTTGTGGATGAAGAGATGCATAGATCTCATCCGAAATGATATCCCGAACCTTTTCCATTCCAGCCGTAAGACATTGCAGTACGACAAAATCACCATAACGATCTACAATCAAACCTGGAAGCCCGTCCGCCTCCGCGTGACATAGTCGATAAGCATTGCATTCAGCAAGTCCAGGATATTGCTGCCTCCTTTGGATGGATCTCGACAACTTCTCACGCCACCAGCTTTCATTTATGGATTTCTCCTCGTTCCACTCCAGCAATCGCACCGCGATCCTGGACTTAGCATTATAGTATCCCCGTGCGATAAATAAACCCTCAGAGTCTATAACCCGAACAACTTCCCCTGGCTCAGGACAACCCTCTACGGATTCAATCGCATTGGAAAATATCCATGGGTGTTTTCCAGGAGGCAACTTTCTCAAGGGTCTCTTGAGATAAAGGGTCGCCTCAATCAACGGAGATCTCCAATGGAGTTTCTCTTTCCATGAGGCGAATGGCGTTTTGCGAAAGAATCTTGGTGATGACAGGATCAGGCAAAGTCAAGGACTTCAAATAGTCTAGATGTCCTCGATCAAATTGATCCCGTCCGAAGAGCAGACGATCCTGATTCTCTGTCAAGAAAGATCTTCCAAATGCTGGATCTCTCCGAATTGCGTTCAGGCCAGAACCTGCGCTGAGGTCCGCGTACAAGTTGGGATAAGTCTTAAAAAGGCGAAGCAATTCTCCCCCGGGAGTCACTGGCCCCATAGGATAAG
>Ga0209498_1000568_pt1 | contig 22845 bp, 33 predicted proteins | sample WalLakDeSediment_FD_184131 | JGI IMG/M metagenome (GOLD analysis project Ga0209498, IMG submission 184131) | Lake sediment microbial communities from Walker lake, Nevada to study Microbial Dark Matter (Phase II) - Walker Lake 11/02/13 Deep... | ecosystem: Environmental > Aquatic > Freshwater >...
GGGGAGGGGCGGGCCGCAGGCCCGGGGCCGTTACCTAACGATCCTAATGACCTCGCCGTGGGGCATGGCGTCGCTGGGCTGGCCGCCGGGGGAGATAGCCCGGTGATGGGGATGCGCGTATAACTGGTACCGTATAGTTGATAGCTTATATAGTTGATGGCGAAATGGTGTGTATATGTTCGGCCAAGGTGTAATAAATTGGTATGCTTTGTGTACTATACTTTACGATTAGATATATTTTGCCTCCTATCCGGCTTTCAACTTGGAGCGTCTTTGGTCCCCTAACGGGGACGGCCGGGAACCGGGGCTTCGCCCCGAACCCCGGGGGACCGTATCGGATGTGATAGGATGCCCGCGGAGTACCCGACCCGCCCGTTCGTGGACTATCTTAACTACGCCTTACTGGTTAAAGAGATGCACGAAAAGGGTATACACGTTTTCCGAGTAGTTTCTCCCTTAGGTTTTTCTACGCACCGTTATGCATTCCGTACGGGAAGTCGGGCTACTGATAGTGTAGTCTGTACGATAGAAAGGCAGGAGTTAATAGAAATGCTAAGCGAGGGGGATTATGACTCCCTGGCTACTTACGTGGGCATTAATGCCTGTTTCGAGCTATGACCGTTAACGAGCATTCTATTATACGGAGGGCCCTGTCTCCCCATAACCTGGCTATGGTAAGAGAATATCGCGATAGAGTTCCTGTAAGCGGCAAATACAGGTTCATCGATGTCGATAGGAATCTTACTTTGAATTCGTATAAGACGGTATGTTTTATGGACGAGTCCGTTATCCTAGAACTGATAGAGTTGGGGGGCATCCAGTCCCTGCTGTCTTACATCCAGATTGAGAGGTATTTCGGACAATGACGGATACTACGGCCTATCGGGTTGCCGAGCGATACGGACTGGATATCACGGAGACTCTTGGCGGTCTCTGGTTCTACACGGTCGAACCGCGTCCGTGTAAGCATGGCCTGCATTTTAAACGGACCTTCCTGCTCGCGATTGAGACGGCCTACGCCGACGATCTGGTCGAGGAACGAGTCCTCACCGCACTTCTTACCCGGGCATTTCCTTAGAACCGCTCAGCGTCAGCCGGAATTTTCTGTATGTATACGATACTGAGAGTAGTCAGCAAACTAAAATCAGGAGTGGTCCAAAATCTTCCGTTAGGTAATTTATATATTTTTCCGTCACATTTTACGTATCCGGAGGGCAAAGTAACACTGTTAATATTTAAATTTCCATTTCCGTATAACAAGACAGTCCCTACTGGCACAGCATCAATCGCTTTCTCCAGTCCCTTGATAAACTTGTTATCGGGACTGAATGATGGCACCTCTACGCTGTCAATCGGATCAGTTACCTCGTACAGGCGGATTGGGCCGTTAACGTTTACTCGACCTTTCTTATCAATATATACTGACAGAGACTGGGACGGGACGAATTTCTCGGAGATCGGTATATCGCTAAGTCTAGCGAGGCCATGGGCAAATCTCCTCCCCGACAGAGCTAGAGGGTCGGTGAAGAGTGAGGGGTTATCAGTCATGCTTCCATAGCCAGTCTGGCAGAACGTCGCCGATACGGCTGTCAATAAACCTGAGGGTCTTCCTGCCGACCCGTATGGCCACGGGCTTTACGATCACCTCGGCAAACATGACTCCGGCAAAAGCTGAGACGGCAGTGTGGATATCGTTGGGCGAAATCATGCTAGACTGGGAGATAAAGTCTGACTACAGTGCCTTCAACAATAACCGGTCTGCTCGAGGCGCATGGGACGGGTCGATTCTGGGAGATTCTGTCGGCCGGCTGGATATCCGAGCACGTCCGGCCGGGCGAATTGGCCGTAGGGGGGGAGCTGGAGAAGCTGTTCGGGGACCAGGAGCCGGAGAGAATCCTCAGGTTCTCGGAAAACTCTATAAAGGATGGCGTATACCTCAAGGTAGGGGGAGGGAGGGGGTATTGGAGGTTTGAAGGGATAGAGATTGGTACGGAGAAGCGGCCGGGAGTCATTCGCCGGGCGTTGATGGGGGCGGTAGTGGGGGCGGTTTGGGTCGAGAGGAAAGAGATTTAGCACTGTTTCTTCCGCGAAGCGGGAGGGGCCTTCGTGTATTTTGAGGCAAAATTCACCATAAATCTGACCCCTAAGCGTATTTTCACAAATTCCCTGGGGGGGCCTTCGTGTAGTTTCGGGGGGCCTTCGTGTAGTTTCGGGGGCCTTCGTGTAGTTTTGGGGGCCTTCGTGTAGTTTTGAGATCCCTTGCGCTGCAAGGGTTGTCACAAAAGCACAAATACACGAAGGGGTAGAAAAGTGTGTTAAATCCCTGAAACCTCTTGCGCTGCAACCGATCCAGGCGAAGGGGGGCCTTCGTGTAGTTTTAAAATTTTCCATAAATTACACGAAGGGGTCAAACCCCCTGCGCTGCAGTGGATCTCAGGTTTTGTGAAAAAAAATTTTCCATAAAAACGGCAATATTTTCCATAAAAACGACCAAATTTTCCATAAATAAAACTACACGAAGGCCTCCGAAAATACAGTTAGGCCCCCCCTCCTCCCGGGGTGTTTTTTCCCCCGATCGGGGGGTCTGGAAAAACCGCCATCTGAAACCCCTTGCGCTGCAAGGGATCTCGATTCGGCCAAAACGAAATTCTCGGCAATTCCATGTAAATTCTTGGAGTAATATTTTCCACATATTTTTGTTTTTTACTATCTTTTTTCCTCCAACAAAGAGAGAATATATGTGTTTCTTTTAATCTCCATTTCTCAGAGTTTTGCCGATCGGCCTTTTGGACGTGCTGCCACCTCCTCGCGATACGCCCCCTCGCCGCGCTACAGTGACCAGGTCTCGGCCGAGATCCGCAGGCGCCTGCGGTTAAGGGGAAATCAGGCCCCTATACGTTGAAGCAGAGGGGCTAAGGGCCGACCTTTAGTTAAACGCGGTGATTCCGCACCCCACTGCTTAAACAACACAGGAATCTTATGATAAGATGTGGGAGTAGCTAAATTCCCCCCCCCATGTCCCACGATTATCCGCTCCATTCTCCCGACATTGTCGACAGCCCGGAGGGCCGTGCCTATCTGGCCAGGGTTGTCAGCGAGCCGATTCCAGCCAACCTCATGACCGATGAGGAGCTACGAATGGCCGTAAAAGCTCAGCAACAGTTCCTTGCCAAACTCGCCGAAGTCGCCAAGGGAAAGGAAGAGACACTGGCAGTACAGGCACGTACTGTCGAAGTCATGCGTGAGGATACCGGCCTCCTGCGGGAGGAAAAGAGCAAGCTCGAGCTCTTACGGGTGATGGCTGATCACCAAAGCAATCAGCAGGACCGAGAGCTCCAGGCCAAGCAGATCGATACGTCCAAGGACATTTTTAAAACCGCCTGTGATACCATCCTAGCCTACAGCAATAACCATAAGGGTGAAGCGTACACCCATATGGCCGTAAAGAGTATCTCTCAGTCCGCAGCCAAAATCGCCCAGTCAGGATCCCAAGGTTTCGCGACTCTGCCGGAATTCGCTCCTCCCCCCGACCTGGAAGCCCGAGTGTCCCGAGCCCTAGAGCAAGGGATGCGTTGGAACTCTAATAATCTCCGGCCGTCCAGACCCGCTACCGTTTTCCGTAAACTGGCGGAGTGGGAAAAGGACTATGAAAACGGCAGGTCCTTTGCCGATCTGAATTACATCGCTGAGAAGAATTACAGGTTCATTGAGTCGACCTATAGCCGGCCGTTCATAGCCGGCCTCTGTACGGCCCTAGAAGGGGCCTCTGGCACCCCCCCGGCTAGCACGTACCTCACAACCCGTTTCAAGGCTGCTACAGAGGCGTACAGGGGGCAGTCTGTGACCGTTACAGTGATAGAACCTGATGCCATATCTTCTGAGGACTATGCTAAGGCCCTGAGTGAAGAGATTTACGGATATACCGATGCTGACGTCGTAACGATATTGGTCGATCGAATCAAACGGCACGGGGGCGTCCACAAACTGACCCCCGAGCTAATCCGGAAAACCTGTACGGTGAAAAGGCTACCCACGTTTATCGAGTGGGATTCGAGCCATGTCACGGATATGGAAAGATTCGGTGCGCTGAGGGAGGGCTTTTACGACCACCTGTATGAAAGGTTTGTCCGAGAAGATTGACTACTCGGACCGTATCGAGAACAGCCCCCGGGCCTGCGGCCCGGGACGGCGCTAGCTTTTTGAGATGCCCTTCAGCAGTTCTTCTGACTCTTCTCCCGAAAGATCGAAAAGGCTCTTCACCACTTTCGCAAACTTCTCCCTGGGAATAATCCCTGTCGGTTGGGGTAAAGATACTGGTTTGTTACAGTCAGCTACGTACACCGACGGATCACAATCCAAACCACACTGGAATTCTACGACGTTCAGGGTTGGGAATACGTCGAGATTACTCCACCGGTAAAGCAGTTTCTCCCCATTCGCGAATCTCTCCTCATTGAGGCGGTTGATCCGGTCGACTGCTTTTGACTCCGGGCTCCCTCCACCGCTCTTCGCGTACCACTCCTGCCAGATGATGCCAGACGTCACGTAGAATATGAACGCCTCGTCATCCTGAATCGCAAGGAGCTTATCGCACATCTCGTTCATTCCGGTAAGAACGTTAATCTTCTTGAACTTAATATCCGGAGAGAATGGGCCGTAATCCTTGTCAAACCCGACCTTCCTGATATCAGCGTACAGAGCCTCAATGTCCACGCTGGGAAGTGGGATGCCTTCCACATGCCTAGCGCGGATCATTAACCAGATAAGTTCTGCCAAGTAGTAACTGTGATTATCGTTATTCGGCCTCGACGTGCTCCGGTACCACTGGTGTCTTTTCCTATCTAGCTGTGTCTTTACGTGACAGCAGATCATATCGTAGTGTAAGACGTCTCGGTACAACTGAGCAAAGAGCTTGAGATGCCCGTCGGTCTCAAACTTTTTCTCCTTCCTAATCTCCTTAGTTATGTCCCGAATATTCATGGCGGAGTTAGCGATCATGAACTTGAACAGCAGTTCGTAGTGAAAAGCTGAGCCGGCAATAGCGTTATCCACGAACTTGGATATAAACCCAACATACGCCCCTTTAGACGTCATTCTCCCCCGCTGTTTACCGCTAGAGTCCAGAGCCTGGTCCAGAGAAACCGTGTCGATAATCCCGTTACTGTGGAGAAACAGGAGACATGAGAGCTCAAAGTTACCCGCGTAGCTCTTGGCGATCCGCACAACGTTATTCCGGACAGCAACGTCCCGCATCTCACGATTAAATTCAGCCGCTGTAAGCCAGCCAGTAATGTCCTGAAGGATTTTCCATCCCCGCAGGTTTGGCGAGGTCAGCATGGCCCGGAGCAGGTTGGTCCGGTTCCCGTTCGTATTCTTGATCGATCCGATCACCTGGTTCTTACAGAACTCTTGCGGATCCTCGTACGCATCGGACAGCTTTTTGACAAACTTGTCCTCGTTAAAGATCTTTAAAAGCTCGAAGGACGGATTGGCCAGAACCTCTTTGATATAGAGACGAGCCGCAATCCGCATCGTCTCCGAATCGCAATTCGGATTCGACGCCACCGCCTTCCTGATCCGTGTCGACTTCGTAGCGTCCCACACCTCCCTCAGGGACTTCTGGTCCGAGTCGGGGTCCGTTGCCTGCTTGTACAGCAGGGTCAAATCAGTACTGCTCATTTCCGGCCTCCACGGCGCCGTGTCGATGTGGTCGCTACGCGCTCGGTGATGTCGCACCACAGCTCATTGCTGCACTCTACACTACAGCAGAACTCGGCGGCGTAAAGGGACTTGTACTGGGTTCGCTTACCGCATACCCCGCAGCGACCCGTCTGCTTCTGGCGGTAGTAGGTGTCGTCGTGACAGTAGACGTAAGGCTCTTCGGGACCGAAGTATTGCCGTTTGGGGCGGACGTACCCGCCACTGTTGTTGGCCATGAGCCAAGATCGATGTAGAACGTAAATAATCCTAGCACAGATTTTCGTCCCTGTGTGACATCGACTTCCTGATCTCCGCTTCCCGTTTAACGACGTTCTTTAATTCGCGGCGGGCCATTACCTGGAGAGCGGAGATCGTATCGGACAGAGACTTCTTACCCAACAGCTCTTTCCACTCCAGCAGCTCGTCGTAATTCTCCCCCTTGATCTTGATTGTCCGGTAGGTCCCGGGCGCGGAAACGGGCCTCTCGGGCACAGGAGGCTCCATCCGGCCAGCAATTTCTTCCAGTTTCGAGACGGGATCCACGGGAACGTGTGTAAAGTAAATGTAGTGACACCTTAGCAGTCCTTTGAAAAAGCAAAAGCGCTACCCGGAAATCTACGTCGAGGCGGACTGGCTCACGACCCGTGACGATCTGATCTACAAAGTGATCAAGATTGACGAGACGACCTACAAGGTCATCCTAGAGCACCCGGTCCTGGGCAAGACCGTAGAACTCTACGAGCTCGATCCGAACGACAATACCCTTTGCCTGAAGAGCGTTTTCCCCGTCGAGATGCAGGACGGCGAGGAGGAGATGGAGATAGTAAAAGACTACTACAATAACTTTCTGCTAGAGGGTCAAGAGACTTACATAGAGTACTATAACAAGGACGTAGGATATTTCCTGCTGTCCAGGAATATCGGGGTGTACGGGGTAGGCGACACCGAAATAGAGTAAGGGCTATGACAATCGAAAATAACCGCGTTGCCAGTGTCTCCCTGGTCACCGAGCTGGTCTCGGATTTCCTGTCCTACTCGACTTCTATATACAACCGGGCATTGCCGGATATCGTCGACGGGCTTAAAATCGCCCAACGCCGGTCCCTACTCGGACTCAAAGACCTGTCCTTAACCAGCAAATCCCCCTACTGCAAGGTGTCACGGCTGGAGGGGCACGTCTTGGGCAAGTATCACCCGCAAGGTGGATGTTCGGGGACCGTAATCAACATGGGTCAGCAGTCGGCCATGCGCTACGTGCTTACGGATATCCACGGAAACGCGGGCGGTAGTATCCAAACCGGACCGGCTATCGGCCAGTTGATTAGCGAGGATGCCCCAGCCGCCTCCAGGTACCTCGAGGTCCGGGCAACACCGCTCTGTGAGTCGCTATACCTGTCTCAGATCGATAGGGGGCTGGGGTTGTGGCGTCAGAACTATGACGACACCACGACCGAGCCGGTCCGGATCGTCCCCGCTCTGCCCGCTCTGCTCCTGACCGGAGCCCAGGGCATCGCATCGGGCTACGCGTGCTATCACGTCCCCTACTCCGTCAAAGACGTGGTCTCGGTGACTTCTGCCTGGATACGGAACCGGTCACTCTCGGATAAGCAGATTGTCTCGAAGTTCTCCGAGCCCCCCGAGCCGCCACAGGGAGGACGGGTCGAAAAGTCCCCGGGCCTTTCCGAGATCATCCTGCATGGCCGGGGTCAATTCACCGTTTACGGGGAGTGGGAAGTTGACGACTCGATGCCGTGGCGGAAAAAGTCGGTCCGGCCGGGCATCGTGATCACCCGTCTCGCCCACGGTTCGTCGGAAAAGTTTCTTGAGAAGGTGCGAGATCTCGCCGATACGGATAGGCTGCCTGGCCTCATCGATGCCGCGGATCACTCGAGCCGGGACGGGATACGAATCGTCCTGGTAGCCAAGACCGTCCCCGAGCGTGATGAGATCCTCGCCACGCTGGTGGCGGCTACGGGCCTAAAGCATCAATACAATGTGAATTGTACGGCTGTAGGGTTGGACGGAATGCCCAGGACCGTGGGTGTCCGAGACGTCATTGAGGCCTGGTATGGGGAGCGGGTCTCATACCTGACGCAGCGGTACACGGCGGAGAAGGCATCTCTCGAGAGTGAGAGCGAAAAACTTACCGGGTTAGTAACGATTCTGGACGAAGTCGGCAGGTTTGTGGATATTGTGAAAAAGTCATCTGACAAGGTGACCGCGGTAGCCGCCATCTCAAAGCGGTGGAAACTCACCGAACCCGTGGCACGCTATCTCCTAACCATTCCGATCAGCACGCTGATCCGGACTGAAGGGGAGAAGGTACGGCTCGAGCTGGAGAAGATTAGGGGAGATATCGCTTCCCTCGAGCCGCTATGCTCCACCGGCGGCGATTTAGATACCCATATCCTATCTCAAATCGCCTCTCAGAGGGGCCTACAAGGCCCAGGAAGGTGCCTCTGGATGACTGTAGGTGTCCCGGTGGCCAAAGCGGTAAATAAGCCTATCCCCGTGAAGGAAAAAATTATAACCGAGGGCAGAGGGTTGGGCATGTCGGTACGATCCGTAAATCAGTGGATTTCGGATAATATCGGCAAGGGCAGTATAGCGACGAAATGGGATCTGTACAAGGAGGAATATGAGCACCGGGTGTCAATGACAACGAGAGCGGGTAAACAACGACGGAAGGAACGTCTTCTCGCTCTTCGGGCCGACGCGGAGTCTCGGGGACTACCGACTCGCGGCAGGTACGGGTGGAAATCTTTTATGGCCGGACACGAATCTGCGCGGATTGACCGAATCGTGCTAGACTTAGAGGCGTGGATTGAACAACATGCCAAACCCAGTAAAACTGCAACTGACACCCGAGCAACTAGCCCTCGCTCACGCCGAGGCGGAAAGACGTCAAACGGTTAACGAGGCAAAGAGGCTTTCCGGACGGAACCGAGCCCCGGCATTGGGTGAAAAGGCCCTAGCCATGCACAGGCTCGGAGCGGTAGGTGAGGTGGCCGCCGCTGTCCATTTAGGACTCGAGGCGTACCTGTTCTCCGAGCAACTTGCCGTGAGAGGAAGCGCAGATCTGCCCGGAGACATTGAGGTAAAAACCCGCAGCAGGCACAAGTACGACTTGATCGTACAGAAGGGGGAGAGACCGGATAAAAAACTGATCCTGGTGACCGTGGAGGGCGACAGTACACTTCTCCACGGCTGGTGTATGGCCGGTGACGTGATGCGGGAGGAGTTCTGGGCCGATGTGGCCAGGAACGGCCGCGCCGCGTACTTTGTGCCGAAATCAGAACTTCGCCCCTTGACCGACCTGCTACCGTTGAAAGCGGGGTAAGCACAGAGAACAAATGACCGCGACGATTCTGTTTCTCGCACTCATCGTTTACGTGATCGCAATTGATCAGAACGTCGCGGACTACATATACCTCCAGTTGGTCCGGGTCCCATTAATCACCCTGCAGTCAAAAGCCCTCCAGCTCAAGCTGTATGTTTCGCTGAGGTGGGACATTTACATGATGCGGAGAGGAGTCGTGCCCAAGAAGTTTTATGACATGGCCTCTGAAATCCGCAACAGCCTCAACGACCCAGACTGAGCTAGAGTCGACCCCTTGGTACGAGTTCGGCTCGTATCTGGACTGCTGCAGGGCGCTCGGAATAGCCCCGAGTGTCGGGCGCTGGGCCGCGTACACACGGTACTACCGATCCGTGTTAGAGTCGGAGCAGAGTTGATCCCATCCCATGTTCCTCAACGATTTTGAACAAGACCTGCTCCAGTTCACTGGAGCTGTAAACTCGATGCTAGAGCGTTCTCTAGACGTCGTCGATCAGGCGGAGATCAAGTCAGCCGACTCGGACAGGCTTTCAAATCTGCTAATCGGCCTGAAGGAATACGTCTCCTGCTCTGAAAATGACCTTCGTGAGCGCCTTGAGGAGTTTATTAGGCAGGGTTATGCGACTGGGATGAGGGGGACTGTGGAAATCGACGAGAACGGGACGATTCAGTTCCCGGAATACGTTGTCAAGCTTCTGGGTTGGAAGCCGGGAGACGTTTTGTCCTGGGAAAACAATTCCAACGGGTCCGTAAGTGTCAGAAGTTTGGGTTAATAGCTTGGTTCAGGGCGTATCTTCGTCCGATACGATCGAAGACGGGAAAGCTGTGCTCGTTTCAACGGCCTGGGGACCCTCGGATCAGGGGTTTTATCGGGCCCGGTCGTGTTATTTACTGGTCAGGGAGAGGTTTCGAGCCGAGACGCTGGTAATTTACCCCGCGGTGGGAGATTTTCTGCCTATTTTTGGCTGTGAGTACATCGAATTGCCGCATAAACGGTTCGGGGCGGTCGATTTTCACCCCGTAAACGGCAATATCGCCCCGGTGGCTGACTATCTCAGCAACGAACCCGACCGAACGGTCGAAAAGTCCGCCCATTACGACTTGGATACCCATTTTTCCCCGAAACTCTGGCTGGAAAGGGGCTCGGATCGGGATATTTACGCGAGATTCCAGGAAAAAGCCAAAAAGTACGTCTCAACGTACCTGGGGATGTTGGCTGACCACTCCAGCGTCTCTGGAGACGGCCCTCACACCCACATTGGCTATAACAGCTACATGGCCGAGCACGACCCGGCCCATGGTATACTCAAGTCGTACTTCGGGCCCGAGTTCGCTCGTGACTACATTGAAAAATTCCTGTTCCCGTGTCCGGTTCGTTGTTAGTTCTTCATTTTCGAAGACTATTAAGCTAGAAATGCTTGACGAGTTTAAATGGTTGAGCGAAAATGCTCCGGATTCGTTAGCGATTCACATGTCTCCGAGTAACTGCAGGGAATTTGATGAGGAGGGGGTGTTTCTCAACGAGTTATGCATGGTCCGGATTACCAATCAGCAGGTTTATAAGATCCTGTCCCGCATCGACAAGTTGCTTTTGCATACGGAGAAGGGAATTGAGTCCAAACTGGGTAAACTGTTTGAGCCTGAGACCCGGAGTAAGTCTGGCCGCTGGTCGGGACACGGGCCCGGGTCGGTAAAGATCTTTTCCCCCACACTTATGTGCTGGTACGATGGCCGTGACTGGAGAAAAATCGATCCGAAGACATGGTTCTGATCTGTCCGGGCCGAATGACCAAGACTCACGGCCAGTTCCTAGCCGATCACCCCACAGCGACTAAGTATAAATACTTAGGCGTCGACGTGGGGTCAGCCGACTTCCTGTACGAGTCAGAGTCTCCGGAACTCACTCTGTGTACGAATGAGAAATTTATCCTCGAGCTGCACAAGTTCCTCTCCATGCCCCGTTCGACCCGGATCGTCAGGGAGGTATGGGAACAAGAGTTTTTGTCCGGTACGGATATAGTTCGGTCTCGGGACATTCTTAGAGTCCACAACCACCGCAGCGTTTTGAGGCTTAAGGTCTTACGGGACTGGAAAGACGTGGCAAAATACTACTGTCTCCTGGCACAAGCCGGCTACTCATATCATTACGAGAAGAGGAAACTTGTTGTAGATCTGCTTAACCCCATAACACCCCCGTACGACCGTATCGACGAGTGGAGAAAGAGGACTGAGGGCAGGAGGATACGATATCGACCGAAGAGTATTTATTGCCTACCTACGTCCCTAATTGATACGGAGACAGCGATCTACATCCACCTGCCTCTGCAGTTCGGTCAGTACGGGTGCGGATATGCCTGGAGCAGGAGAAAACTGGCCTTCATGGTCTCCCAGCTAACCGAGCTGGCCGGCTTAGGCTACAAAATAGTGGTCAGTGCGGCGCATGGGAAATACGGCCGTGAAATGCCAATTGCCCGCAACCTTTTACCCCCACCGCTCTTCACCCCTTTCATATACTACGAGTTGAAAGCTAAAAGTAGGTATGGGTTCAACAACTCGAGTTCCGAGGTATTTTATTGTGCGAATTTCTGACGAACCTGCTATGGGACATCACGTCCTCCTGAATCTGTACGACTGCGATGAAAGTCGTCTGTCGGACCTAGCTGGTTTTGAAGGATTTGCTGATAGCCTGCTGCCAGGCTGTAATGCCCAAGTCCTTAATCGGCTCGGGCATCAGTTCAGCGGTATGGGGGACGGCTTCACGTCCCTGTATCTACTAACCACCTCGCACTTCTCGGTTCATAGCTGGCCGGAGTACTGCTCCGCCGCGGTAGACATTTTCACCTGCGGTGCGGTGGATACGGACGAGATCGTAAAGAAGATCGTGATGTACTTCCGGTCCTCTCGACACTCGCTGTCCGATGTGCTAAGGTGACGGGGTACTCAGCAAACTGCTCCATCCATGGCGAAGAAACCGTCCTTGACAAACGCTAGCGCTCTGAAGTTTGAGAGCAATCCGAAAAAGACCAGGCAAGGTCGTGGGATTAATACGAAGTTGAGTGCGACGAGCCGTAATGGCCGTAGAAAAAGGTACCGGGGTCAGGGCTGACGCCCGTTTTCTGCGGGATTAGCAATCTGGTTGAATGCACCGAACTCATAATTCGGCATAGGTGGGATCGTTCCCCACATCCCGCAGAGAAAAACCGATGGATGGCGGAATTGGCAGACACAGCGCACTCAAAATGCGCCGCCGAAAGGCATGAGAGTTCGAATCCCTCCGGGTTGGTTCGGGAGTCCTATAACACTTCCGGTAATATAGGATAAAGCAAGCTCGGTTAGCTACTTTTTCTGGTTCCCAACCCACTTGTCCGCTTAGCTCAGTCGAACAGAGCAACTGCCTTCTAAGCAGTCGGTCGGGGGTTTGAATCCCTCAGCGGACGCCAGCGGGTATAGTGTAGTGGTAACACGAGAGTTTTCCAAACTCTAATCAGGGGATCGTACCCCCTTTCCCGCTTTTTCTCTTACCTTCCTGAACATGTCCACCCAACCACCCGCCAACCTAAACGAAGAAGGCCTCTCCTGCTGGAAGAAGTACGGATCCAACAGCATGCTGATGTCCCGACACTTCGTGTCATTCGATGCTTGGATAGAGTATAAAGATAACAAAGAACTTTCCTGGGTAAAATCTCGACTCCTTGAGGGGGTTGATACCCCCGAGTCTATTGATCCTGTATTTTTACGTAACCTTTGTAGGGTTCTGAATAGAATCGAAGAAGACATATCTGAACTTGATCGCAGATTCCGGTGATAGCATAGGTAGGGGATATTACCCCCCCACCCGAATCGTGATGAAAGAACCTAGCCCCCAATCCGTAGAACTCTGGAACTCCCGTATCGCCCTTCTCGGCCTCGTAGCCGCTCTAGGCGCTTACGCCGTAACCGGTCAAATCATCCCAGGGATCTGGTGAAGCACTCACGCTTCTGTTGAAAGCTAGTTGATATGTTCAACTAACCAGGAAGCCTTGTGCCTCTTTTTAAGAACCGGAATCCGCAATACGAAGTGAGAGTTTCCCTGCTCGAGGAAAGACTTCAGGCCTATGACGAAGTCAGTAGGCAAATGCTTGCAAAGCTCGAGCAAGCAGTCGAAAAAATCTCTGAGTCTACCAGGGATATTTCGCAAATCCTTATCCGCCACGAGGAACGCATCGACCGTACAACCGAGGCAAGTAATGCCCTCATCCAGCTACTAAATAAGACAGAGCATGACGTCCGGGAAAAGATTCAGGACGAGTCTAAGGTCTTGTCAAGACGTATTAATGACATCTCCGAACACCTGGAGACGAACAGAAAATCGATCGAAGAGTTAAAAAAGACCCGGTGGGTATGGGTTGGCATTATTACCGCTACGTCATTTTTTGCCAGTCAGTTAAACATATTTGACAATATTCTTCAGAACAGGGATGGCTATAGGGACAGAAATACTATCGGGTATGTGAGGGGGAAATGAGAGGGAGTAGGATCGTCTGTGGTGACGGTCAAATCTACACCATTGTCCATACAATCGTTGACTTTATCGGGTTCTACGCCGTCTGGGTCGTTAAACGAGGTTCTAGCTACAGAGTTATCGACTCCCGACGTTGTCGGATTCTCCCCTAACACCATGCTTTCCACCGCTTACCGTCTAAGGCTAGAAACGATTTGTGGCAACATCACCAGCGGGTCTGAAGTTTCTCTCTCCGACATGGTCTGGGCAGAAAAATTAGCAAAAGCGAACAGAACGGCTGCGACGATGATGAGACAAGCGAGACGGAGAGCGGAGAATCCCGATATGCCCGAGGGAGGTCTAGACGACTTCCTGAATCAGCTTGATATCGGCGGTACGGGTCATGAGTCCAAGGGGATCCGCCGCTTCGAGACCGTAGATGAGATTGCCGATTTCTTCCGACGTGAGAACACTGACGATTGGCGACAGCGGGACTAGGTCGTGCTACTGTACGAACAGTCCATCGCTCTGACGTTTTGAAAATCTCTGTAAAATCCCTATGGGATCTGTTCTGTTTTCCCGTCCGTTTATCCGTTTCAGAAAAGTTCGCCCTGTACTGTAAGGAGAATCCGTGGGCACCGGAAGCGAGAATTTACGATCTGTGAGGGGACCTTACGCGTTTGTAGGGGATTTGCACGGGCGAGTAGGTCTACTCGATCTCATTCTGAGTCGTGATCCAAAACGCAAGTACCATTACGTGTTTATGGGCGATGTAATTCACCACAAACCGTTTTTTAAACATAACAAGAGAACTTCGCCAATCCGAATGCTCCGTGCCATATCCGATCTAATCGGGGAGGGACGCGCAACCCTCCTGCTAGGAAATAACGAAAACTACATACTCCGGAGTTTAATTCTGCCCGAGCAGGAGATTAAAAAGAAAGAGGTAAAGTATACATTAAAATGCCTTAAGGAGGTGAGTTTGGACGAAAGACTAAAATTCGTTAACATGATGTCTAACGCACCCCTCTCTCTCGAGCTGGAGGGGAAATTTCGTCTCGCTCACGCGTACTACCCCCACCCCGGGACCAATGTGTCTCGAGATACCTGCCTGCACGGCCCGGGTTATGTCTGGTTCAGAGACGACAATGTGTCCGACCGTCACAATCTCGATCCTGCTTACACCTACTTCTTCGGGCACTACGGACTCCCCTACTACCGGGAGAATATCCGCATCGTCGATGCGACGAGCCTCGAGGCGGCCGGAGTCTACTACTCAGACCGGGACGAGTTCATGGTATACTACTAAGGTGAAAGGTCTGTCCGCCTAATGTTTCAAAACTGCCTCGGTTACTCGGTCCTGCCCCCTGCGATGGCCCGAGCGGTCTTTGGAGACGCCGCAGTAGACGGTTATAAGCCGGATCTGTCCACGGTCCCCTCGATCACCGAGGAGATGGAGAGCTTTGGCGTGGAGTTCCCGATCAAGAATCCAGAGCAGTTAGTTGAGCTGCCGGAGTTCAAGTTGCCCCGCATCACCGGGAAGGACATTGCCGACCATTTCGACCGGATCGGTAAAGAAATCTTGTCAGAGAAAGTAGCTCTGCTGAAGGAGTTTGCGGATGTCGACCTAGTCGACCCACCGACCGAGACGGATATTGTCTACGAAACAGGCTGGACGAGGTACCGTCCGTTGCCGAACGGTAAATGGACTATCGAGAGTCTGGGGGACACGGGTCTGTCCGGCGTACCTATTGCCGTCTTCGACTGTGAGACCTTTGTCAAAGGGACGGAGTTCGGCCACCCCATCCTCGCCACCGTAGTCGGGCATGACGGCTCGTACTATGTCTGGATGCATGAATCGTTTGTCGATCCGGCCGTCCCATACACCCCGCAACTCGTCCCGCTTGGTACGAACAACACGCTCCTGATCGCCCATAACGTAGGGTTTGATAGGCAACGTACTCTGGAGTCTTACGACCTACGGCATGATCCGTTTCATCCGGATTCGCCTCACGGGAACTTATGGTTCGATACAATGTCCGCCCACATCAACGTTAGTGGTTTGGCATCGGATCAGAGGTTCTGGTACCAGTCATCCCAGACAACTCCCTCGTACAAGAAGGAGACTCCGCCGGCCTGGTCGGACAAGGGCTGCATGAACAACCTGATCGATGTGTATAACTTTCACTATATGCCCCTGGTACCACTAGAAAAAGAGACAAAAAAGACTCGTAATCTCTTCGTCGTTGCAGATTCGATGGAGGATTTTGTCCCTGATCGTGACAGGCTCGTAGCCTACGCCCTCAACGACGCGAAGATAACTTTCGAGCTGTACTCCGTCCTCGTCCTTAAATACCTGCAAGCCAATCCGTCTCTCACAACGCTATACGGGCATTTCGCACAGACCTCGTCGATTCTCCCTGTCACCCCGAGCTGGTACGGGTGGGTGGAGAATTGCGAAAAGGTCTGGGACGAATCGATCAGGAGGCAGGACGAACTCCTGAGCGAGTTGGCTCAACAGTTACTGGATGACTGGCGTAGCGACGATGTCGATACGGAGAACGATCCTTGGTTCAGTCAGCTTGACTGGGATGCGAATTACGCCCTGAAGAAAGATGGTAACCCTAAATCCCAGTGGTACGGGGTTCCGATGTGGTACAGGAAGAACGCTAAGTACGATAAAGAGACTAAGACGATTCGGCTTGAGCCTATTACGTCGAAAAGTCGTCTCAGCCACATCCTGCTCCGGCTTAAGTGGCGTGGTCAACCGATCACCTATGTCCCGGACAAGGGCTGGATGTTCAACAACCCCGAATCGGGTAAGCCGGAGAGGATTCCTCACCCCAACGGCGAGGGGGTCAATGTTGGCGGGGTTCTGAGCAAAGACTACCTGCCCGAGTTTGAGTCGGGCGTTCTGTCTAGCGACTTGCCACAGGCCCAGGAGCTGATCCGCCTCGCGGTCAAAGTGTCCTACTGGACCTCGGTCCGGAGCCGTGTCAAGTCGCAATTAGCCCGACCCGCGAACGACGCTAATCTGACCGTCATCGTGCCCCAGACCGTCCCCCACAACACCGCGACAAATCGGGCCGGTGAGCATCTGTGGCTGACGGTTCCTGACCCCAAGCCGGACAAGATCGGGACTGAGGTGAAGACTAGGGTCCAGGTTACATCCCCTTACACTTTTATCTCGTCCGATTATGACGGCCAGGAATCCGTCGTAGCCAGCATTTTTGCCGATAGTTACTACCAGATAGCCGGTAGCACGCAGTTCGGGCATAGCGTTCTGGCCGGGTCTAAAGACGATGGTACAGACATGCATAGTATGACGGCTAAGGCGATCGGGATTTCCCGAACTATCGCCAAGAACTGTAATTATGGCATGCTTTATGGTTCTGGCGTAAAGACGTTGGCTACGACTATCCGTAAGGGGAATAAGTCCATTAGCGTCGACGAAGCCAAGAAGATGGGTAAGACCCTGATCGAGAAGAAGAAGGGCTGGAAAGCGTCGGATATCTCCTCCAATCTGGTTGGGGGGAGCGATTCGCACGCCTACAACGAAATGGCCCGCATCGCTAATAGTAACGTCCCCCTCAACCCGTTAAGCCGGACGAAGATGTCGACGGCTTTCCGGCCCGCCTCTGTCAAGAACGAGTTCTTTACGATGCGGAATAACTGGGTGATCCAGTCTACGGGCAGCGCGATGCTGCATGCGTTTCTCACCGCTATGGAGCATTTGACTCGTCGTTACGGTGTCAAGGACGTCCGCTTCTGCATGTCCGTTCACGACAGCGTGCTGTACATGTGTAAGGAGGACGACGCTGATCTCGTTTCCGCCCTGTACCAGGTCGCCCACCTCTGGTCATGGGCCTGGCTCCGGTTTAATTACGGTATCTGCGAGATGCCCCATGCCAACGCCTGGTTCAGTAGCATCGAGGTCGACAAGGTGTTTCGGAAGTCGGCGACGGCGAGCACGGTGACCGTATCACAGCCCGTTCCCGAGCCGGATGGCCGTGCCCATACGATCTCTAGCCTGGTTCCTGTGCTAGATTCGTTAAGCGATAACTGACTGAACGGCCTCCCATGGACTTTGAACGAACCCAGAGCGTATTGGCCGAATCGGTAATATGTTCTAGTATTTGTGATATGAGCGAAAAGTTAAACTTTACGTACTTGGAAGGGTTCTTGAAGTATGTCGATCCGGACGAGGAAAATTCGGACTTCGAGGACGTCTTCTCCTTCCTGTACGATGTGCTGACTACGGACGGGGAAATGTCTGGGCGCGAAGCCATCTCCCTGCTCTGTAATGCTGTAGACTCTTTAACGTAGGGTTTGAGTCACCGCTGGGACGACAATCCCGTCGGAATAGGTAGGATGGCTTAGGGACTTCAACCCCTTAGTCAGCCTACTTTTTTATGGCGTGCTCGTTCCGTGCTAAGATGGTCCCGGGCCGGTCTCGTACCGTCCTAATCGCCTGACTTTCTCGATACGTCGTTTTCGTCAGTCGTCTCGACATTATCCTAACGGGGGTAATGACTGGTACGGAGATTATTCCCCGTCCTAGTTACCCCGTTACCGAGTTACTGTCGCTGTCCCTTGCAACACTAACATGCGTAAAACTCTATCACTAGCATTTGTTACAGCTTTGGGTCTTCTCGCCCTATCACCTGCCGCTAACGCAGTAGGTAGCCGGGTCTGCGGAGGCGCAAGCTTTTACGGAAGGGGTGACGGATTTGCCTGGCAAACCACTGCTAGCGGAGTCCCTATGGACCCTAACGCTATGACCACGGCCCACCGTTCGCTGCCATTTGGTACCCGTATTCAGGTAACCAATAACAGTAATGGTAAGTCCGTGATCGTACGTGTCACTGACCGAGGACCGTTTGTCGGAGGTCGTGTAGTCGACTTGTCCTACGGGGCATTTTCAGCTATCGCGGCACCGTCGACCGGAGTAACGAATGTCTGTTATACGAGACTAAGCTGATAGTCGGGGGGAGGAGGGAGTCATTCTTCCTCCCCTTTCTCGTCTTCAGCCACAGCATGCTGCTTATTAACCGATCCGAGCAGGTACTTAACCTTCGCCATGTCCACCATCAGGTCCTCGACAAAGCTGAGTACGGCATACTCTTCGGCGTCATCGGCTTTCTTATGAAGGCTTTTCATCGAATCGCATAGGTCCTCGGCTACATCGTACAGTTCCTCGGTCAGTTCCTCGGGCGTAGACCACTCCAGCTCAGGTACGCTGTGATAGATTTTAGCCGGGATCTCTACGCCGTATCCGCGAGCCAATTCCGCCGTACCATCAATCTTTTCCTCTACGATTTCGTAGACACGTTCGAATAGCAGGTGGAAGCTATAGAACTGGGGTCCGTCTACATTAAGATGACTAAGATGTGCCGCGCCAGCGAAGTTTCGCTGTGCTGTGAGTAGTTCGATGAAAGCGGATTCCATGGGAGAGAAGGGGGAGAGGGAGGGGTGAGGAGAAAAGCGGCTAGGAGACCGGCCCTTCATTATAGACCTTGTTCAGGGCAACTCCGATCGGCTGATAGGCCGAAGTAGTCGGCAGTGTGTTAGGAACTGTGCCGACTGAATTGCGCCATAGGCCCATCTCGATATTCAGTTTAAACCAGTCGGGGTATTCAGTACCTGCTTTGATCCCTTCTCTCGTACACTTCCATACTTTGTTAAGAGTTCCTGAAATTACTTTGGAGTTATCGATACTCCCGTCCGGCCTGATCGCGCTGATCGGTACGAACGTGTATGTGGCGTCGCCACTTCCCTCCAGACCGGTACACTGGACGGATAGATTGTCCCCAATCAGCCTGCCACAACGACCGTCCTCGACGACGTAGGTTTGGGTCGTATCAGGTCCGAGAGTTCGACGCCACACCGCTAAGCCGGTCTGCCTACCATCCGGCGTGACGAGGCATTTCCGGACGGGCAGGAAATCGCCGATACTTACCGGATCGAACGCGGCACAGGGCTGGGAGTAGAATCGGCCGTCGGTAATCAGGACTTCGATAGAGTAGGTCTGCTCATAAATGAACTGAGACGCTTCCTTCGTGACCTGGACGAATCTTTCCGACTCGAGTTCAAAGCCGGTTTGGAACTCCAGACCGGGAAGTTCTGGCACCCAGCCCGTTACGGAGTCGGCCAACAGATCGAGGATAGGTAGGCAGAACGAATGTCCTTCGCGCTGAGCCTGCTTCTGGACCAGTGTCAGTGTGTAGTTAACTCGCCGTGTACGGACGGTGGGGATGTATGCTCCCTTGTTGGGGTTGTTAGTATTCGCGCTGGTAAACGAGACGATGATCATCGCCTGCTCTGCGACCCTGCCGGACTGGTCGAGTTCCTCGGCTAGACGCAGTACTACCGCGCTCTGCCCTAGGGTCGAGTGAATCCGTCGATGCAACATGTTTTCAATCTCGAGCAGCATGGCGAAATATACCGTCCAAAAAGCTTTCAACGCGGTGAAAGCTTTAAGAAGAAGGGGAATTTGACATGTCGACTGATCGGATTTTTTGGGAGAACACTCTGGACTCGAAGTGGCGCTGTTACGTCTTAATGCAGACGGACACGTACGGGTACCTGAGGATGGAGGATATCGCTACGGGCCAGAGGGTGCTTGACCGGGAAGTCCCGGTCTCACGCTACTTCCGGACCGACGACATCATCGGTTGGGGGAATATCTGCATGATCGAGGCTCGGAGACTCGAGCGGTGAAGGGCCTGGAACACCACGTCAAGCAGTTACTGAAGCGCATGATGCAGGCCCAGGAGGTGACGGATCGCGAGAGGGCACGGAAGATCTTGCGGAAAGCCGAAAAGCACAGGGAGAAGCTGGAACGGGCCGGGAAGTGCTATGATACTGAGTGACGGATGACAGCCCCGCTGCCGGTGCCGTCCCGCTCTTTCAGGGCGGTAAGGGGGCCCTTTCCTCGAGTGTGACCCAGCGTCGTACTTCCCGGGCCCTCAGGCAGTTGGCGTTGGATTGCGCCAGGTAGATAGCCTGGAGAACTAGGTTCGAATCCTAGAACTGCCCTTTACCCCTCCCCCTCCCGATAGTGACTTTACTACTCGTCATCCAGGTCTCCCTGGCCGTCTTCGGTATGTGCCTGGCCGCTTAAAAGAGGAAATGACAGCAGCAAGACGTCGCCGACAAAAGCTATGAGCCTCATCGAACCTCGCCTCTCCGAGCAGGTCCGGATCCTCGCCATGTCGTCTTCGTCTCGCTGGAGAGTTGGCTGTGTCCTGCTGAGAAGGGGCAGGGTGGTGGTCAGCACCACTAACGTCGAGGGCAAGACGCATCCCCGGCAATCCGAACTCGCCGGGAGGGTCGGACAGCCCTACCGCCGCTCCCTGCACGCCGAGCTCAGAGCGTTGCTGAAGGCCAGGGTAGAGGTCGATACGTTGGTCGTGGGACGTGTCAACAGCCGTAACGAACTATGCCTGTCTAAACCCTGCCCCGTGTGCCAGCTTGCCCTGCTCGAGGCGGGCATTACCGACGTCTATTACTCTATCGATGGGGGTGGGTGGGAGTCCCTCGGGCCTTAAAATTCTCCGCCAGACACGAAGTCCAGGAGCTCCCACAATCCCGTGGTGTAGTTATACGCCAGGATATCTCCGGGCTGCGGAGACCGGGTAAAGTTTACATCGGCGAGATCGCGAAGTTTCCTGGTCGCCTCGAGATTGATAATGTACTGACGAAGTTCGCTGGCCGTCTGCTTGTACGGAGTGGAGTCGGGAAATACTCCGAACGACGAAATAGTCAGCCCGAGAAGTCCGCTACTGTTATAGCTGCAGGCGCTACTGCTCGCGTTAGGTACGATGGTCAGGAGGCCAGAGCCGCCCGGCTGAGCAGGATTGAAGGGGTCGTAGCCGTAAGGTTGATTTAGGGACATGGTGGATTAGAAGCTATCGGCTTCCTGCAGGCCGCCGGTTGTGAAGTCCCCGTCACTGTCTTCAACGACAAGGACGTCTCCTTCGGCGGGTGTGGCAGCGTTTTGGGTGTCGGCGAACGAGGCGACGTCGCGAGTAGTTTCCAGGTCGTCGAACAGCTTATTGACTTCGAGAGCGCTGTCACCGATCAGGGTCACGTTATTGCGGTCGAGAGAGCCGCTGGGTTCACGGCTCGTCACGTTGTCGATAACGACGGCACCTTTCCGTTTGTACGGGTTCCAACGATTGTTCGTGGACCAACGCATCTCCCAGCGGGCCAGTGAGGTATCCGTAAGTGCCCGTTCCCTTTGCGTGTTAGACATTGTCATCGAACACGCACTACTCCAGTAGCGATAGGCCTCTTGCCACTTCAGGCCGGATGAGGGAGATGATTTGCTTGCCCAGAGCTCGAGTTGCTTCAGGGCGGCCTCTGCCGCGTCGATGACCTGTTGTCGAGGACGGAGGGTGTCGAGATACCAGCGAGCTATTGTGGCCTGTGTACGGCGGTATGAGCCGGCGATAAGCAGTTTTCCTTGCGGCGGGGCTGTCTCCGCGTAGTTGTTTACGAGTAAGGCGGCGTCGTTCAGGGCGACCTGAATTCGTTGATGGTTTATATTATTAGCTGTCGGATCTTCGAGCCGAGAGAGCTCGAGGGCTTCGTTAAATCCGAAAATTTCGATGAAATAGTCGACGGTGGCAGGCTCGCAGTTGTTGGCTACGCCAAAAGAGTCTGGGGGTGGTGTGTACGCCATTAAACCACGCTAAGCTTCTATAGAGCTTTCAACAGACTAAGTCCTCTGTTGAGCTTTTGTTTAGTTGATAGATATGTTAGAATGACTTGTGCCCTATTTCTAGGGGGGGGGAGGAGATGGCTACAGTAAAACTCGTGTGGTACACTTACGTGTCTTATGAAATCCCAGGGAGATTATATATTGGTTACAGGAAATGTCCCCTAAACGAAACGCCAGAGACTGACTCATATCTTGGATCGTACAGGGACAAATCCTTTAGACCCGTCGGTAAAGTTATTTTAGGTATTTATGACTCTAGAGAAGAAGCTTTAGAAGCTGAGATAGAGCTTCATAGGATTAATAATGTTGCAAAAAATCCCCTGTTTGCTAATAAATCCCGTCAAACTAGCACAGGTTTTTCTTATTACCGGTCGGGAAAAAAACTTACAGAGCATCATAGAAAAAACATTTCACAATCTGCATTAGGAGTTAATAACCATAATTACAAACCAAGACACTGGTATCATAATACTTATGGTGAATTTATAGGTTCTGTGGCAGATCTGGCAAGGGAGTTTCCAGATCAAAATCTCAGTCAGGGGAATTTAAGCCAGGTTGCTTTAGACAGGTTTTCTCATTATAAGGGGTGGAGACTCTTAGAGA
>Ga0209498_1000570_pt1 | contig 22794 bp, 19 predicted proteins | sample WalLakDeSediment_FD_184131 | JGI IMG/M metagenome (GOLD analysis project Ga0209498, IMG submission 184131) | Lake sediment microbial communities from Walker lake, Nevada to study Microbial Dark Matter (Phase II) - Walker Lake 11/02/13 Deep... | ecosystem: Environmental > Aquatic > Freshwater >...
GGGCCGCTTCCGAGAGCGTCGGGTAGATGGGCAGCGACAGCACCTCGGCCGCCGCGCGACGCGCGTTCGGCAGGTCGCCATGGACCCGGCCACCGTAGCGGTCGAGGGTTTCGGGGTAGTACACCATCGACGCGATGCCCCGCTCACCTAGGCCGCACGCGACGGCGTCGCGCCAGGCCGCCGGGAGCCTGACCGTGTACTGATGGAACACGTGGCCCGGGCCGAGGGCCGGTCGGACGACGTCGTCGACGTCGGCCAGGAGCTCGTCGTAGCTCGCCGCGAGCCGCCGGCGGGCGGCCGTCCACGCCTCCAGACGGGTCAGCTTGACGCGCAGCATGGCCGCCTGGAGGGCGTCGAGGCGGGAGTTGTAGCCGGGCTCGCGGTGGTGGTAGCGGCGCTCGCTGCCGTGGTTGCGGAGGCGCCGCGCGGTCGCGGCGACGTCGTCGTCGTCGGTGGTCAGCAGGCCGCCGTCGCCCAGCGCGCCGAGGTTCTTGGTCGGGTAGAAGGAGAAGGCCGCGGCGTCGCCGAGGGCGCCCGCCGCGAGCCCGTGGAGCGCGTCGTGGCAGGTCGCTGGGTCGGGGCACGCGCGGCAGGCGGGCAGGTAGCGGGCCCCGAACGCCTGGGCGGCGTCCTCGACCAGCGCCAGGTCGTGCCGCCGCGCGACGCCTGCCAGCGCCGCCATCGGTGCGGGCTCACCGTAGAGGTGCACCGGCAGGATCGCCCGCGTCCGCTCGCCCACCGCGTCCGCGACCGCCTCAGGATCGAGCTGGAATCCGTCCTGGACGAGGTCGACGAACACCGGTACGGCGCCCAGGAGCAGCACGACCTCGCTCGTTGCGAAGAACGAGAAGGGCGTGGTGACGACCTCGTCCCCGGCCCGCACGCCCACCGCTCGCAGGGCGATCGTCAACGCATCGGTGCCGGAGTTGAGGCCGACGGCGTGCCGAACCCCGAGGAACGCCGCGGCCTCGCGCTCGAAGGCCTCGACCTCGGGGCCCAGGATGTACTGACCCGAGCCGACCACCCGCCGCCAGGCGGCGTCGAGCTCGGTGCGCAGCTCGGCCGCCTCGCCCACGAGGTCGAGCAGCGGGACCGGAGCGCGGGTCGGGGGGGCCACGGGCCATGGTACCAACCGGCGGTCGCGCCGCTCGGGTCGCGGTGCCCGGGGACGCCGCGCATGCGTCGCGCGTGTGGTGTGATGGCGCGCATCCGCCGCGCTCGCGGCGCCGGGAAAGATCGGAGACGCCATGCCCGCCGACCCCGACCGCGGCCCGACCCCGGCGGCGGCCTTCGCCACCGTCGCCCTGCACGCGGGCACCCCGCCCGACCCGGTGACGGGCAGCCGCGCCCAGCCCATCCACGCGACCGCCAGCTACGTCTTCGAGGGCGCCACCCACGCGGCGGCGCTGTTCGCCGGCGAGGCCCGAGGGAACCAGTACGCGCGCATGCACAACCCCACGGTGGACGCCTTCGCGGAGCGCATGCGGGCGCTCGAGCGGGGCGAGGCCGCGGTCGCGCTGGCCTCGGGCCAGGCCGCCTCGGCGGCGACGCTGTTGGCGCTCGCGCGCCCCGGGTCGCGCGTGGTGCTGTCGCGGGAGGCGTTCGGGGGGACGTTCGCCCTGTTCCGGAAATGGTTGGAGCCGTGGGGCGTACGGTTGAGCACCGTCGCGCCCAGCGCCGACGCGGTGGCGGCCGCCATGGACGACGACGTCGTCGCGGTGTGGGTCGAGACCATCGCCAACCCCAGCGGCACCGTACCCGACCTGCCGGCGCTGGCCGACGCGGCCCACGCCGGCGGCGCGCCGCTCGTGGTCGACAACACCTGGGGCTGCGGCGGAGCCCTGTGCCGTCCGCTCGAGCACGGCGCCGACGTCGTGGTGCACTCCGCCACCAAGTGGATCGGCGGGCACGGCGCCTTCATCGGCGGGGTGGTGATCGACGGCGGGCGCTTCGCCTTCGGCGCGGCGCGCTTCCCGGCCTTCCACGCCCGCGACGCGCAGGGCCGCGTCTGGCTCGAGCGCCACGGCCGCTCGGCGCTGGCGGCGCGGGTCCACGACCTCGGCCTGTTCACACTCGGCGCAACGCTCTCGCCCTTCGCGGCCTTCCTCGCGCTGCAGGGCCTCGAGACCCTCGAGCTGCGCACCCAGCGGAGCTGCGCGCAGGCGCTGGCGCTGGCGCGCTGGCTGCGGGACCGCGACGGGGTGGCCGACGTGCGCTACCCGGGCCTCGAGACCCACCCCAGCCACGAGGTGGCGCGCCGGGTGCTGAACGGCGGCTTCGGGGCGGTACTGGCGCTGGACCTCGCCGACCGCGCGGCGGCGTATCGCTTCCTCGACGCGCTCGAGCTGGTCTCGCAAGTCGCCAACATCGGCGACGCCAAGAGCGTCGCCATCCACCCGTGGACGACCACCCACGCGGGCCTGGGCGAGCCGGAGCGGCGCGCCGCCGGGGTGTTCCCCGGCACCGTCCGCGTCTCCGTGGGCCTCGAGGATCTCGACGACCTGCGGGCCGACCTGGAGGGCGCGCTGCGCGCCGCTCGGGCATGAGCGGCGGCGGGGGCGGCGGGCCGCGGCGGCTGGTGCACGAGACCTGGGGCGACCACGCCGCCCTGTTGGCGCGCAGCGTGGGGGCCGGCGACGGGAGCGTGGGGCTGGTCAGGCCGCGGGTCGTCGACGTGGCGCAGCCGGACGATCCGCTGCGGCTGGAGCAGGGCGGCCGCCTGGACCACGTCGCCGTCGCCTTCGAGACCTACGGCGAGCGCGATGCCCGGGGCGACAACGCCGTCCTCGTCTGCCACGCGCTGACCGGCTCGGCGCACGCCGCCGGTCGACATGCGGTGGGCGAGGTGCCCGGCTGGTGGGACCCCCTCGTGGGGCCCGGCAAGGCGCTCGACACGCGCGACCACTTCGTCGTGAGCGCCAACGTGCTGGGTGGCTGCTACGGCACCACGGGCCCGGTCTCGATCGACCCCGCCACGGGCCGCCGGTACGGCCCCGCGTTCCCGCGCTTCACCGTGCGCGACATGGTCGAGGTCCAGCGGCGCCTGCTCGACCGCCTCGGGGTCGGCCGCCTGCGCGCCGTCGTCGGCGGCAGCATGGGCGGCATGCAGGCGCTCGAGTGGGCGGCCAGTCACCCGGAGCGGGTGGGTTCGCTGGTGGCGATCGCCATCGGCGCCCGGCACTCGGCCTGGGCGATCGGCCTGAACGAGGTGGCCCGCCGCGCGATCGCGGCCGACCCGGCGTTCCACGGTGGCGCGTACCGGCCCGACCGCCAGCCGGAGACGGGCCTCGGGCTGGCCCGCGCCATCGCGATGCTGACCTACCGCTCGTTCGACTCGCTCGAGGCGCGCTTCGGCCGCGACCGGCGGCCGACCGAGGAGGAGGGCCTGGAGGCCAGCTTCGAGATCGCCTCCTACCTGCGGTACCAGGGCGTCAAGCTGGCGCAGCGCTTCGACGCCAACACCTACGTCGGCCTGACGCACGCGATGGACGACCACGACCTCACCGTGGGCCGCGGCCCGCTGCGCGAGGTCCTGTCTCGGATGCGGATGCCGGCGCTGGTCATGGGCATCGCGACCGACGTGCTCTACCCGGAGGTCGAGCAGCGGCAGCTGGTGGAGTTGCTGCCTGACGCCCGCTACGCGCGCATCGTCTCGCCACACGGGCACGACGCGTTCCTGATCGAGTTCCCACAGGTGGCCGCGCATCTGCGGCGCTTCCTGGCCGAGCGCATCACAAGCTGAGCGCGCGTCAGGACGTGGCGGCGTGGCCCGCGGGTTCGCCCGCCGCCGCGCCGTGGGTCGCCGTCGCCTCGAGCGGCGTGCCGGCCATGAGCAGGCCGAGCGTCTCCGCGGTCGCGTCGGCCTGGGCGAGCTCGCCCATGATGCGGCCCTCGAACATCACCAGGATCCGGTCGGCGAGGCTCATCACCTCGTTGAGGTCGGCGGACACCAGCAGCACCGCGCGGCCCGCGTCGCGGGCCGAGACGATCTGGCGGTGGATGAACTCGATGGCGCCGATGTCGACCCCACGGGTGGGCTGCGCCGCCACCAGCACCCTCGGCGAGCGCTCCAGTTCGCGGGCGAGGATCAGCTTCTGGGCGTTGCCCCCGGAGTAGCTGCTGGCCATGACGCCGATCGACCGCGGCCGCACGTCGTAGTCGTCGATGATCGCCTGGGCGTGGGCGTCGATCGCGCGCAGGTCGAGCAGGCCGAGGCGATTGGCGTAGGGCGCGCGGTGATGGTCGCCGAGGACGGCGTTCCAGGAGGCGGTGTAGGGGCGCACGAGGCCGCGTTCGTTGCGGTCCTCGGGCACGTGCGACATCCCCGCCTCGCGGCGCGCGCGGGCGCCGAACGCGCTCACGTCGCGCCCGTCCAGGACCACCACGCCGCTGTCGGGGGGGCGCAGGCCCGTCAGCACCTCGACCAGCTCGGTCTGGCCGTTGCCCTCGATGCCGGCGATGCCGACGATCTCGCCGGCGCGCACCGCCAGGTCGACGCCATCGAGGATGGGCCGGTGCTTCACCGGGTGGCGCAGGCGCAGGTCGCGCGCCTGGAGCAGGACCTCGCCCGGCTCCGCGGGTCCCTTGGTCACGCGCAGCAGCACCTCGCGGCCGACCATCATCGACGCCAGGCGGCGGGTGTCCGTGTCCGCCCGATCGACCGTCCCCACCATCCGGCCGTCGCGCATGACGCTCATCCGATCGCAGATCTCCATCACCTCGTCGAGCTTGTGCGAGATGAACACCACCGCGTTGCCGTCGGCGGCGTAGCCGCGCAGGAACTCGAACAGGCCGCGGGTCTCCTGCGGGGTCAGGACGGCGGTCGGCTCGTCCATGATCAGGATGCGCGCGTCGCGGAACAGCGCCTTGAGGATCTCCACCTGCTGCTGCAGGCCGACGGGCAGCTCGTCGATGCGGGTGTCGGGGTCGAGGTCGAAGCCGAAGCGCTGGATGATGTCGCGCGCCCTGCGGCGGGCGGCACCGATGTCGAGCGCCAGGCCAGTGCGCGGCTCGGCGCCCAACACCAGGTTCTCGGCCACCGTCAGCGTCTCCACCAGCATGAAGTGCTGGTGCACCATGCCGATGCCCTGCGCGATCGCGTCGCGGGCCGAGTGCATCGTCACCGTGTGGCCGTCGACCTCGATGAGGCCGGCATCGGCCTGCAGCAGACCGTACAGCACCTTCACGAGCGTGCTCTTGCCGGCGCCGTTCTCACCGATGAGCGCGTGGACCTCGCCCCAGGCGACCTCGAAGTCGACGTGGTCGTTGGCCAGGACCAGCGGGAAGCGCTTGACGATGTCGGTCATGCGGACGGCCGGCGGCATGCGGCATGCTAGCACTCACCAGGACGCGGTTCGCGGCCGGCGCCATGGTATGATGCCCGTCCCGAGGGGGGCGCGGAGCGTCGCCCCGTTCGGGCACCACGCCCGGGAACGCCGGGCCGTGAGCTCCACCAGGGGGCGACACGGTTTCGACGGGGTTCGCCGAACGCGAGGCTGCGCGTCGCGGAGGCAGCTGGCCGCGTCAACAAGCTGCAAACGCCTATAAACGGCAACCAGAACTACGCTCTCGCTGCCTAAGGGCTAAGCGACGTCGCCCGGAGACCCCGCTTGTGGTCCGCCGGATCCGACGACCCGAAACAAGCTAGCGGCCCGGTGCGGAGCGTCCGCCGGCAAGCGAAACGCTAGGCGCCTAATCGCGCGGTGCGCACGCCATCGAGCCTGCCGCGCGCCGACGACCGATCGATGGCTACACGCGTAGACGCCCGCCGTAGGGGGCTCCGGACGCGGGTTCGACTCCCGCCGCCTCCACCAAACGTCTTCGGCGCGCCGCGACCCAGCGGCGCGCCGAAACGCTCTTCGCGGCAGGCCTGGGCCGGCGCCTGCGAGCGACGCGGTTCGCACGTTCGCGGCCGCCGCTCGTTGCGACGGCGGAAGCCTCAGGAGTCGAGCAGGCGGCGCTGGAGCAACGACTGCATCGAGCGCCCCTCCGGCGCGATCAGCACCAGCACGATGTCCGCTTCGCGGAGGTGGTACACGAACCGGAGGTCGCCGTCGCGCAGCTGAAGACCGTCGTCGAGGCCGAGGCGTCCGAGTTCGGGGGGCGGCTGCCCGCTGGCCGCATCCATGGCGAGACGCTCGAACGCGATCTGAATTCGGTCCAGTAACCGGTCGGCTTGGACCGCTCCCCCGCGGTCGTACGCGGCGGCGTAGAGCTCGTCGAGGTCACGGGCGGCCCCGTCGGTGAGCAGCACGGCGCGGCTCATCCGTCGGCGTTCCGGAAGGCGGCGATCGCCTCTTCGGCGGTCTGGACCATGCCCTCGCGCAGGTGGCGGTCGGCCAGCGAGAGCAGCTTCACCAGGGCGGCGGTCTCCTGCAGTGCATCGAAGTGGGCGACGTCGAGCATCACCGCCCTTGCCTCGCCGTTCTGGGTGATGACGAGCGGCTCCTGCCGCTCGGCGAGGTCGCGGAGGATCTCGGAGGCATGGGCCTTCAGGTAGCTGATCGAACGGACACGGTCCTCGAGGCGCATGATGATCCGAATGTAGACCGAAAACGGATCCATGCGCAAGTCCTTGGCGCCCCCCCGCATGCTAGGCTCGTGGACGAGATCCGAACGCGAACGGAGGAACCGCAGTGGCCGAGGTCATCCTGGAAGGCATCCACAAGAGGTTCGGGAACGTCGTGGCCGTCAAGGACTTCGATCTGCACATCGCGGACGAGGAGTTCATGGTCTTCGTCGGGCCGTCGGGCTGCGGCAAGACCACGACCCTGCGCATGATCGCGGGGCTCGAGGAGATCTCCGAGGGCATCCTGAAGATCGGCGACCGCGTCGTCAACGACGTGCCACCCAAGGACCGCGACATCGCGATGGTGTTCCAGAACTACGCCCTCTACCCGCACATGAACGTGCATCAGAACATGTCGTTCGGCCTGCGGCTCCGCAAGACGCCCAAGGCCGAGATCGAGCGGCGCGTCGGCGAGGCCGCCAAGCTGCTGCAGATCGACCACCTGCTCGAACGCCGGCCGCGCGAGCTCTCGGGCGGCCAGCGGCAGCGCGTGGCGCTCGGTCGCGCGATCGTGCGCGAGCCGAAGGTCTTCCTGATGGACGAGCCGCTGTCGAACCTCGATGCCAAGTTGCGGGTCGAGATGCGCGCCTCGATCAAGAAGCTGCACCTCCGCCTGGGCGTCACGACCGTCTACGTGACCCACGACCAGGTCGAGGCGATGACGATGGGCACGCGCATCGTGGTCATGAAGGATGGGCTGATCCAGCAGGTCGCCAGCCCGATCGAGCTGTACGACAAGCCCGTGAACAAGTTCGTGGCCGGCTTCATCGGTTCGCCCGCGATGAACTTCCTGGTGGGCGACGTCCAGAACGGCCGCCTGACGAGCCCGCAGTTCGACATCAAGCCGGTGGGCGAACTCGCGCAGAAGATCGCCCCGTACAACGGCAAGAAGGTGTACGTCGGCATGCGTCCGGAGAACCTGGACCTGCCCGGCGGCAAGATCGCCCAGAATCAGAACGCCATCAAGGCCACCGTCGAGGTGGTGGAGCCGCTCGGCGCCGAGACGCACATCCTCGCCAGCGTCGGCGGCGACCAGACGCTCGTGGCCCGCGTCGACCCCCACGCGCGCGTCCAGCCCGGCGACAGCGTCGACCTGCTGGTCGATCTCGACTTCCTGCACGCGTTCGATCTCGAGAGCGAGGCGAACCTGCGGTACGCCTGAGCAGACCGCTGTCGCTGCCAGCGTCGCATGCGAAGCCCCGGCCCGTCGGCCGGGGCTTCTCCACGTCCTCGGTGCGAGCGCGCGCACGGCGCCGCCGGTCGCGGCGACGTCGGTTAACCTCGGGGGCGTGATCCTCGCCTCGCTGCAACGCGTCGACCGACACCACGGGGAGCAGACGGTGCTCGCCGGGGCGAGCCTCGAGCTGCGGCCCGGGGAGCGCTTGGCGCTGATCGGCCGGAACGGCGCGGGCAAGACCACGATCCTGCGCCTGCTGGCTGGGCGCGAGACGCCCGATGGCGGCGAGACCTTCCGGCGCCCCGGGATCACCTTCGGCCTGCTCGACCAGGACGCCCGCTTCGAGGGCGACGACGCCGCCGGCCTCACCGTCGCCGACGTGGCCGACGGGGCGTTCCGCGACCTGGACGCCATGGAGCGCGAGCTGGGCGCCCTCGAGCGCCAGGGGCTCGACGACCCCGACGCCTACGCGCGCTGGGACGACCTGCACCAGCGCTTCGAGCGGCGCGGGGGGTACGTCCGGCGCGCGCGCCGCGACTCCGTGCTGCACGCGCTCGGCTTCGCCGGGCGGGAGGCCGACCCGGTCGCGCGACTCTCGGGCGGGGAGCGCACCCGCCTCGGGCTGGCGCGCCTGCTGATGGCCCAGCCCGACGTCCTGCTGCTCGACGAGCCCACCAACCACCTCGACCTCGGGATGCGCGCCTGGCTCGAGGGCTTCGTGGCCCGGTACCCGGGCGCCGCCGTGCTGGTCTCGCACGACCGTGCCTTCCTCGACGGCGCCTGCGACCGGACCGCAGACGTCGACCGAGGCGAGCTGCGGGTCGCGTCCGGGAACCCCAGCGCGTACCGGGCGGCGCGGGTCGAGCAGGCCCGCATCGAGGCGCGCACCCGTGCCAACGAGGCGCGCGAGCGCGAGCGGCTCGCCGAGGCGGCCGCCCGCATGAAGCGCTGGGCCGGTCAGAACGAGAAGCTTCACCGCCGGGCGCGCGCCATGGAGCGGCGCCTGGAACGCTACGAGGCGGCCATGCTGCCCGACGCGCGGCCGGACGCCGCGACCACCCGCTTCGCCTTCCCATGCCCGCCCTCGGTCGACCTGGTGGTGCACGCCCGGCACCTCTCGGCCCGCTACGACCGGGTTCTCTTCCGCGACGTCGAGGCGGTCGTGCGGCGCGGCGAGCGGATCGTGATCACCGGCCCCAACGGTGCCGGCAAGACCACGCTGCTGCGGACGCTGCTGGGCGAGCGGCCCTCCGACGACCCGCGGGCGAGCATCCAGTGGGGGACCCGGGTGCGGGTGGCCTACTACGACCAGGACCTCGGCGGCCTGGATCCCGAGGCGCGCCTGTTCGACGAGCTCGTGCGGTTGGTGGGCGACATGGCGGCGCACGACCTGCTCGGGCGCTTCCTGTTCCCCTACGAGGCGCAGTTCAAGCGCGTGGGGGACCTCTCGGGCGGCGAGCGCGCGCGGCTGGCGCTGCTGAAGCTCACCCTCGCCGAGGCCAACGTCCTGGTGCTCGACGAACCGACCAACCACCTCGACGTCGAGATGATCGAGGCGCTCGAGGCGGCGCTGGCGGCCTACGAAGGCACGCTCCTGATGGTCTCGCACGACCGCCGCTTCCTGGAGTCGATGGCGCGGCGGGTGTGGGAGGTCGACGGCGGCCGCTTCGTCGACTACGAGGGCGACTGGCGCTTCTACCAGCGCAAGCGCGACGAGCGTCGCGCCGACGGGGCCCGCCCGCCCGCCGAGGCGGCGCGCGTCGCCGGCAACGGCGCCGACCGGACCGGCGCCGACGGCGCCGCCCCCGGCGACGACCGCTCGCCGTGGCGCCTGCGGCGCGACCTGGAGCGTTGGGAGGCGGAGGTGGAACGGCTGGAGGCCGCGTTGGACGAGGTGCGGGCGGGCCTGGTCGTGGCGGCGGGCGACGCGGCCGCGGCCGGCCGCGTCGATCCGGGGCGGCTGGCGGAGCTCGGGCAGCGCCACGATGCGCTCGAGGCGGAGCTGCTCGCCGCGATGGGCGCATGGGAGGCGGCCGCGTCGGCGCTGGGGGACAAGACCGGCGGGTAGACTGCCGGCAAGAGGCGCCCCCATTGCTCGCGCGGGGCGCGACGGGAGGCTTCCATGCAGCGCGTCAGGTACCGCAGCTTCGATGGCGTCCACTGGGGCGAGGTGGAGGGGGGCCGGGTGCGGCAGCTGGCGGGCATGCTCGGCCGGCCCACCGGTCAGGTCGACGACCTCTCCGAGGTGACGCTGCTGGCGCCCTGCGACCCGCGGGTCATCGTGTGCGTCGGCAAGAACTACGCCAAGCACGTGGCCGAGATGGGCGGCAGCGCGGACGATCTGCCGCGCGAGCCCGGCATCTTCCTCAAGGGGCTCAACGCGCTGTCGGGGCCGGGTGACGACATCCCGTACCCCTCCTGGACCAAGGAGCTGCACTACGAGGGCGAGCTGGCGGTCGTCGTCGCCCGGACCATGCGCGACGTCGCCCCCGATGATGCGCTCGGACACGTGCTCGGGTACACCATGGCCGTCGACGTGACCGCCCGCGACGCCCAGCGGCGCGATCTGCAGTGGGCGCGCGCGAAGTCGGCCGACGGATTCTGTCCGGTCGGGCCCTGGCTCGAGACCGACCTCGACCCCGGCGACCTCCGCCTGCAGACCTTCGTGAACGGCGACCTGCGCCAGGACGGCCACACCCGCGACCTCATCTTCTCCGTGCCCGAGGTGCTCTCCTACGTCAGCCGCTTCATCACGCTGGAGCCCGGCGACGTCGTCCTCACCGGCACGCCCGACGGCGTCGGACCGCTGCAGCCGGGCGACGTCGTCGAGGTCACGATCGACGCGATCGGCACGCTGCGCAACCCGGTGGCCGCGGAGGACCGTGGCTGAAGGCGGGCCGGGCTTCCCGCTCGGGCGCCGGGCGCGCCTGGCGGTGTTCGCCTCGGGACGGGGCAGCAACCTCGCCGCGCTCATCGCCGCCTTCCCGCCCGGCGGCGGCGACCCCCACGCGGAGGTCGTGCTGGTGATCGGCGACCGGGCCGAGGCCGGCGCGCTGACGATCGCGCGCGATGCCGGGATCGCGGCCGTGCACCTGCCGTACACGCGCGGCCGCGATGCCTTCGAGTGGGCCGCGCAGGCGGAGCTCGCGGCCCGGGCCGTGGACCTCGTCGCCCTGGCCGGCTTCATGCGCGTCTTGTCGCCCGCCTTCGCCTTCGCCTGGCGCGGCCGCCTCCTCAACGTCCACCCCAGCCTGCTGCCCGCGTTCCCCGGCCTGCACGCCGTCCGGCAGGCGCTGGCGGCCGGCGCCAGCGTCAGCGGCTGCACCGTCCACTTCGTCGACGCCGGCGTCGACACCGGCCCGGTGATCGCTCGTCAGGCGCTGCCGGTCCTCGAGGGGGACGACGAGGCGACGCTGCAGGCGCGCATCCAGGCGCAGGAGCACCGCATCTTCCCGGCGGCCGTGCGCGCGGTCCTGCGCGGCGAGGCGCGCTTCGAGGCGGGGTCGTGAGCGGCGCCCGCGTCATGGTCGTGGGAGGCGGCGGGCGCGAGCACGCCCTCGCCTGGGTCCTGGCGCGCTCGCCGCGGGTGGCCGAGCTGGTGCTGGCGCCGGGCAACGCCGGCACCGAGGCCCTCGGCCCGCACGTGCCGGTGCCGCAGTGGCTGGCGCCGGCCGACGGCGCGGCGGCGAGCGCCGCCGCGGCGGCGCTCGCCGCCGAGGCCGAGCGGCGCCGCGTCGATCTGGTCGTGGTCGGCCCGGAGGCGCCGCTGGCCGCGGGCCTGGTCGACGCCCTGGCGCGGCGCGGCATCGCGGCCTTCGGGCCCACCGCCGCCGCGGCGCGGCTCGAGACCTCGAAGGCCCACGCGAAGGCCTTCATGCACCGCCACGGCATCCCGACCGCCGACGCGGTCACCGCCGACGACCTCGGCGCGGCGCACGCGGCGGTCGACGCCCTCGCCGAGCTGGCGGGTGGGCGGGTCGTGGTCAAGGCCAGCGGCCTGGCGGCGGGGAAGGGCGTGACGGTGGCGGAGGATGCCGCGGCCGGGCACGCGGCGGTGGACGGCGCGTTCGCCGGCGGCGAGCGCGAGGTGGTCGTGGAGCGCTTCCTCGAGGGCGATGAGGTCAGCCTGCTGGTGGTGACCGATGGCCGCACGGCGCGCCCGCTGCCGTTGGTCGAGGACCACAAGGCGGCCCACGACGGCGACACCGGCCCGATGACCGGCGGCATGGGCGCGGTGGCGCCGGTCGCCGCGCTGGGCGATGGCGGCCTCGCCGTGGTCATGGAGCGCGTGGTGACGCCGACGCTGGCGGGGCTGCGCGACGAGGGCCGGCCCTTCGTCGGCACGCTCTTCCTCGGCCTGATGCTCACGCCCGACGGCCCGAGGCTGCTGGAGTACAACGTCCGCTTCGGTGATCCCGAGACGCAGGCCCTCCTGCCACTGCTGGCGAGCGATGCCTTCGAGCTGCTCGCGGCGGCCGCGGGGGGCCGCCTGCTGGAGGTCGAGCCGCGGTGGCACGCGGGCGCCTGCGCGTGCGTGGTCATGGCCGCGGCGGGCTACCCCGGGCGAACCCGCGTCGGCGACGCGATCGACCTGCCCGCCGACCTCGGCGCCGAGGTGGTCGTGTTCCACGCCGGCACCGCGCGCGACGAGCGGGGCCGACTGGTCACGGCCGGCGGGCGCGTGCTCGGGGTGACCGCCGTGGGCGCCGACGCGGCCGCGGCGGTGGCGCGCGCCTACGATGCGGTCGCGCGCGTCCGCTTCGACGGCGCGCACGTGCGGCGCGACATCGGGCGCCGCCGGCACCGCTGGTAGACTGGCGGCCATGCTGGACGACCGCGAAGCGCTGCCCGCCTGCGAGCCGGCCGACGACGCCGTCCGCGCACGCATCCGCGCGGTAGCATGACCCCCATGGACGCACACCCTCGGCGACCCCATCCTGCCGCGACCCCCACCCGGCGCGTCCTCGCCCTGCCGCTGGCCTCCGCCTGCGCGCTGGCCCCCGCCTGCGCGCTGGCCGTGGCCCTCGCGCTGGCGGCGGCCTGCGCACCGGCCGCCGATCCCGGCCGGGTCGACGTGCAGCAGCTGGTGGCGCCGCCGTCGTTCTACCCGCAGGAGACGGGCATGCGCTGGTCCTACCTGCGCGACGGCGCCAGCCTCGACGCCCCGCGCCCGGTGGAGACGGTCGAGGGGCCCGCCGTCCTCGACGGCGAGGTGTGGATCGCCTTCCGCCTGTTCGGCGCGGGGCAGGACGTGACGCACTACCGGCAGTTCCGTCCCGATGGCGTCTACCTCAAGCGGCAGACGCGGCCGGGCGGGAGCTTCACCTTCGATCCGCCGATCCGCGAGCTCCCGGCCGAGGGCGAGCTGCGGGTGGGGGCCCGCTGGTCGGGCACGACGAACGCGCGCGGCGACTTCCCGGCGGCCCCCGTGGGCCAGCGCCGCTTCGCCCAGGAGATCCAGTACGCCTACACCGTGGTCGACCGGCGCCCGGTCGTCGTCGTCGGGCGCGAGTACGACGTGTTCGTCATCTCGCGGACCGCGCGGACCGTCGACGAGAGCGGCGAGCTGGTCGACGAGCTGACGCAGCAGATCTGGTTCGCGCCAGGGGTCGGCAAGGTGCGTCACGAGAACGCATGGTTCCTGATCGAGACCAACTTCGAGGCAGGCCGGCCCGCTCCGTGACGCGCGGGCCGCCGGCGTCGCTCGGCCGCCGCCGGCCCGCGGGCCGGCCATGCGGCCGGGCGGCCCCTTGGGTGCCCGCTCACGGTCGCGCCCGCGCCGGCTTGGTACGCTTCCCCCGCCGGGGATAGGGGAGGAGCGATGAGCCTGCTCGACCACATCACCACGTCGGCCGACGTCGCGCGCCTGCGGCGCGATCAGCTGCCGCAGCTGGCCGCGGAGCTGCGCGCCGAGATCATCGACGTCTGCTCCGAGACCGGCGGGCACCTGGCCTCGAGCCTCGGCGCCGTCGAGTTGACGGTGGCGCTGCACCACGTGCACGACAGCCTGCGCGACCGGATCGTGTGGGACGTCGGGCACCAGACCTACGGGCACAAGATCCTCACCGGCCGGCGCCACCTCATGCGCCAGATCCGCAAGGAGGGCGGCCCGGCCGGCTTCACCACCTCGAGCGAGTCCCCCCACGACGCGCTGACGGTGGGCCACGCGAGCACCAGCCTGGCTGCGGCGCTGGGCATGGCCCTGGCGCGGGATGCGCGCGAGGCGCCGTACGACGTCGTCGCGATCATCGGCGACGGCGCCCTCACCGGCGGCATGGCGCTGGCGGCGCTGAACCAGATCGGCCACCTCAAGCCGCGCATGACCATCGTCCTCAACGACAACGAGATGTCGATCAGCGAGAACGTCGGGGCGCTGAACGCGTTCATGCGGCGGCTGCAGGTGCAGCCCTGGCTGCAGCGCGCCGAGTCGCGCGGCAAGGCCGCGCTGCGCGAGCTCTGGGCCCCGCTCGCCGACCTCGGGAGCCGCGCCAAGAAGGCGACGCGGCGCTTCTTCGACCCCGCCTCGAACAACCCGTTCCACGCGATGGGGCTGCGCTACGTGGGGCCGGTCGACGGTCACGACGTCGAACAGGTCGCCTTCTACCTGGCGCACATCCGCGAGCTCGAGGGCCCCACCATGCTGCACGTGCTCACCCGCAAGGGGAAGGGCTACGACGTGGCCGAGGCCGACCCCATCACCTGGCACGGCGCCTCCAAGTACGACGCCAGGAACCCGGTCGCGACCGGCAAGGGCTACCAGTGGGCCGACGCCTTCGGGGACGCCGCCATCGCGCTCACCGCCCACGACGACCGGGTGTGGGTGATCACCCCGGCCATGCGCGAGGGCTCGGGCCTGGTGGGGTACAGCCGGGCGCACCCGGGGCGCTACCTCGACGTCGGCATCGCCGAGGACGTCGCCGTGACCACCGCCGCCGGCCTCGCGCTGCGCGGCGAGAAGCCCATCGTGGCGATCTACAGCACCTTCCTGCAGCGCGGCTTCGACCAGCTCATCCACGACGTCGCGCTCGAGACGCTCGACGTCGTGTTCGCCATCGACCGCGCCGGCCTGGTGGGTGCCGACGGGATGACCCACCAAGGGGTCTACGACCTCGCGTACCTGCGCCCCATCCCCAACCTGGCCATCGCGATGCCGAAGGACGCGCTCGAGCTGCGGGCGATGCTCCGGGGCGCGCTGGAGCGCGGCGGGCCGGTGGCGGTGCGTTGGCCGCGCGGCAACGTGGACCCAGCGCCCGAGGCCGAGGTCCGCGGCTGGCCGACGATCCGCTGGGGCAGCTGGGAGATCGTCGCCGGTCCGTGCGACCCCGCCGCAGCGACCGTCGCCGTCATCGCCTTCGGTGCGACGCTGCCGTACGCCCTGGCCGCGGCCGCGGAGGCCAACGCCATCACGGACGACGTCGCGGTGATCAACGCCCGCTTCCTCAAGCCGCTCGACGGCGAGCTGCTGGCGGGCTGGGCGGGTGCCGGCGTGCCGCTCGTCACGGTCGAGGACCACGTCCTGGCCGGGGGCCTGGGCTCGGCCGTCGCCGAACACCTGGCCGACCTGGGCCTGCGCGTGCCGCTGCGGCGGCTCGGCATCGGCGACCGCCACGTGCCGCACGGCGACCCGACGAAGCAGCACGAGGAGCTCGGCTACGGGCCGCGGGGCATCCTGGCCGCCATCGAGCGGGCCCGCTCCGTTGGCCGCGAGTCGCGGGCCGTCGCCGAGGAGGCCCGCGACGCGCTCGCGGAAGCTACGCCGTTGGCGACGGCCGTCCGTTGACACCCTGCGCGCGGCGCGGGTATCCTGAGCTTCGCGCCGCGGCGCCGGCCGGTCGAGGTACGTGCTGGACGGTGCTCGGGGCGATCGAGGAGCGGTAGTGTAGCGGTTAGCATATCTGCCTGTCACGCAGAAGGTCGCGGGTTCAAATCCCGTCCGCTCCGCCAGTCGGCCAAGTAGCTCAGTTGGTAGAGCACACGACTGAAAATCGTGGTGTCGGCAGTTCAAATCTGCCCTTGGCCACCAGACGCCGACGAGGCGCCTCCGGGCGCCTCCGAGGTCGCGCCAATGTAGCTCAGCGGTAGAGCAGCCGATTCGTAATCGGCAGGTCGTCGGTTCGAATCCGACCATTGGCTCCATGACGAAGCCCCGCCGATGGCGGGGCTTCCTCGTGTGGGGCCGCGACGCGGCAGGCGACCTCGCTCAGGCGAACGGCGCCAGCGGCGACGGGTCGGTGCCCACGTCGTGCGGCCGCACCATGATCACCGGCACCACCACCATGCGCAGCAGGCGCTCGGCGACGCTGCCCAGGACCGCGCGCGACAGCCCGCTGCGGCCGTGGGTGGCGATGACGACGGCGTCGACGTCCTCCTCGTCGACCAGGTCCGCCAGCTCCTGCGCCGGTTCGCCGAAGCGGACCGCCAGCGACACCTGGTAGCCCGCCTCGGCCAGCCGGTGGACGTCGTCGTCCATGGCGTCGATGACCTCCTCGCGGGTCGACACCCAGGCCTGGCTCTGGTAGATGGGGTGCTGGAACTCCGACCGCTCGCGCCAGGGCGTGACCTGGCTGTCGGACCACCCCGCGATGACCGAGGGCGGTGGCAGCGGGCCCGTGACGCCTTCGGGGATCGGCGCGACGTGCGCGATCGTCACGTGGGTCGTCTCGGGGTCGAACAGCCGGCCGACGGTGCGGAACGCCATGCGACCGAAGTCCGAGCCGTCGAGGGGGAGCAGGATCTTCCGCTTGGCCATGTCGACCTCCCGTGCGGCCGCAGCGCTAGAAGCGCTCGGTGACGGTGCGCGCCTCGACGAACAGGCGCAGGTAGTCGGGCCCGCCCGCCTTGCTGTTCGAGCCGGACAGCTTGAACCCGCCGAACGGCTGGACGCCGACGAGCGCTCCGGTGATCTTGCGGTTGAGGTAGAGGTTGCCGACCTTGAACTCGCGCCGCGCGCGCTCCAGGCGCTCGCGCGAGCGGCTGATCAGGCCACCGGTGAGCCCGAACTGGGTATCGTTGGCGATCTCCAGGGCGTGGTCGAAGTCGCGGGCGCGCAGGACCGCCACCACCGGACCGAACACCTCCTCCTGCGCCAGCCGAGCGTGCGGAGCGACGTCGGCGACGATCGTGGGGGCAACGTAGTAACCCTCGGCGAAGCCCTCGGCCGGGCCGCCGCCCAGGACGACGCGGCCCTCCTGCCGGGCGACCTCGCAGTACGACAGCACGCTGCGGTACTGGCCCTCGCTGACCAGCGCGGTCACGTCGAAATCGTCGACCGCCGGTCCGACCCGGAGGCGGCGGGTCGCCTCGACGAACGCGTCGAGCAAGGCGTCGTGCACCTCGTCGACCACGATGAGGCGCGACATGGCCGAGCACTTCTGGCCGTTGAAGCCGAACCCCGACTGCGCGGCGGCCGTGGCGGCCAGCTCGAGGTCGGCGGTCTCGTCGACGATGAGGCCGTCCTTGCCGCCGAGCTCCATGAAGGTCTTCTTCAGGTGGTGCTGGCCGGGGTGCACCTTGGCGGCGCGCTCGTGGATTCGCAGGCCGACCTCCACCGAACCCGTGAAGTTGACGAAGCGCGTGCGGGGGTCGTCGACGAGGCGGTCGCCGATCGACCGGTCGGTGAGCGTGAGAAGGTTGACCACGCCCGGCGGCCAGCCGGCCTCCTCGATGCACGCCATGAACACCCCGGCGATGACGGGGGTCACGCGCGACGGCTTGAGGACCACGGTGTTGCCGGCGGCCACCGGACCGATCGTGGTGCCCACGAGGATGGCCAACGGGAAGTTCCACGGCGGGATGACCACGCCGACGCCGAGCGGCTCGAGCGTCGTCACGTTCTCCTCGCCCTGGTGGGGCACCGTCACCCGCGGGCCCTCCAGCTCGAGGGCCATGCGCCCGTAGTACTCGACGAAGTCGATCGCCTCGGCCACGTCCGCATCGGCCTCGCGGTAGTTCTTGGCCGCCTCGAAGGTCTCCCAGGCGCACAGCTCCAGCCGGCGGCGGCGCATGACGGCCGCGAGGCGCCACAGGGCGCGAGCGCGGTCTGCCGCCGGCCACCGCGACCACCCGGCGAAGGCCGCCTCGGCCGCCGCGAAGGCGCGATCGGCCTCTTCGACGCTCGCGCTCACGGCCCGCCCGACGACGCGCGAGGGCGTGGCGGGATCGACCGATTCGAAGGTCTGGCCCGTCTCGACCCGCTCGCCGCCGATCACCAGGGGCCAGGTCCGGCCGAGCTGATCGCCGACCGCATCGAGGGCGTGGCGGTAGGCGTCGCGGGCGTGGGGGTCGCGGAAATCGGTGAGGGCTTCGGGGACGAACGAGACGACGGTGGACATCGCGGCCTCCTTGAGGCTCAGCCGAGGATGCCTCGCAGCGCGATCGCTGCGTTGGCGGGGCGCTCGGCCAGCCGGCGGCTGAAGTACCCGTACCAGTCGGCGCCGACGGGGACGTAGAGACGCACCGGGTGGCCGTCGTCCACCAGGCGCTGCTGCAGCCTCGGCTTGACGCCGAAGAGCAGCTGCAGCTCGTAGCGGTCGCGGTCGAGTCCCGCGCCGCGGACGTAGGCGGCGGCCTCCCGCAGCAGCCCTTCGTCGTGGGTCGCCACGTTGACCTTCGCCCCCAACTGCCAGGCCCGTTCGCACAGGGCGAGGAAGGTCCGGCGGATCGCGCCGACCTCCTGCAGCGCCACGCTCGCGGGCTCGTGGTAGGCGCCCTTGACGATCCGCACCTCGGTGCCCGGTCCGGCCCCGGCCAGCAGGGCCTCCAGGTCGGCCGGTGTCCGGAGCAGGTAGGCCTGCAGGACCGTCGAACTGGCGCCCGCGCCGGCCGCCCGCAGCCTGGCGAGCAGCGCCAGCGTCGGGTCGACGAGTCGACGGTCCTCCATGTCGAGACAGACGCGCCCACCGGCGGCCTCGGCGCGGAGCGCCAGGTCGATCGCGAGGTCGGCGGCCAGCACGGCGTCGATGCCGAGCCCGAGCTGGCTGGGCTTCACGGAGATGACCGGCGGGAGGCCCGCCGTCGCCAAGCCCTCGATGGTCGCCACCACCTCCGCCGCCATCGCGATCGCGGCCTCGCGGTCGCGCACGTACTCGCCGAGGACGTCGATGATGAGGGCCCGGCCGCGGTCGACCAGCTCGTGAAGGGTCGGCAGGGCCGCCGCGACGCCCTCGCCCGCCACGAAGCGGCGGGCGCCGAGCTGCCAGCCGTACCGGCGCGCGAGGCGCTCGACGATCGCCAGGCCGGCGACGCCGAGGACGGCACGCCGGTAGAGGCTCAGCACGCCAGCGGCGCGCGGCGGGCGGCCGGCGCCAGACGGGGGAGGGCGGTGGGAGGCACGCCTCAGTGTAACGGCTGGCGGGTCGAGTAAGACTTCGTACCGCGCCTGGATGCGCCCGTTGCTAGCGTGCCTCACGTGGGCGCTCGCACCTCGCGGGGCGGGGTCCCGCCGGGAGGTCGGTGCGTGCAGGTCCTTTTCGTTCGCCACGGTGAGACCGACTACGAGGTCGTCGCCTCGCGCGGCGTGCGAGGTTGGGCGACCTCGTTCGCACCGTTGTCGCACCTGGGCCGACTGCAGATCGACACCATCTCGCGCGACTACCGGCTGCAGGAGGCGGACGCCATCCTGTGCTCCTCGTACGCTCGCGCGCTCGAGTCCGGCGCGCTGCTCTCGCGCGCGCTGAACAAACCGCTCTTCGTCGAGTACGACCTGCACGAGTGGTTGCCGCAGAAGGACCCGTTGGGCGACATCGACGCCGAGCTGCTGCGGCGCGCGCGCCACGCCCTCGAGCACGAGCACGAGGACGCGCCGTGGGAGCGGATGGAGGACGTGCGGGCGCGGGTGCTGCGGGTGCTCGAGCGCTACCGCGATCGGCGCCGGGTCGTCGTGGTCACCCACGCGGTCGTCATCCAGTCGGTGGTCGGCACGCGAAGGCCGATCGACCACGCCGAGATCGTCGAGTTCACCTGGCGGCCGGACGCCGCGGCCGACGAGGCGACCCGGCCACGGGCCGCCGCCGTACCCACCCCTCGCTGAGCCCCTCTCAGGACCGCCGCCAGCGGAGCGGCAGGCCGCCCGCCGGCACCAGTGTCATGCCCGTCGGCCGCGGCGGCTCGCCCACCGGCGCCCAACGCGCCCGGCGCAGCGCCGCCCAGGCGAAGGCGAGCGCGAGCGTGCGGGCCAGGCCGGCCCCGATGCAGTACCGGCCGCCGTGACCGAAGGGCAGGAAGGCGAGGGGGTCGCGCGGCGCAGCCCACGGGCCGTCGCGCTCGAGCCAGCGGGCGGGCACGGGGCGCCCCGGCTCGCGCCAAAGGCGCGGGTCGCGGTGCAGGTGCCAGAGCGACAACCCGACCCGCCCTCCGGCCGGCAGCACGTGTCTCCGCCAGTTCACCGCCCGCCGCACGCGGCGCAGGATGGCGGGCGCGGGCGGGTAGAGGCGCAGGGCCTCCTGCAGCAGCGCGCCCGCCTGCGGGGCGCCGATGGCCTCGGTCGGCGTCAGGGCGGCCAGTTCCGCCGCGACCGGGCCGTGCAGCTCGGGCTGGGCCAGCAGGAGCGTCGACCAGGCGATGGCGGCGGTCGTGGTGTCGAATCCCGCTGACACCAGGCTGAGCGCCTGGTCGCGCAGCTCGTCCTCGGTCAGCCGCGACGCGGCGTCGCGGTCCAGGCCGAGCAGATGCTCGAGCACGCCGCCGGGGCCGAGATCGGCGCCCGCGCGCCGGCCGCGGATGTCCGCCCTGAGCGCGGCGTCCACCCGCCGACGAGCCGCCACGAGCGTCGCCCACGGCGCCGGTGGGACGGGCAACCTGATCAGCTGCGCCAGCATGGGCTGGTTGGCGAAGGCCATCATGGCGGCGACGTCGGCGGCCAGGCGCGGGTGCCGCCGGCGGGCCGACGGACCGAGCAGCACGTCGAGCACCAGGTCCAGGACCACGCGCCGCAGCGCTGGGAGCAGGGGGCCCGAGCCGCGTGCGACGGCGTCGGCGACGAAGCCCTCGAAGCGGCCGGCGGCGGCCTCGGCCCAGCCGCCGACCTGCCGCTGGTGGAAGGCGGGCTGCACGGAGCGGCGGCGCCGCAGGTGCTCGGGGTCGTCGGTGGCGATCAGGGCGGTGGGTCCGCCGATCGGCTCGAGGAAGCCGTACGCGCCGGCGTTGCCGAATGCGTCGGCCTCGTCGAGCAGGACCAGTCGGAAGCCCTCGAGCGACAGGAACCAGTGCAGGCGGATCGGCCCGAAGCCGAAGACGAACGCGTCCCCGTGTGCGGCGCGGCACGCATCCAGCGCGGCGCGGACGTCGCCGCCCGCGAGGTTCATCACGCGCGCGTGCGCCAGACCCCGCGGCCCCGGGAAGGCCCTCGCGCCGGGCGTGCGCGCCGCGGGGTCGTCGCCGGCACCACGCCGCGGGTCGCGTTCAGCGGACGCCGTGGAGGACCTCCTCGAGTCCCACGATGTCGAGTAGGTCGACCTCCTTGGGGCGCGTCTCGATGAGCCCTTCGGCCTCCAGCGACTTCAGGGCGCGGGTCACGGTCTCGCGCGAGGTCCCGGCCAGGTTCGCCAGGTCCTGGTGCGTCAGGCGCGCGCGCGCCCGGTCGTCGAGGAGGTCGACCACGCCGTCGCGGTACAGCCGCAGGAGCACGTAGGCCACCCGGCCCTGGGCGTCCTTGTAGGACAGCACCTGGGCCTCGTCGTCCATGCCGCGCAGGCGCTCAGCCAGGGTGCTGGTCAGGTTGAGGCTGACGGAAGGGTAGGCCGCCAGCAGGCGCTGGAAGTCGTCGCCGAACAGCAGGTAGCAGGTGGTCGGCGCCAACGTCACCGCCGCCGCGCTGCGCCGCGCCTGGCCGAGCAAGGCCATCTCGCCGAAGAACTCGGGGGGGCGCAGCAGCGCCAGCGTCTTCTCGTGACCCCCCAGATCGACCTTGGAGAGCTTCACGAGGCCCTTCGCCAGCATGTACACCGCGTCGCCGACGTCGCCCTCCTGGAACAGCAGCGTGTCGGTCTCGAAGCGCCGGATCCTGACCACGCTGGTCGCCACCTCGAGCGCGCGGACCGGGACCCCTCGAAAGAGGGGCACCGTCTCGAGGAAGGCGCGCACGGTCTCGGGCGAAGGCGCTTCGGACATGAATCCTCCCTCGGCCCCAGGCCGGCGACCCGATGGCCACTCCGAGTGGGGCGACCCTATAATAACCGGGTGGAGGTCGTGCTGGAGGCCCGCGGGCTCGTCCGTCGCTTCCCGACCCCGGCGGGACCACTCACGGTCCTCGACGGGGTCGACCTGCGGGTGACGGCTGGCGAGACGTGGGCCATCCAGGGCCCGTCCGGATCTGGGAAGAGCACACTGCTGCACCTGCTGGCCGGCCTCGACCGCCCGACCGCCGGCGGCGTGTGGTGGGACGGCTTGGCGGTGCACGAGCTCACGCCCGAGGCCGCCGCGCGGTCGCGTGCCGGCCGCGTGGGCCTCGTGTTCCAGCAGCATCACCTGCTGGCCGATCTCACCGCCCTCGAGAACGTGACGCTGCCCGGCAGGGTCGCCGGCCGGACCGACACGGCGCGGGGGGCCGCGCTGCTGGCAAGCGTCGGCCTCTCGGACCGGGCCGACGCGCGCCCGCGGACCCTGTCGGGCGGCGAGCGGCTGCGGGTCGCGGTCGCCCGGGCACTCTACGGGGCGCCGCGGGTCGTATTGGCGGACGAGCCCACCGGGAGCCTCGATCGTGCCAGCGCGGACGCGGTGGTCGAGGTGCTGCTGCGCTCGGCCGCGGCCGACGGTGCAGCCGTGGTGCTGGTCACCCACGACGAGCGGGTCGCGGTGCGCGCCGACCGGCGGGTCCGGCTCGAGGACGGCCGGCTCAGCGACGGCGGCTGAGCCAGCCGGGCGCGCGACGGCCCGCCGCCGCGCCCGCATCGTCGGGCGGGGGCGGGGGCGGGGGCAAGACGGCAGTGGGCCCCGGGTCCGCTTCGCGCGCCACCCGCTCGACGAGCCAGTGCTGGAAGCGTGGCCGTACCTTCTGGAAGACGACGACGCCGGCGAGCAGCGCCAGCAGCGCGAGGACCATCACGGTGTCGGA
>Ga0209498_1000571_pt1 | contig 22783 bp, 17 predicted proteins | sample WalLakDeSediment_FD_184131 | JGI IMG/M metagenome (GOLD analysis project Ga0209498, IMG submission 184131) | Lake sediment microbial communities from Walker lake, Nevada to study Microbial Dark Matter (Phase II) - Walker Lake 11/02/13 Deep... | ecosystem: Environmental > Aquatic > Freshwater >...
TGCATCCATTAACGCCAGACCCATAACCACAAATCTGGTAAGGAACGAATTCGTGGCGATTGCGATATCTATATTATGCAGTACTGCAGCATTATTAAAATCAGGGATCTCTATACGTCCGGTCGGACCATTATCGAGATGAACCGCTTCGAACTTCGTTATGGTAAAGTCGTCAAATTGTTCTAATGCATCCAGCAGCCCCTCAATAAAAACCGATTCCCGGTCATTGAACAGCAAGCCGTGAAGAAGCAGTACATTCTTTTTTCCGTTACCATATCTTTCACTTATAATTTCTGCGAGCTCACGTCCGATCGTTCTGTAATCCGGGCTGACTATCAGATCGTACTGAAATCCGGGGGCCAACCGGTTAAATCCGATCACCGGTAAACCGGATCGTTTTATCCCGCCGAAGATTTCATCTGCCTTCCGCGGATCGACAACTTCAACGACGATTATATCGTGATCTTTCGCCAGAAGCGTATCTATTTGTCGTTTCTGCAATGCATAATCGCCGGATGCCGTTCTCCAAGTTATATCGACATGTGCATTTTCCGCCGCTTCAGTCATTCCCTGAATGTGTTTTGTTGTCGTGAGTAAGTCGGTCCCTGCAAGTGATACAGCGACGCGAACCGGTCTTTCTTCACGTTCACGGTCGCATCCCGTAATGACACACAGGAATACGATTAACCAGGCAAATTTCATTGTAGTGTCCCCTTTGTTTCCGTGTGAGTTATTTTATCTATCCCGCCGAGTACTTGTATATGCTCAGCGACGCTTCTTGCAAGTCCGTTTAAATTATAACCGCCCTCAAGCAAAGAAACTATTCTCCCATCACACACGGAGGAAGCCTCCGATAAGATACGTGTAAACAATCCGAACGATTTCTCCGTTAAAAGCATATCGCCAAGCGGATCGTCTTTATGTGCATCGAATCCGGCCGAGATGAGGATCAGACCGGGTTTGAATTCCCGTAATACCGGAACGATCTTACCCGTGAAAATATCCTCATACGTTTTTTCGTTTGTTCCGGCAGGTAACGGGAAGTTGATCGTTGTGCCTTCCGCTTTTCCCGTTCCGCGTTCTTCGGCACTGCCGGTGCCGGGATAGTGGGGATACTGATGCAGGCTTATAAATAATACCGATGGATCGTCATAGAATATCGCCTGTGTTCCGTTACCGTGATGCACATCCCAGTCCACTATTGCAACCCGCTCGACCCCATGTTTCTGCTGGGCGTAACGTGCCGCAATTGCCACATTATTGAATACACAAAAGCCCATCGGACGATTGCGTTCGCAGTGGTGCCCCGGAGGACGGATAGCACAGAATGCACGCCGGACGTTACCCTGACACACTGTATCGACAGCATCCAATGCGGCTGTGACCGCTTTCAGTGCGACTTTGTATGTCTGAGGACTCACGTTTGTATCACCGCCGTCTGAAAACGGCAGGATCGTGGTGTTCCGCCGCTGCGCTTCTTCGGATTGTCTTTTTATATAGTCTATGTGCTGTTCCGGATGCGTCATGCTCATATAGTTCAGTACCGTTTCCTCCCGTGCAGCACTGTCATCCGGCGATTGAACGGTAACCCTATCCCACAATCCGATGGTCTTCATATAGTCAACAATAGCCTGAAGTCGACCCGGTTGCTCCGGGTGATGGGGAAGTGTTACATGCTCATGAAAGAACGGGGAATAGTACAAAAGAACCTCTCCGGTAAAATTATGTGCCGCGTGCGAAGCCATGATCTCCTCCGTTTAATGCTGATATTATAACGTCGTATATCTGGAAACGATAAGTAAAATTGCAATAAGGGTATTTATACCATGAGCAGTATAACATAAAATACAGTTTGTTTTTAACCGTACGCGTAATGCATAGATAAGATAGGCGGCGAGCGCGACGGTGAAGACGGCCGTCGTTAGAAGAATATCGAATAGAAAACCGCTTACGTTACCTATAATTGCAACTATAAGTACGGTATAGAAAATAAGACCGAGCACGAAATTCGGAATGCCGAAGACGCGGGCTTCCGGTGTCTCCAGGATACTCTGACAGGTCTGTTGTTTCATCCGGCAGAACACAGGTACCCACCAAATATCGCTTTTGAGATAGTTGTAATATACCCCGGTAAAATAAAGTGATATCAATAATCCTATAACCGCCAGCATGATGAGCAGTGCTTGTGGCACGGTACGCCTTCCGGATGTTGAAAATTTTATTATAGTATAACAAACTAATTTCAAAGCGTCAAGCACGTTCACCCATTGTAAGAATTACAGTGCGGGGAGTGTAATAATAACCGCAAGAAAATAATACCTCATAAACAGTCGATATATTGAAATAATATTCATTTTTTGTTTTAAAAAACAGAACAGAAACGAACGTTCTCTCTGGCATTATGTTTGTATAAAAATCCATTATCACTAATGTTGCATATAATGTAAGGTGTCTTTATATTGCCTCTATACCAAAACAATCGGCGCGGAAGACATGCTCGTCGTTTTAGATTGAAAACGCGTGTGTCAGTAGCTATCCGGTGTATGCATTATTGTTTGCGTGATGACTTCGATCTCACGCCGCCAGAGGGAAGGTCTTTATGCCGTTGAGCAAAACAATAAACAATAAAGCAGCAAAACGGAACGGAGTTTCCGGCCGGCGTCACAGAAAAGGAGTCTGTATGATGTGCGGGGCACATGCGAATGTTTCACATGTCGTGGAGTTTGACGACCAATTACTCTGTGATGCCTGTAGCGAAGACACTGCATTGCTTTCACGATATTTGCAATCCGATCAGGATACCGGTGACACTGCCGGCGATGATTTTTTTGATGATGACCCGATTTTCTGAAGATCACGAAAATGAAATTACCGGATCATTGAAAGATCTTGCCACGGGGCGTGGTGTCAAACGGACACGACATGATCTCTTTGTTGACGGTCATGATTACAGCGATCAATTTATCCAAACTCTGTCCGAAGTTGGATATGTACCTGCTACGGTTGCCGATGTACCCGTGAAACCCGGCGAACGCATTCCCGCATTTTATATCAAAGATTCCATTGCGTATTTTGGATGGGTATTTTACGAAAAATTCTCAACCCGGAAAATTCGAAAGTTGTGGGGCTCGGTCGTTCGCGATCGGAAAGGCGATTGGGCAATTCAAATCTCACCCAAAAAAGACAGTATCGTTTATGCCGACATCAACCGGAAAACGGAAATGGACCTTGATCGCCCGACCGATTGGTAATTCTCATCACTACTAACCTAACAAAGGAGGCTGTTATGTCCTGGATTAAAACCATCGATGAAGAGGAGGCACAAAATAAACTTAAAGTCTATTACGACGCCTTTCGTGCACCCTGGGGAGGCGTCGATAACATTGTAAAGGTTCAGGGGCTCATTCCAAAGTACTTAAAGTCGCACATGGATTTCTACCGCACACTCATCTACGGAAGCTCACCACTTACCCGTGTCCAACGCGAAATGATCGCTATCGTCGTCGCTCAAAGTAATAACTGCCAGTATTGCCTGTATCACCATAGCGATGCTTTATACCGTCTGACAAAAAATAAAGATTACGTTAAGAAATTCAGAGAAGATTTCCGAAACGTGTATCTTGCTCCGCTCGAAATAAAGATGCTTGAATTTTGCGAGCGCTTAACACATGAACCCCATTTTCATTTTCAAAAAGATGTGGAAGAATTAAAGGCAGAAGGAGTAAACGATGAAACGCTGCTTGCCATCGTGATGGTGGCCGGATATTATAATATGGTGAATCGAATTATTCAGGGACTCGGCGTCGAACTCGAACATTACTGGACAGAAGAAGGATTTTCGGAAGAATCAATTCCTATGGCACACGACCCTGATTCTCATTATGGATAAGTATATCCCTCTTATTTATTATTTACATTGAACGAATAACCTATACACGGAGATAATACTATGCATCGAATTTTATTGCCGGTAATGATTATTTCTCTCATTATTTCGGCATGCAGCGTTGATCCGGTAAAAGAAGCTGAAAAAGTTATTACCGAGGAATTTATTCTGGGACATACCCGGTTTCTTTCTCACGATTTACTTGAAGGACGCGGACCCGGCAGCCGGGGTGACGGTCTTGCACGTCATTACATTGCATCTCAATACGAGGCAATGGGAATCGAGCCGGGTGCCGAAGACGGAACCTACTTTCAACCGGTACCGCTTGTCGGTATGACGGTCGACCGGAATACGCATCTAACCGTATCACGGGGTAACCAACGGCGTATTTTTTTATACCATGAAGATTTTATGCCTTTCAGCGGAGTCCTTGAACCCACCGTTCCCGTAACCGGTGATCTTGTTTTTGTCGGATACGGTATCAAGGCGCCGGAGTATAACTGGGATGATTATAAGGGAATGGATGTGTCGGGTAAGATCCTGGTTATGTTAAATGACGATCCCGGAACGGAAGACACTCCGGATTTCTTCGGAGGCAAAGCGCGCACCTACTACGGGCGATGGACATATAAATATGAGATCGCGGCTGAGCTGGGTGCGGCAGGTGCAATTATCATTCACACAACTCCCTCGGCCGGTTATCCGTATTCGGTTGTGCAAACTTCCTGGGGCGGTGAGAATTTTGAATTGCGTGTCGATGACGACATCCCCAAGCTGCCTCTCAAAGCATGGACGAGTGAAAAGGCATCCCGCGAGATCATCGGCATGTCGGGATACGCATATGAAGAGCTGATAGAACGTGCCCTTTATCCTGATTTTGAACCGGTCGCTCTCAATATCCGAACAAGCGCTACAATCAGACAGACATTAAGAGATGTGGATACGTATAATGTGCTCGGACTAATTCCGGGATCCGATTCAAACTACAAGGATGAAGTTGTTGTTTATTCCGCTCATTATGATCACTTCGGTATCGGTGAACCGGTGGACGGGGATTCGATCTATAACGGTGCGCTTGATAACGCGAGTGGTGTTTCGATGATGCTCTCGATCGCAAACGCTTTTACGAATCTGTCGGTGCCGCCGCACCGGTCGGTACTCTTTGCGGCAGTCGGAGCGGAGGAGTTCGGATTACTCGGATCGGAATACTATGCGCGCAATCCCACGTTTCCCCCCCGTAAAATAGTCGCCAACATTAATACCGACAATACCAATATCTACGGTCAGACACGCGACATAGTGTTTCTCGGCGCGGAACGATCTACCATAGGAGACGTTGTTGAATCGATTGCAGAACGAAGGCGCCTGTTCGTCGGTACCGATCCGGCTCCGGAACAGGGGTCGTTCTACCGTTCCGATCACTTCAGCTTTGCAAAGGTTGGTGTTCCGTCGGTTTCACTATCGACCGGCACCGATTTCATCGGTAAACCGGATGGATGGGGTGAACAACGAAAGAAAGAATATACCGCACAGCATTATCACCAACCGAGCGATGTGATACGCGACGATTGGGATTTACGCGGTGCTATCGATCAGGCACGGTTCTGTTTCGAACTCGGATGGGAGTTGTCAATGCAGCGTGAGATACCCCGATGGCATGAGGGCGATGAGTTCGAAGCGGTTCGCAAGGTGAGTTTTCGGTAAGTGGTTGTCGGATCGGTAGAATGCTGAACGTGGCAAAACCGCAAACAAAAAGATTCAACCACGAAGAACACAAAGAATTACACAAAGGGCACCAAGATTTTATTATAATAAATTTTTTCTCCCGTAGGGACACCTAGAGTGGTGCCCTTAGTGGTTAATATTTTTTTCTTTTTGTGCACAGATTTTTCTGTTAATACAATAATAAAAATATGGAGTAATATATACTAACGTGAAAGCTGTCCGGTTTAAACTTAACGTCCCGAAATATCTTCTTACAAAAACATTAAGCCCGCGGTTTAAATCCGTCGGCACCTCTTCGTTGTCCTGTGTATCGCTTCGTGAGATACCCCTACCGACTTTGATAAATGAAGACTGGGTACGAGTCCGAACCCTGAGGTCAGGCATCTGTGGTACCGATATTTCGATTATCAACGGGAGTACAAGCTTTTCGCTTCAACCGTATGGCCCGGAGTCATTTGTTTTCGGACACGAAATTGTCGGCGAGGTCGTTGAAAAATCTCCGTCGGTAAAGAATATAAGGGAAGGTGATCGGGTTGTGATCGATCCTTCACATTCCTGTTCGACACGGGGAGTAGATAAACCGTGTCCGAATTGCAGACGCGGACAATCGCATATTTGCATGAATCTGACGAACGGTCATCTTTCACCGGCAACCGCGATCGGATTTAGCCATGAAACCGGCGGCGGATGGGGAGAATATTTTATTGCACATAAGTCGCAGATCTACAAAGTACCCGATGGTTTTTCTCTCGAAGAGGCCGTACTGGTCGAACCCTTTGCCGTTGCACTCCATGCCGTGCTGCGGCGATATCCTCCGAACGGTGCGAAGGTGCTGGTACTCGGCTCCGGCACGATCGGTCTGCTGACGATAGCGGTACTTAAAATGCTGCCGATACGTTGTAAGATTTATGCAACGGCCAGATATGCATTCCAGGAGGAGATGGCAAAAGAGATGGGAGCGCATGTCGTTATCAATCCAGGTAAAGAAGACTTATATGAAGCGATTGCAAAGGAAACCAATGCACAAATCTTTAAACCGTCGCTCGGAAAACGGGTCGTGGAAGGCGGTATGCTGCGCGTGTACGATTCCATTGCGAGTTCTGAGACGATAGACGACGCGCTTCGTTTAACACAGGCCGGCGGCTCGGTGGTGCTCGTCGGTGCGGCAGCCGATGCAAAAGGGATCGATCTGACACCGGTTTGGTTCCGTGAAGTCGATCTTCTCGGATCGGTAATGTCCTCGGTCGAAAATTTCAGGGGAAAGAGACAAAAAACGTTTCAGTTTGCGATGGAGCTGATGAAACGAAACAAACGAATCCCATTGCAAAAACTGATAACCCATCAGTATAAGCTCGGTGAATGGAAGAAAGCAATACAAACCGCGCAATCCCGCGGACGTTCGAATGCAGTGAAAGTCGTGTTTACGTTTGATTGAAAATGTGTCTCCTTACATATTTTCCGATAGTGGAGTGAAACGTTGAACATTGTTCTCATCGCTATACTTATCTATGTTTCTTTTCAGCTTGTACTCGGATTTATCGTATCAAGGCGGATTCACACCGAGGACGATTATCTGCTTGCCGGACGTAAGTTGGGCTACGGACTTGCCACGTTCTCCATCTTCGCAACATGGTTCGGCGCCGAAGCATGTATCGGTACATCCGGTGCCGCTTATCGCGAAGGATTATACGGCGCAACCGCCGATCCGTTCGGTTACGGTCTCTGTCTGATCGTCATGGGCGTGGTGTTCGCAGTACCGCTCTGGAAAAGGAAATTAACAACCGTGGCAGATATGCTGCGGCAGCGTTATTCGTTCCGTGCAGAACGTATCGCCGCACTGGTGATAGCTCCGGCATCGCTGTTCTGGGCGGCGGCACAGATCCGGGCGTTCGGACAGGTGTTGTCGGCATCATCGGAATTGACCGTCGTTGCCGCGATAACTATCGCCGCCTGCATGGTGATCGCATATACCGTGATGGGCGGACTGCTCGCCGACGCAATCTCCGATTTGATCCAGGGTACGGTACTCATTATAGGATTGCTCCTTCTTTTGCCGATCGTCTTAGGTGAATTCGGCGGCGTTGCTGCTGCGTATAACACTATATCTCCCGAACGGCTTTCGTTCTTTCCTCCCGAAAGCGAGAGCGGTACCCGGTCTGTTTTTCTTGTCATCGAATCGTGGGCTATACCTATATGCGGATCGGTGCTGGCACAGGAGATCATCGCGAAAGTACTCGCATCGCGCTCGCATGTGGTTGCAAAACGCTCGGCAATATCGGCCGGCATGATCTATCTTATGATCGGTTTGGTCCCGTTATCGATGGGACTCGTCGGTTTGAAACTTTTCCCGAATATTGCCGATCCCGAACATATACTCCCGATGATGGCACAGACGTATTTCTCGACCGCATTATACGTTATTTTTGCGGGTGCTCTTGTATCGGCAATTCTGTCGACCGTGGACAGCGCGCTCCTCGCGGCATCGGCGCTGATATCGAGGAATGTAATCGGTTCACTTTATCCCGATATGACCGATAAGCAGCGTCTGCTAACGGGACGACTCGGTGTTGTTGTGATGGGATGCATCGCGTATATGCTTGCTCTGCATGCAGAGGGGGTGTATAATTTAGTGCTGGATGCTTCTTCTTTCGGCAGCGCGGGATTGTTCGTCGTCGCGGTGTTCGGACTGTTTACAAAATTCGGCGGTGCAAACAGCGCGATCGCAGCGTTGGTTTCCGGTGCGGTGGTCTGGGTGACCGGCAATTATATTTTCGATTTTGATTTTAGTTATATCGCATCGTTGTCTGCCGCATTCGGGATGTATGTGATCACAGCGTTGGCTGAGAGGAAGAACACGGTTGAATAAACGTGGTTCGTTGTTATCGGTTCTCCCGGATTTTTTTAACGCAGAGAACGCAGAGGAAAATAAAATAATCCGGTGACCTCTATGTTGCCGGTATGAAAACCTTATTTTTTTCGTCAAACCTTAGTAACACTGCGGGACTCACCATCACTCTAACCTTATTACCGTATTTATGTTTATGGAAAATCAAATCCATCTAAATTAGCGGGCTTCCGATGTCTGACCTCTGACTTCTGACGTCTGTTATCTGACGTCTGACCTCTGATATCTACCCTCTTATCCTGAAAACCGCTTCTTCCGGTTCCTCAGATAATCCACAAACACAAACTCGCCTAATTTATTCAGCGATGAATAATACGCCCTGCCGCGGTTTGCTTTGGTGAGGTCCTCGACAAAATTTACCAGGTACGGATCGCGCGCGATCATAAATGTACTGATGGTGATCTTTTCACGCCGGCACTGTACCGCTTCGTCCAGTGTTTTGTTTACAATCTTCGGGTCGAGTCCGAATGGGTTCTTGTACAATCGTCCGGAAGATTCGAACATTGCCGAGGGTTTCCCGTCGGTGACCATAAATATTTGTTTGTTCACATTGCCGCATCGCCGTAATAGGGAACGTGCCATTTGCAAACCAGCACGTGTGTTGGTATGATACGGTCCAACCGAAAGAAACGGCAGCTCGCTTAACGATACCAGCTTTGCGTCGTCGCCGAATACGACAAGTCCCAGATAATCTTTTGGGAAACGTTGCCGGATCAACTCCGAAAGTGCAAGGGCAACCCGCTTCGCTGGTGTGATACGGTCTTCGCCGTATAATACCATACTGTGACTAACGTCGAGCATGAGTACGGTTGCACAGGAGGAGTTATGCTCCGTTTCGTAAACCTCGAGGTCGTCTTCGGTTATGTTGAATTCATCGATGCCGTCCCGTTTCATAGCGTTGCGTATCGTTGAGGTGAGGTCGATGTTTGTAGGTTGATCCCCGAATGTATATTTCTTGGTTTCGCTCAAGCGCTCGACTCCGCTGCCGGTATACGGCGTTTCATGCGAACCGTCGGGTCCTTTTTTAAGTGAGGAAAATATTTCGCGTAGTGCGTCCATCCGCATCCGCTGGACACCCTTGTCGGTGAGTTCGTGAATACCGTCGACCTCCTCGATGATGCCCCGTTTCTTCAGCTCTTCGATGAGTTCATCGAGCGTCAGATCTTCATCAAATATACCGTGCTCTTCGGCAAGCTGCCTGAGCCACTCGATTGCTTCATCCGCGTCGCCGTCGGATTTTATGAGTAAATAACTAAAAAACGAGATGAGTTCTTCGAGCCGCTGTTCATCGGTTCTCGATTCTGGACGCCATTTGGAATATTGAAAACGCATGACTGTCTCCTTTTACCGGTAATCGTCCATATCGTACGACCCGCGCCCGGAGAAAATCGTTCCGACCAGATCTTTGTAAGATGTTGTATGACCGACTTCATCTTTTGCAAGTCGAGAATTCTGATGCAGACCGTCAAGCACAAACTCCATCGCCGATGCGAGATCATATGTATTCTTCTTGTCTATTTTCATATACTTAAGGGCGAGGGCATCCAGTCCGTCGATTTTCCGTAATTCCTTATGGTATTCTTCGATCGTCATATCGTCCGACACTTCGATGTTTTTACCCGACTCAAACCAATTGACAATTTTCTTATACTCATCATCGATTTTCTCCGGATTCGGCCGGTTGTCCTGTTCATTCCGGATCTGCTCGAGATAATCGGTTCGCTGCTGCCGGCGTCGGGACTTCTGCAGCGGATCGGGGAAGTAATTCTTAAACACGCTTCGCACTGCTTTACCGATAAGTGCTTTACTTACTTTTGTCGGACCTTCCTGTTCTCCCTCGAAAACGAGCTCTATTTTCCCTGTGAGTCCGGGCACAACATGCGGCAGATCGCAGATCCGTGGCACAATGATATCGTCTCCGCTCAGAATCGAACGCCGCTCCGCGTTGCTGATCAGGTTTTCCATTGCGGCAATTGTTAATCGTGCGCTCACACCCGACGATTGATCGACGTATTCACTCTTGCGTGCCTCGAATGCTATCTGCTCGATTATCTCGCGGAAATAATGCGGTATAACGATCTTCTTTCCGTCCCGCTGAATCCACGCCTCCTGCTCGGTAATTGCAATCGCATCGTCAACCGATTGCGGGTAGTGCGTCATAATCTGTGAATCTATACGGTCTTTCAACGGCGTGATAATATTGCCGCGGTTTGTATAATCTTCGGGATTTGCGGTGAAAACGATCATAACGTCCAGCGGTATCCGGATATTGAATCCGCGTATCTGAATATCTTTCTCCTCCATTATATTGAACAGACCGACCTGTATGCGCGGTTGTAAATCGGGGAGTTCGTTAATTGCAAATATACCGCGATTCGTACGCGGTATGATTCCGAAGTGTATTGCTCCTTCGTGAGAATAGTGTAATCGCTTCGACGCTGCTTTTATCGGATCGATATCTCCGATCAGGTCGGCAATTGTTACGTCGGGGGTCGCAAGCTTTTCGCCGTACCGCTGCTCGCGGTGCAGCCATTCGATCTCAAGATCTTCACCGGCTTCGCGGCTCATCTCAACACACTGACGGCAGACGGGCCGTAACGGATTATCGTTTATCTCGCATCCTTTCACGACCGGGATATATTCATCGAGGAGTGAAGGGAGCATTCGTATTAACCGCGTCTTTGCCTGTCCGCGTAATCCGAGCAGAATTATATCGTGTTTCGCAAGAATGCTGTTGACGATCGCCGGAATGACCGACTTCTCATAACCGATAATTCCCGGAAATAGTTTTTCCTTGTTTTTAATTTTGACGATGAGATTATTACGTATCTCGTCTTTAACCGGTACAACGGTATATCCCGACTCCCGCAATGCTCCTAACGTGCCGATCGATGTAAGCTTCACAATCCCTCCCAATGTGTCTGTTCTCTTCTATTAAATATTCTATTAAATATTCTATGGGTGTAATTCGATATGAAGAGCGATTTGAAAATGGTGTAAATAAATCCTATAATAAAAATCATGAAAACGTTTATACCAGATAAAACGCTCATCATCCGAATGAGTTCCATAGGTGATATAGTATTAACGACGCCGTTAATCAGAACGTTCAAAAGCAGGTTCCCCGAATCCACCCTTGATTTTCTGGTCAAAAAAGAATTTGCCGACCTGCTGCGGTATAATCCGTATATCGATACCCTCTATGAGTTCAATAGCCGGGGCGGGGCTGCCGGATTACGACGCCTGACCGAACGGCTGCGCCGGAATAACTATGATCTCGTAATAGATGCACATAATAGTCTCCGGAGCCGGTATATAAGGAGAAAGCTCAAACCCCGCAAGAAGGTAAAAATTCACAAGCGAATCACACCCAGATTTTTTCTCATAAATTTTAAACTGAATCTCTACAGGGACGATGTCCACGTCGTCGACCGTTATATCGAACCTGTCAATACATTCGGTGTACAAAATGATGATCTGGGACCGGAGCTTTTTGTACCCGAAACTATTTCAGATCATGTCTCGGAACAATTTAAGGAATTGAAAGCGGACCCAAAAACCATCATTGCAATCTGTCCGGCCGCGAAACATTACACCAAGCGGTGGTTAAAGGAATATTACATTGAACTTGCCTCTATGCTGGTTTCCGAATATAATTCATATATCGTATTGCTTGGCGGACCCGAAGACTATGCATACTGTGAAGATATAAAGCGACTCATAGGCGACGATGTCACCCTGAACCTTGCGGGTACGGTTTCTCTGCTTCAATCGGCGGCGGTGTTCGATCACTGTGATGCGGTTGTAACCAACGATACGGGTCTTATGCACATTGCTACTGCACGGAAACGAAATGTTGTTGCCGTGTTCGGACCGACTGTTCGCGAACTTGGATTTTTCCCGTATGGCAGGAACAGTACCGTCATCGAGCATCCCGATATGCCGTGCAGACCATGCAGTCATATAGGTTCACGTCGGTGCCCAAAAAAACATTTCCGCTGTATGAAGGAAATCCAACCGGCGCAAGTGTTAGAAGCAATCCGTCACTATATTGATGACAGGAGTTGATCCGTTCGGTCGCACTTGCCCTTATTTCGTGTATTTTCTATATTAATGAACCAACAAAGTCTTCCAATAAATAAACAGGACGATTTCTATGCCCACCGATCAAATGAGCCAGATGTTTACATCAACTAAATTAATGACTCTCGAGCGCCACATTGTAGAGGGTGAGCGCCGCCATCCGGGTGCGACCGGTGAGTTTTCGAGTTTACTTTCGGATTTATCGCTTGCAGCGAAGTTAGTGTGGAAGGAAGTAACGAAAGCCGGACTTGTCAATATACTCGGTGTTACCAATGAAGAGAACATTCACGGTGAAGTCCGGAAAAAGCTCGATGTGTATGCGAACGAAACGATTTACCGTGCAATGGATCACGGGGGGCATTTGTGTGCAATGGCGTCCGAGGAAAGCGGAGGGTTGTTGAAAATTCCCGATGAATATCCGAAAGGCAAATATGTTATGCTTTTCGATCCGCTCGACGGTTCCTCGAATATAGATGCAAATATTACCATCGGTACCATCTTCTCGATATACCGGAGAAAATCGGCTTCGGGTGACGGAACGATGGAAGACCTCTTACAACCGGGAAGAGATCTGGCCGCTGCAGGTTATATCCTCTACGGATCCAGCACAATGTTTGTGTATAGTACCGGAAGAGGCGTTCACGGATTTACTCTCGATCCGAGTGTGGGTGAATTTTTACTCAGTAATGAAAATATGCATATACCCGAGCAGGGGAAAGAGTACAGCGTCAATGAGGGGAATTACCACAAATGGGATAAAAAGGTACAACGGGTTTTTGATTATTTTAAAGAAATAGATCCCGCCACGGATCGTCCTTACTCGCTGCGGTACATAGGCACCATGGTTGCCGATTTTCACCGGATCTTGTTGTACGGTGGATTGTTTGCCTATCCGCCGGACGATAAAAACAGGCAGGGAAAACTTCGTCTGACCTATGAGTGTATTCCTTTATCTTACCTCGCGGAGCAAGCCGGCGGAAAAGCATTTGACGGTGAAATGAGTATACTTGATAAAATCCCGAAAGATATACATGAACGGACACCGATATATTTCGGGTCGAAAAAAGATGTGGAAACAATCGAAAGATTGTTGAACGAATAAGTAGAAGCCGGGGATGCCCGTGGTCATCACCGGGCATCCATCACCGGATGTCTATATCTCCCGCAATCTCTGTCGGGCGAAAGATACATACCTACTATTCGGGTATCTGTCTATCAACCTTTGATATTCCTGCCCTGCACGATCCTTGTTCCCTAACATAAAATAACTGTTCGCGATCATAATCTGGGCATGATCGTGCTTGTATTTTGATTCGTAATTGAATACTTTCCTGAATTCCTCGATCGCACGGTTATATTCCCGCATACCAAAAAACGACTCACCGATCCAGTGCTGACAATTTGGAATTAACGGATGGTCGGCACCTGAATGCAACAACCGGGTGAATATATCTTTGGCATCCTGATATCTGCGGTTTCTGAATAAACGTATCGCACGATTATATTCATTCTCAAATGCAGCGGGAGTCATGTCGGTTCGTTCCGGTTTAGGTTCAGGCCTGGAGATTACGCTTACATCGGACTCCCGTATTTGCTCCTGTTCTTCAATCAGCTGTTTTTCAAGTTCGGCAACCTGAGCATTAAGTGATCGGTTAGCCTGTGAAAGTTGTGCGATTTCCCGGCGTAATTCGGCATTTTCAAATTGAAGTTGCTCGATTTGCCTGGTCTGTTCCTGCAAACGGTACTCCTTCTCCTCGATAACTGCGCGGGATGAGCTGCACCCGGATATGAAAAAAACCGCAAGAAGTACCGGTATTGACAGGTATTTGAAAAGTAAAAATGGATGCTCCGCTTTCATCTGTTCTCCCTCGTATTTTTTATTTTGTTTTAAAACAGTAAGTTACCAAAAGTTATTAAAGTAAAATAGTAAAATCAAGTAGAAAGAGTTATAAATTTGTGGTATTTATTGTTATTAATAACCAAAATTGATATATTTTCAAGACACAATAATTTCCGGTAATAGATATTACAGATGGGATTTTATAATGAAGGGCAGAATTTTTAAGATTGCAGCAATCTTGTTTTTCACGGCTTTCCTGGCCGGATGTGGTGGCGGTGCTGAAGCCGTATCCGACACTGAACGACAATTAACCGATGAGGAAAAGCAACAGGCGAGACAATATTTTATCGAGGGTTCATTACTTGAAATGCAGGGAAATAACGAAGAGGCTGTTGAACAATTCCTGAAAGCTCTCGAACTTGATAGGAATGCGGCTATATATTACGCGGTTTCGAAAAACTACCTCGAGCTGGGGAAACTTGCACAAGCAGCAGAATACGGCAGGGAGGCAATCCGGCGTGACGGAGAGAATGTGTCTTACCGGGAAAACCTTGCAAGCATCTATATACGCTCGAGGGAGATCGATAAAGCGATTGAACAATATGAACACATCGTTGAGCTTGATTCCTATAATTCCCAGGCATACTATACACTCGCACGATTGTATCAATTCGAAAAGCCCCTTCGTTCGCTGGAAATATATAATAAAATGATCGCCCGGTTCGGGGAACAATTGGAAATCCTGGCTCAAATTGCAGATCTGAATAATACACTCGGACGGCATGAGGATGCCGCCGAAGCTCTCACCCGGATGCTGGATCTCGATCCGGGTAATGAATCGATATTGCTTACCCTCGGCAATACCTATATGCGTGCCGATGAACTTGAAAAAGCGAAAGAAATATTTCTCGAATTATTTGAGTATCATCCCGATGATATCGATGTTCTGACATCACTCGTTGACGTATTTGTTCGTCTCGATGATTTCGAAACTGCTTCCGGGTATCTTATCGGTGTAATACAAAATGAAGACCTGGAGTTTGACCTAAAAGTACAGCTTGGCCAGATGTTCATACAGTATATTGAACAGTTTGCGCCGGGAGATGCCGAGCGTATGAAAATAGCGGGACCGGTTTTCGATAATATTCTCGAACAATACCCCGATGAACCGCAGCCTATGTTTCTGCGGGGCATTATTGCAATATTTTCCGGTGAAAACGAGCTTGCCGGTGAATATCTGACGAGGGTGACCGAACTTGATCCCGAAAATGATATGGCCTGGTTGTATGCAGGTGAAGCGTATTTTCAGATGGAAAAATATAATGAGGTGATTGAGCTCACCAGAAGAGGTATGGAACATCTTGGTGACGATTACGATCTCCTGTTTTTACTCGGTTTATCATATAACCGGATAGATGATCTCGAACGTGCAACCGAGTACCTCGGTAGAGCAGTCGATCTGAAACCCGAAGAAGTTAATGCACTCGCTATGCTCGCATTAACGTATGACGCTCAGGAAGAATATGAAACGTCGGATAGCTTATATGGAATTGCATTATCACTGGATCCTGAGAATCATCTCGTTCTAAATAATTATAGCTATAGCCTTGCAGACCGTGAAAAAAATCTTGAGCAGGCACTTGAAATGTCGAAGCGTGCAGTCGACCAACAACCGGAGAACAGTGCGTATCTCGATACATTGGGATGGATATATTTCAAGTTGGGTGAGTTGGATCTTGCAAAAAAATATGTCCGGGATGCTATAGACGCCGCCAGCGCCAGCGCGGTTGTACACGATCATATGGGTGATATCTATTACCATCTTAACGAATATGATAAAGCGATGGAATACTGGCGAAAAGCACTGGAACTGGATGATACAAAAGAAGAAACACGAAAAAAGATTGAGCGTGGATCGATATGAGCAGATTGATAAGTATATTTTTCATTGTAGTTTTGATCGCGGCAGTGTTCAGTTGTTCGCCTGCACCGCGTATGGTACTGGATACCGACAGAGTAACACCGGTACAATTAGTGCGTGATGTCGAATTGAATCATTTGAAGAAAACATCGTTACGCGCGCGCGGCTCTCTTTCTATAGAAAGCCGGGATTTTACGAATTCCGGCAACTTCAACCTTGATATGAAACATCCGGATTCGCTGCTCATGCGGTTGCGCGGACCTTTCGGTATTAATGTCGGTACCGTCTTTCTGTCCCAACGGGATTTTTTATTTTATAATAGTATGTCGAATGAAGTGATCGTCGGCGAACCCCGGAACGATATTCTGAGGGCATTTCTCCGGATGGATATCGGTGTCCATGATATTATGGATCTGTTTCTCGGAAGCAGCAGGACATTATTTTATGAGCCTCGAAGGCCGGATGAATTTAAAATTGACGGGGACCAGTATTTACTTATCTTCAGATCGCATGGCTCAATACGAAGGTACTGGATCGATCCCAAATTCAGGGCTGTCTCACGATTTGTATATTCGAGTATCGATGACCGACCGCTTTTAGAGGAGCGCTATGATAGGTTTACGGAAATACAGGGCATGGTCATGGCACAGACAATAAGAGTTATATCGCATCAGGAGCGGGCAAGTTTCTCCGTATCGTACAGCAGAATTGATCTGAATACCAATGATCTCTCATTTTCATATTCAATACCCAGTAATGCAAAGGTGATAGAGTGGACAGAACAATGAGCATATACGGAAAAATTGGAGTCGCCGCTGCTTTTCTGGCTTTTCTCTTTTTTAGTATCGATCTCGAACCCCGCACACTGTTTGGCCGCAGTTCGGATCCGGAAACTGAAATCTCGAAACGGCAGCGGGAGCTTGAATCTATCAGGAAAGAGATCGACGATTTTGAGAGGAAGATCCAGGAATCGCGGCAATCCGAAAGGGAGGCACTTACACTACTTGACAATCTCGACCGGCAGACGGTGCTTGTCAGATCTTACCTCCGCGATCTTCGGAACGAAGAGCAGCTGCTCGTCCGGCAAATCAACGAGTCTCGCAGGAACATTCAAACACTTGAAAAAGAAATCGAAGAACTCCGTGCCCAATATGCCCGATATGTGCAGTCGGCATATAAACAGGGTCCCGCGAAAGATATCGAGGTCCTGTTTAGTGCCGGATCCGTAAACCAGTTCCTCATCAGGGCAGAATATATGAAACGCTTTTCCGACCAGCGCCGGGGCGATCTGTACACAATTCAGGAAAAGCAACAGGAACTGCAGCTTGAGCATGAGCGAATTGAAGCTGCACTCGCCGGCCAGCGCAGAGTCATCCGGGAAAAACAACAGGAAGAGAAGCGACTTACCGACAGAATTGTCGACCGCCGGACTCTCTTAAACCGTATACGTCAGGATCGATCGACTTTCGAGAAAGAACTGGTGCGAAAACAGGAATCCGAACAGCAGTTGCGGCGAGTCATTTCAGATCTCATTGCTACACAGCAGCAACGGGAGCGCCGTGATGCAAGCCGTGTGGAACGCGGAATGCCCGCGGAGATTATTCCACCGGGGGTGCCATTCGGCGATCAAAAAGGCAGACTCCCCTGGCCCGTTCGGGGAGGACAAATCGCGGCCAAGTTCGGAGAACAGGTGCATCCGGTGCTGAAAACGGTTACCGAAAATACCGGTGTCGATATCACCGTACCTCCGGGAAATCCGGTGTATGCAGTAGCCGAGGGCGATGTCGCGTATATTTACTGGATGCCCGCATATGGAAACATCGTGCTTCTGTATCACCACGATGGATATCGTACGGTCTATGCCAATCTCTCGGATATTCTTGTTCGTGAGAATGACAGGGTCCAGGCCGGTGATGTAATAGCCCGTTCGGGAGAATCGATCAGCGGGTCCACGGTACACTTTGAAGTCTGGAAAGACCGGGAAAAACAAGATCCCGAATTGTGGCTGCGGGCTCAATAAAGCATAGTACTTATCAGCATGCGATTAAATAAACGTGCCTACGTAATCAGCGGAATATCGCTGGTCATCTTTGCGGTATCGCTTGTTTTTCTGATCCGCCCGGTGGATAATCAATTACTGACTATCCGTTATGATGTGCGGGGAGCGATAGCAGCCGATACGAATATCGTCGTTGTCTACCTTGATAACGATGATATACAATTGCTCGGCGGTTGGCCGTTGCAGCGTAATTACTACGCACTGATGGTGGATTATATCCGTGAGTGGGGGGCGCGTGTCATCGGATTTGATGTCTTTTTTGAATCTCCTTCAGTTACTTCACCGGAATATGATGAATTATTTATCTCGGTTGCTCAGCGAACTCCTTCGCTTGTTGTGACTGCTTACGGCAGACTTCATACCGCGGAATATCGGGGTCAGTCTCTTCCGGAAAATCTCTTATATTCTATTCCCAACCCGGATCCGGAAGTATCCTACGACATAACCACACCGTTCGACGGTCTTACTCAGGCAATCGGTGCCATCGGTCACAGTAATATCGAGGGCCGGTGGGGAGATCGGGTCCCCGCATTTCTTTTTCCCAACGACCGTGCTATTCCTGCATTCGGTCTGGAGGTCATCTCCAGATATTATAATGTGAATCGCGACACAGGTATTGTTTTTAAAAAGAATAAGATACGGTTGGAAGGAGCCAATGTTACCCGGAAACTTTACGCTCTTGACAATCAATACCGCTTTCGTATAAATCATCTGGGTCCTGTTTCTAAGTTCAACACGATCAGGTTTCCCGATCTACTTAAAAATACACCGGAAGCGATTGCCCGACGCGAAATCCTGCGTGATAAAATTGTCCTTATCGGTATTATTGCCGAAGGCAGAAGCAGTACGGTATCATCCCCATATACCGATACCCTTCCGTCCGTCCTGCACCACGCGACGGTCATTGATAACATTCTGAATAAACGCTTTCTGAGATATCCGAAGATAACGTTAGAGATAACCCTGACAATTCTGCTAACTCTGACGGGCTTAATTCTTGCACGGCTTCTGCCCGGTGTGAAAGGATTCCTGCTCGTCACAGTCGTCGTTCTACTCTACGGCGCGTTTTCAATATACTTTTTTAACCAGTTCTCTTATGTCTTTCCCCTGCTTGCTCCCATTATCGGTTTGTTTACCGGAGCCGTCGTTATGTTTGTTCTTTATGTGCAATCGTTTCAGAGCAAGCTCGATTCTCTCGAGGAGGAGAAACAAATAATACTCGGGAAGTTACAGGATCGGGAAGATCGTTTACAGGATTTGCATGCGGAATTGCAATATGCCCGGCAGGCGCACAATATGCAGGAGGAAGAGCAACTGCTCGATCAGGTCAAACGGTATGAAGAAGAGATCCGGATGTTAAAGACACAGGCGGACGATACCGAGATCGATGACAGTTCCGGGGAGGAAGAGCTTCAACGGTATGAGGATTTGCTTTTTAGTAATCGAAGTCCGATGAAAAAAGTGGTTGATATGCTTGGAAAAGTATCCTCAACCGGGGCACCGGTTTTGTTGCTCGGTGAGAGCGGCACGGGTAAGGAACTTGCGGCGCGCGCCATTCATAAGCGGAGTAAGCGGAGTGAGAAGCCCTGCATTGCGGTAAACTGCGGCGCGTTGACCGAGACATTGCTCGATAGCGAATTATTCGGCCATGAAAAGGGTGCATTTACCGGTGCGGTCGCTGCAAAGCCCGGACGTTTTGAGCTTGCCGACGGCGGCACGATTTTCCTCGATGAAATTGCGGAAACTTCCGAGGCATTTCAGGTAAAATTATTACGTGTTCTGCAGGAGGGTACTTTTGAACGTGTGGGCGGGACCGAAACCAAAAAAGCCGATGTCCGTGTTATCGCCGCCACGAACAGGGATATCGAACAGGCGCTGGAAGAAAAGTCTTTTCGGCTGGATCTGTACTACAGACTCAATGTGTTCAGCATAACGATGCCGCCGCTGCGTAAACGCACGGTGGATATTCCTATATTGATAAGCGAGTTTTTAAAGCAGCATTCCGATGAATTGCGGATGTCGCGGCTTGCCCTTCAGGCTTTGAAACAATATGACTGGCCCGGAAACGTACGCGAGCTGCAATCGGTCATTCAGCGTGCTGCGTTGCTTGCGGTGAGTGAGAATCGGGTGGTTGTCCGGATGCAGGATCTGCCGCAAAGTATCACCGAGAGAGCAAAAAAACAGATCGATATCGCCGATCAAATTCTCGACGATATCCGGAACAGGAAATTTTCACGTAGTGCAATATCCCAGACGGCTAAAGAATTGGGTAATCTGAACCGCGGAACGGTAGCGGAATACCTCCGTGGGATAGCGCTGCAGGCATTCGTAGATCATGAGTTCGATATAGACCGCACCGCAAAATTCCTCGCAGGCATCGATGAGAAAAACATGGTTGAGAAAGCAAGGAAAAAACTGCTCGACTATCTCAAAAATATTACCGCTGCAATCGATACAGACATACCACTCTCCGATGTGCATGTACATCTGAAGCCAAAGTTTAAAAACCTGCCGCAGAGATATCATCCCGCACTGAGGGATATAATTGAAGCTTTCTATAACCGAACGTGGAATTATCCCGGCAAACCGTAATTGCCGGAACAATCAATTCCCGCAGTTCTTCCGGTAAATTCCCGCATTTCGATAAAAAAACCGTCTAATTTATACTATAAACAATAATTATTCTTTGGCACACATTTTGTCCAATATGAAAGAGGTGGAGCCCATCTGAGAGAGGGAAAGCGTGCGGGAGAGATGGCCTCCACCTTGATATGGTGAGGTGGGTATAGAAAAGGTGGACGCCACCTGCAACCGCACAAGTCCTGCGCACAGGTGGTGCCCACCGATATTAAATAAAGAGATGGAGCCTATCTGAGAGGGGGAAAGCGTGCCGGCGAGATGGCCTCCACCTGCAATTAAAGGTATACTACTATGAAACAACTGATTGCAATTTCACTCACATTCCTCTTAGTTGTCTTCCCTTGCAGGCTCTCCGCGCAAAACTCGCAGGATGATATATTGCAGGAATATCAATCATTTCTCGACCGGCATAAGAATATTACGTACTCCGGAATCAGAGAAATGCATCCTTCCGCGGATTTTATATCTGAAGCTCCGACCCATTTCAGCGGTGCATTGTATGCCGATTCGATACAAAGGTATTATGCTTTGAATGATTCCGAAATCGAGCTGCTACAAAAGCATAGCTTTGTGGTATCGGATCGCATCCGGTATGAAAGTTTCGGTGAGGCATTCTTCACGATTTATAAGCGCGATCTCCCCGTGTATATTTCCAGCGATGCTATCCTGCACGCACTGCATATGTCTTACAGTGAAATCCTTATTATGCTTGAAACGCAGGTATTGTTACCGCGACTGGCTAATTTGCTTGTGGGACTGCACGGCAGTTTGCCTCAGCTTGCACAAAGCTATGAATCCGAAACCGGTATGAAAACAGCTCTGATGGACGTGGATCTGTACCTTACGATTCCCCGTTTACTCCTGGGTGAGTCTGTTACGCCATATTATGATGAGAATAAGAGCAAGATACAGACCCTCATGCGGATGATCGATAAGGCGGGTGTAGATTCGTATCCGCTGTTCGCTCCCGCAACCGTGCCGAGAACTATCGATTTCAGTCAGTTTACTCCGCGTGGACATTACACCCAGAGCGCGGAACTTACCCGTTATTTTAAAGCGATGATGTGGCTCGGTAGAACGGAATTCTATCTCATCGTTCCCGATGCAGATCCGTATAGTTCGATGTCTCAGGAGGAAAAAGATGAGATCGGGAGGCGTCAAACAACCTCAGCATATCTCGTCTGGGAAGCGCTGCAAAAGGAAGATAACCAAAGTGCACTGGATGATATCAATGAGATCCTCTCTTTCCTCGTCGGTGAATCGGATAATATACAGACATCTCATCTTGACGACTTGAAACAGCAGACAGGTTTTATAAATGCTGCCTCGTTCGTTGCTATGGAAACATACCGGACGTTTAAACAGATACTGGAAGATCAGCCCTTTGCCCGGCAGAGGATACTTTCTCAGATTCTAAAAACCGATCCTTTCTCACCGGAGAAAATTCAACCGGCAGCGGCATTTATGCTCTTAGGTCAGAGATTCATAATCGATTCGTTTGTTATGGGCAATGTGGTGTACGATAAAGTAATGAACCCGAACAGGATGCTGCCGAAAAGCGCCGATGTGCTTTTTGCTCTGGGAAATAATGATGCACTATCCGTTCTGGAGAATGAATTGCATCACTACAACTATGCACCGAATCTCGTCGCCCTTCGATATCTGATCGACACCTATGAACCGGATTACTGGCAGACATCGTTTTTTAATCTCTGGTTAAATGC
>Ga0209498_1000573_pt1 | contig 22756 bp, 25 predicted proteins | sample WalLakDeSediment_FD_184131 | JGI IMG/M metagenome (GOLD analysis project Ga0209498, IMG submission 184131) | Lake sediment microbial communities from Walker lake, Nevada to study Microbial Dark Matter (Phase II) - Walker Lake 11/02/13 Deep... | ecosystem: Environmental > Aquatic > Freshwater >...
CGTCGTCGAGCACACCGCGGCGGTACCTGGTGAGAAAGACCAAGTGGACGTGAAGTCCAAAAACACAATGGCGTCCGTGTCTTATATCGTTGAATTCTGTCATGGACCAAACTATAATTGGAGTATTGAACGCCTGCAAGCCTTCAAGTTCGAACTCCGGCCCGACGGCCAGCAGGAACGGCAGATGCGCCGCTTCGCGGGCTCGAGCCGGTTCGTGTTCAACCAGGCGTTGGCGTTGCAGAAAGCGCGCTACGCGCAAGGCGAGAAGAATCTCGGCTACGTCGATCTGTGTCGGCATGTCACCGAGTGGCGCAACGGTTCCGAAACCCCTTGGCTCAAGGACGCGCCGGTGCATCCCTTGCAACAGGCACTGAAGGATCTGGAGCGGGCGTATGCCAACTTCTTCGCCAAGCGCGCCGACTTCCCGCGCTTCAAGAAGAAGGGCCAGCACGATGCCTTTCGCTACCCCGACCCCAAGCAGATCAAACTCGATCAGGGCAACCACCGACTGTTCCTGCCCAAGCTCGGCTGGCTGCGCTATCGGAACAGCCGGCAGGTGCTGGGGGCGGTCCGGAATGCGACCGTGAGCCAGTCCAGCGGCAAGTGGTTTGTCTCGATCCAGACCGCGCGCGAAGTGGAACAGCCGGTGCCGGCCGCCACCGGCGCGGTGGGTATCGACATGGGCATCGCCCGTTTCGCCACCCTGTCCGATGGCTCGCACATCGCCCCGCTCAACAGCTTCAAGCGGCACCAAACGGCGCTGCGCAAGGGGCAGCAGGCCCTGAGCCGCAAGACGAAGTTCAGCGACAACTGGAAGAAGGCGAAAGCCAGGATCCAGAAAATCCACACCCGCATCGGCCATGCCCGCCGCGACTACCTGCACAAGACCACGACCACGATCAGCCAAACCACGCGATGGTGTGTATCGAGGACTTGCAGGTACGGAACCTGTCCCGGTCGGCGGCCGGTACAACCGAGAATCCGGGTAGAAACGTTCGGGCCAAATCCGGCCTGAACCGCTCCATCCTCGACCAGGGCTGGTTCGAGTTCCGCCGCCAACTCGACTACAAGCTGGCCTGGAACGGGGGTTGGCTGGTGGCCGTGCCACCGCACAACACCAGCCGCACCTGCCCGTGCTGTGGCCATGTGTCGGCAGCTAACCGTCAGACCCAGGCGCAGTTCCGGTGCAGGGAATGTGGCTTCGAGGGACACGCCGATGTGGTCGGCGCCATCAATGTTTTAAGGGCGGGACACGCCCGGTTCGCCTGTGAAGTGAGCGATGCAGCAAGGTCGCCAGCAGCAGGAACCCACCGAAGCGACTCAGGGGTGGCGCCATGCCACGCCTGAGCGCCGTAGGAATCTCCGGCCTTCAGGCCGGGGAGGATGTCAAAGGAACTTCCTCCCTGCCTATGAGCGCTAGTGGGCCTTTCCGAAGTCGCGGTTCCGCGGCTTCGACACGCAGGCGCGATCGATCGTCGAGGCCTGGCGTCGCGTGGGCGGGCGGGTTGTGCCCATCGTTCGCGGTATCGACTCCGCGTCTGCTCCCATAATCAATGGGTGACCCCAACCCTTTGGGTTGCGCTGCCCCGCGCGACGGCGGATCAGAGCATCTCCAGGTCCAACAGGACGGAATCCAGGCCGGCCTGAGCGCATTCCTCGTCGACCATGCCATCGGGAGCGCCGCTGACCCCAATTGCACCGTAGATCTTGCCGCCGGCTTCGATCGTCACGGAACCGGGCATGAAGGCCAGCCCCTCGCCGAGGGTCGCCAGAGGACTGCCGGCCCGCGCCGCAAGGTCCGACCCCTTGGCATTGAACATGATGGCGGTGAAGGCCTTTTTACGGCTGATGTTCAGAGTGATCGGCGGCGCCGTGGTGTCCCGCATCTGGACCTGGGTGATCCCACTGCGGTCGACCACCGTCACACCGATGGGGATGCCCTTTTCGCGGCAGGCGGCCACCGTCGCGGTCGCGATCGTTGCAGCCACATCCATACTCAGGCGATTGATCTGGACGACCATCGGATCCGAGGCCAGGGCCGTGATCGAGGCCGCCATGACCAACGCGGGTAGGAGGGCCTTGCTGAGTTTTTTCATATCGGCGGTAGTCCTTGTGAGTTCTTCGGGAGAGGGGCCCAGATTAGAACGTACAGCCTCCCCGACATGCAAAGGCGGCCACAGCCCGATCGGTACCGGCCGCCGGCTCGGCGTTCATCCGTCCTTGACGCACGCGAATACGGCGTACTCATCCTCGCCCGAGTCGTAACGTCCCTCGTGCACTGCGAAGCCCGTTTCGCGCAGAACCTGTCTCCAGGTATCCAGGGAGAAGATCCCCATTGTCCAGTGATCGGTCTCAATCCGAAGGCGTCCGTGATCGCGAATGAGGTACACGATCGTCGTTTCGTACTGCTCATCCGTGGGGTCGGGATCGTAGACGTTCTCGACGAAGACAATATCCAACCCCTCCCGCGAGGCAGGGGTGGTGCTGGTCTTGTTCTGTTGAAACGTCTCGGTCGTCACATCCGGAGTGGCGACCAGAACGCCGCCCGGCTTCAGGTGGGCATGCACGGTACGGAATGCTGCCGCAAAGTCCGTCAGGCAACTCATATGTGAGATCGCATCATCCATCAGCGCGGCGTCAAATGCTCTGCCGAGCCTGCACGTCCGCATATCGCCCTCGAAGAACGTACACTCCGGATTCAGTTCCTTCGCCTGCGCCAGCATGGCAGGACTCAGATCAACGCCGGTGACGTCGAACTGCCGCTTCAGGTTCAGGACGTTTTTCCCGCCCCCACATCCGATGTCCAGCAAGTTGGCTGCTGGGCGTTTGGCGTACTGGTGGATCAGCCGGGTCACGTGCTGGCAGTAATGCGCGTACTCCGTGGCCGCATCGCCCCACATCGGCCACAGCCATGCCAGGTCTGTGTAGAGACGGCAGGTGTCCTTCATCCTTCTTCTCACGCAGAACGATCAAGAAAGTGGCTTTGCCTTCAATGCTCCGACGTAGATATCTTACCGACACGCGACCCCGGCGCCGACCAGTGGTATTTCGCTCGATCCGGGATGATGTTCCGGATGCCACCCCTTGGGTCTTCCACGTCTCCTTCATAGCGCGGCAGGAGGATGACGTGCAGGTGGTCGATGCTCCTTCCGGCCGCCCGGCCGTCGTTGTTGCCAACGGTATAGGCATCGGGCCGGTTGCCCAGGAAGGGGAGTTTCAGCACGGTTTCGATGTGGCCCTTCGGTCGCTCTCGCAGATAGTCGCGGTTCAGCATGTTCCGATACAGGTCATTCATATCGGTCGTTTCGATGACCCGCCGGACCCCGTGAATGGCGCCGAAGTAGTCGGACTGCTCGGTTTCGTTGAGTTCGAACAGGGAGACCACGTGCCGCCGAGGGATAATCAGTGCATGCCCCGGGTTGACCGGGTTGGTGTCGAAGAGGCCGACGAACGAGCGGTTCTCGAAAATGAACGGGTCGGCCAAGCCGGCGGAAACGCGGCAGAAATAACAGTCCTGGTCTGGTCGGGCGCTGGTCATCGGATAACCTGGGTGGGCTTGCGTCAGAGTAGAGGCGGCAGATTCTAGTGCATTCTCGCGCCGTTGTGCCCGTGCTCGAAGAGAACGAAGGGAAGTCGCGACGAAGGTAGCTGAGATGCGGCGTTCATGATCGTCTCGCTGTCCACCTCGACCGCGCCATTTTTGCACGTGGCTCGGCCAGCAGGCCCTCGTCGTAGCGTTGCAGCAGCAGAAAGGTCTGGGCGTAGCGGCTGACGATATCCACTAGGCCACGACCGCTGCCTGCGTCCAGCGCCGGGCTTTGCGCGGCCTTGCGCACCAGCGCCAGGGCCGCCTCCAGTTCGCGCGCGTTTTCCTCGAAGCGCTGGCGGTTCAGGGTCCAGCCCTGGGTTAGGTGTTCGCGCAGGACGCGGGTGGCCCACTGGCGGAACATTACGGCGCGGCGTGAGTTCACCCGGTAGCCAACGGAGATGATGGCGTCGAGGTTGTAGTGCTCGATCTGCCTGATGACCTGGCGCTTTCCCTCGGCTCGAACTGTTTCCAAAATGGAAACTGTTGCCTCGCGTTCCAGTTCGTCATCCTGATAGATGTTCTTCAGATGCTTGGATATTGCCGCCTTCTGCACATCGAAGATCACCGTCATCTGCTCCTGGGTCAGCCAGACGGTCTCGCGGTCCGTATCCAGCCGCACCTCGACGGCCTTGCCGGCGTCCTCGAAAATGACGATGGGGGCTTGGGTTTCAGCGGTCATGCGACTTCCTCCTTGTTGTCGAATGCATTGGGTACTTCCTTGTCTGCGGTAAGTTCGCCGGAGCAGGCTTCATGCAGGAGGGATTGTTTCAGATCGGCCAGAGCGGCGAGTTTTTGTCGGTAGATGGAAACTAGTTGAGCAACCGCCGACTGCACGCTTTCAAGCACATCGACATGTTCAAACTGTTCTTCGATTGGTGGCCACCTGCCAATAGCTAGCGCACGGATGTCGCGCATGTTCACATGCTGCACCGTTGCACCCATTGAACGGGAAAGAAGCCGTTCTTGAATCAGTGGATGAAGGATCAAATATGCAAGATACTTTGAATTGACGGACTCATTATCGGGCCGAATCAACACCGTCCTCTGACCTGAACCAAGTGGGTGTCTCACAGGGACAGAGCCGTAGGTTGGCGTGGCGCGTGGCGCGTACGCATCATTCGTAGTGGCTCCAGAGCCGGAAGACCTTCACTACATGCTCCTCCTCGAGCACCTGGTACACCAGACGATGCTGGATATTGATCCTGCGTGAACAGGCTCCTGCCAGATCACCAACGAGCGTCTCAGACGGAGGCGGCTTTCGGTACGGATCTTCGGCGATCAATGTCAGCAACTCCTGAGCTTTCGGCTTCAGGCCGCTGGAGGAGAGTTTTTTCGCGTCTTTCTGGGCTTGCCTGGTGTAAACCAACTTCCATGTCACCAGTCCAGTTCCTCGTCACATTCTTCAACCGAAGCATCCATACCCTCACGGATCGACTCACGCATGCCAGGCACGGATAGCAGGAACAGCGTTTCCTGAATGGCGGCCCAATCTTCCTCGGCGATCAATACTGCCGTGTTCCGTTTGCCGGTGATGACGATGGGCTGGTGGAACTCGGCGGCTTCGTCGATCAACCGATACAGGTTACTGCGCGCTTCAGTTGCGGTAATTCCGGGCATGACGCATCTCGATGCAGGTTCAACGGTCCACCATGGTACGCTTTTCGGTACGTACGTCAACGCGCACGCTTTCCATGTCGCCCGCGAGAAACGGGACGCCTCAAAATGAAGGGGATCGCCACGATTCCGAGCAGGAAGACCAAGCCTCCGGTCGTGTATAGGGAGCCGGCCACCGCGCTGTGGAAATCGTACCGGGCTTGAAGTTCGGGAGTCGGGTCCTGATACGGAATGCCGGCAAACACGATATCGTAAACAAAGCCGATCATGACGATGAGTATGCCGATTCCCGGTGCAGCCGCCGTCTTGAGCAATCTCTTCATTTCGTTGAGCGCCGACGGTGTATTGGCAGCCCGGCCCCGACTACGCCCCGACCCACGACGGCTGCTGGTTTGCGATCATCAATCCCAGCTCAACGCCCCACCCGTCTGATACTCCGTAACCCGCGTCTCAAAGAAGTTTTTCTCCTTCTTCAGATCCAGCACCTCGCTCATCCACGGGAACGGGTTGTCGGCGCCCGGGTACAGTTCGCCCAGCCCAATCTGGGCGCAACGGCGGTTGGCGATGAAGTGCAGGTATTCCTCGAACATGCCGGCGTTCATGCCCAGGATGCCGCGCGGCATGGTCTCGCGGGCGTATTCGGCCTCGAGTTCGACCGCGTCGCGGATCATCGTGGCCATCTCCTGCTTGAACTCGGCCGTCCACAGCTGCGGGTTCTCGATCTTGATCTGGTTGATCACGTCGATGCCGAAGTTCATGTGCATGGATTCGTCGCGCAGGATGTACTGGAACTGCTCGGCGACGCCGGTCATCTTGTTGCGCCGGCCCATGGACAGGATCTGCACGAAGCCGACGTAGAAGAAGATGCCCTCGAAGATGACGTAGAAGGCGATCATCTCGCGCAGCAGTTTCTGGTCGTTCTCCAGGGTGCCGGTGTGGAAGTGCGGGTCGGCGAGGTGGCGGGTGAACGGCAGTGCCCACTCGGCCTTGCGCGCAACGCTCGGCACTTCGCGGTACATGTTGAAGATCTCGCCTTCGTCGAGCCCGAGGCTCTCGACGCAGTACTGGTAGGCGTGGGTGTGCAGCGCCTCTTCGAAGGCCTGGCGCAGCAGGTACTGGCGGCACTCGGGGTTGGTGATGTGGCGGTAGACGGCCAGCACCAGGTTGTTCGCGACGAGCGAGTCGGCGGTGGAGAAGAAGCCGAGGTTGCGCTTGACGATCTGGCGCTCGTCGTCGGTGAGGCCGTGCGGGTCCTTCCACAGGGCGATGTCCGCGTTCATATTGACTTCCTGCGGCATCCAGTGGTTGGCGCAGCCGTCCAGGTATTTCTGCCAGGCCCACTTGTACTTGAAGGGCACGAGCTGGTTGAGGTCGGCACGGCAGTTGATGATCTTCTTGTCGTCGACGCGGATGCGCTCGGCGCCCATTTCGAGGTCTTCGAGGCCGGTGTTGCCGGCGGGGGCTGTGCCAGGGGGACGGATTTCAAATCCGTCCCCCGATACGTCGACTGCGGGGTCGGGATTCACGCTGGGGGCGGCGCCGGCGGTCTGCATCAGGGCGTCGTTTTGCTGCAGGCCCATGCCGGGGCGGACGGGGGGCTGCTTGGCGTTAGTTGCGGCGATGGGGTCGTCCCAGTTCAGCATGGTGGTTCTCCTTCGTGTCTTGGGGGACAGATTTAAAATCTGTCCCCCGGTTTCATTCGTGGCGGACGGTAGGGGGACAGATTTTGAAATCGGTCCCCCTACCCCGGCGCTGCGTTTATTGGCAGGCCTCGCATTCGGGGTCGAGGATGGAGCAGGCTTTCGGGGCTGCGGGCTCCGCAGCGTGGGCGCTGCCGTTGCCGTTGACGGCGTTGAGCTTGTTGGCGCGGCCGGTGTCGGTGACGGTGCTCTTTTCTACGTGCGTGGCGCCCATCGAGCGCAGGTAGTAGGTCGTCTTCAGGCCGCGCATCCAGGCGAGCTTGTAGAGGTTGTCGAGCTTCTTGCCGGAGGGTTCGGCCATGTACAGGTTCAGGCTCTGGCCCTGGTCGATCCACTTCTGCCGGCGCGAGGCGGCCTCGACCAGCCAGCGGGTGTCGAGCTCGAAGGCGGTGGCGTACAGCGCTTTCAGGTCCGCCGGCACCCGGTCGAGCGGCTGCACCGAGCCGTCGTAGTATTTCAGGTCGTTCACCATCACCTCGTCCCAGAGACCGCGTTCCTTCAGGTCGTGGACGAGGTAGGGGTTGATCACGGTGAACTCGCCGGAGAGGTTCGATTTCACGAACAGGTTCTGGTAGGTCGGCTCGATGCTCTGCGACACACCGCAGATGTTGGAGATGGTCGCGGTGGGCGCGATGGCCATGGTGTTGGAGTTGCGCATGCCGACGGTCTGCACCCGCTCGCGCAAGGCGTCCCAGTCCAGCGTGCGGCTGGTGTCCTGCTGCAAGTACTGGCCGCGCGCCTCGGCGAGCCGGTCGATGGAGTCGATCGGCAGGATGCCCTGGCTCCACAGCGAGCCTTCGTAGGTTGCGTAGCGGCCGCGCTCCTCGGCGAGTTGCGTCGAGGCCTGGATCGCGTAGTAGGAGACCGCCTCCATCGAGGTGTCGGCGAAGGCCACCGCGTCCTCGCTCGCGTAGGGCAGGCGCATCGCGTAGAGCGCGTCCTGGAAGCCCATGATGCCGAGGCCCACCGGGCGGTGGCGCAGGTTGGAGCGCCGCGCCTGCGGCACGCTGTAGTAGTTGTAGTCGATCACGTTGTCGAGCATGCGCATCGCGGTGGTCACGGTGCGCTCGAGTTTCGCGCGGTCCAGCGCGCCATCCTTCACGTGCGCGGCCAGGTTCACCGAGCCGAGGTTGCACACGGCGATCTCGTCGTCCGAGGTATTCAAAGTGATCTCTGTGCACAAGTTAGAACTGTGCACCACACCCACGTGGCTCTGCGGGCTGCGCAAGTTGCAGGGATCCTTGAAGGTCATCCACGGGTGCCCGGTCTCGAACAGCATCGCGAGCATCTTGCGCCACAGGTCCACGGCCTTGATCTTCTTGAAAACCCTGATCTCGCCGCGCGCGGTCTTCTCCTCGTACTCGGCGTAGCGCTTCGCGAAGGCCGCGCCGACGAGGTCGTGCAGGTCGCCGGTCTCGCTGGGCGAGAACAGCGTCCACTCGCCCTCCTCGACCACGCGCTGCATGAACAGGTCGGGGATCCAGTTGGCGGTGTTCATGTCGTGCGTACGCCGGCGGTCATCGCCCGTGTTCTTGCGCAGCTCGATGAACTCCTCGACGTCGATGTGCCAGGTTTCGAGGTACGCGCATACCGCGCCCTTCCTTTTTCCTCCTTGATTGACTGCTACCGCCGTGTCGTTGGCCACTTTCAGGAACGGAACAACACCCTGGCTCTTGCCGTTGGTGCCCTTGATGTGGGCGCCCATGCCGCGCACGCGGGTCCAGTCGTTGCCGAGGCCGCCGGCGAATTTCGACAGCAGCGCGTTGTCCTTGATCGCGCCGAAGATGCCGTCGAGGTCGTCGGGCACGGTGGTCAGGTAGCAGGAGGAGAGCTGCGGGCGCAGGGTGCCGGCGTTGAACAGGGTCGGCGTGGAGCTCATGAAGTCGAAGGAACTCAGCAGCTCGTAGAACTCGACCGCGCGGGCCTCGCGGTCCACCTCGTTGATCGCGAGCCCCATTGCCACGCGCATGAAGAAGGCCTGCGGCAGCTCGAAACGGGTGCCGCCGGAATGGATGAAGTAGCGGTCGTACAGGGTCTGCAGGCCGAGGTAGGTGAACTGCAGGTCGCGCTCGGGCTTGAGCGCCTTACCCAAGGCGTCGAGGTCGTAGCGGGTGAGTTCGGCGTCGACCAGTTCCAGTTGGGACGCGCGCTTGATGTAGGCCTGGAAGTACTCGGGGTAGCGTTCGCCCATCTCGGCCTGGGTGGCCTCCTGCGGCAGCCCGGCGAGGAAGCTGAGCGCCTCGCGGCGCAGGTTGTCCATCAGCAGGCGCGCGGTCACCTGCGAGTAGTTCGGCTCCTGCTCGATCTGCACCCGCGCGGCCATCACCAGCGCGGTGCCGACGTCCTTCTCGGCGACGCCGTCGAACAGGTTGCGCCGGGCCTCGGCGAGGACTCGGGTCCCTTCCACCTGGCTCAGCCCGCGGCAGGCTTCGTCGACCACGGCCGCCATGCGCGCCTCGTCGAGCGGGACGCGGGTACCGTCGACGCGGGTGACATTCAGCACATCCGCCGCAACGGATGCCGGCTTTTTCTTCGCAGCCTCGGCGGCTCGCTTCTCGGACTGCTTCTCCCGGTACAGCACGTAGGCCCGCGCCACCTTGTGGTGGCCGCCGCGCATGAGCACCAGTTCGACCTGGTCCTGGATGTCCTCGATGTGCACGGTGATGCCGCTGGCGCCGGCCCGGCGGAACAGGTTGTCCGCGACCTGCCCGGTCAGCTCCTCGACGATCTCGTGGATGCGGCGGCTGGCAGCGGCACCGCCCCCTTCCACGGCGAGGAAGGCCTTGGTGATCGCCACGCCGATCTTCGCGCCATCGAAATGGGTGACTTTGCCATTGCGGCGGATGACCTGGTGCTGGCCCGGCGACGTCGCCAGGATCTCGGCACTCGGCCCGGAGTCGGGGGTGTGGCGGACTTCGGTGGGAACCGACGGGAAGACGGGCTGGGCTTCGCTGTGCATAAGGACCTCGCGCTGGACCGGTGGCTACGGCGAGATACTATAGGGCGTGTGTCCAGGCATTCCTAGACACAATATATTGTGTCCATGCTGTGCAAATGGGCTTGGCAACCTGTGGAAAAGCTGGGCGAGAAATCACCGAGCCCTTGCACGGGCTGGACTTTGGGATGAGCACCTCGAAGGCAATATCCGAGTGCTCTAGTGGCTTATTTTTTTCTGATCACTGGTGATGAAAATCTTTTATATCCCCAGGTTCGGAATATGCCGAAAAGCCGGTTTATGACGGCGCCCGAGGCTCCGGACGCCCGCTGTACAACCCCTTTCGCCATGACGCCCTCGCCCGGAGGAGTCTCATCGGGCGCCGTGAGGCGCAGCCGCACCGCTCCCGCGCCAGGGCAGACACGAGGCCCGCGGCTATTGCCTGCGGCACAGTTCGCGGCGCTTACCGCGCTCTACTGGCTGGACAGATCGCGCAGGTCGAGGAAGCGTCCGCTGGGGGCGTCGCGGAGTCGCTCGAGACGGTCGATGATCTGCTGCGCGGCGGTGTCATTGTCGGGCATCGCCTCCGTGCCGCGGGCCTCCTGCAGGCGTTTCAGGGCCGGGAAGCGATCGACGTCGACCCGTTCGGAGATGAATTCCTGCATGTCGGTATCGACCAGTCCCGGGGCCAGGCTGTGCATCGGTGTTCCTGGGAATTCGTGGGCGTAGAGCTGTACGAACATGTTCAGGGCCGCCTTCGAGATCGAGTAGCCGCTCCAACCGAAATTGCCGGATACCGAGGCACCAGACGAGATGGCGATGATCTGCCCCACCTCGATGTCCTTGGCAAGGAAATGGTCCAGGATCGGCTTGTTCGCCCACACGTTCACGTCCATCAACTGCCGGAACTCGGCGATGTCCGCCTCCTGCATGCTCTGGATCTGACCCAACAGGCCCGCGTTCAACACCACCAGGTCCAGGCGTTCAACACCGTCCAGCAGTTGCGCAATGGCGGGGGCAATACCTGCGTAGTCGGCCAGATCCACGCGGATGTCTCCGGCGGTCTCTACGGGACAGCCGCTGCGGCTGAGCCCATACACTGCGGCGCCCTGGCGCATCAGCGTGCGCGTCAGGCCGAGGCCCAGTCCGCTGGAATTGCCGGTCACCAGGGCGGTACGAATTGGCTTGTCAGGCATGGGGACGCCTCCTGCGCGTTCATTGGTGGATCAAGAGGGGGGTGCGAAAAGCGGTTGCACGCCGCGCCAGGAAGGCCGTGAGCAGCGCACCCACGTTCATGGTCTGGCACCCCAAGAACGAAAGCAAACCCTTGGCGTGCGCTTTGCACTCTTGGGGGTGAGATGATCGTGGCTCACGGCAAAGCCTCCACAACCGCTGGATCACGCGGTTTATGTGACGTGCGCGGGCCAGGCGGCGCGCGACGCGCTCCGCAGTCCTTGGGAGAGGCCAGTGCAGGCGATCTTCGATCGTTCGGAGTTCATTCTGGGCTTCTCACCACCCACTGAATCCGTTATACAAGGAACCGTGGACAGCACAGAGACATCTTCGCTCCGCGCATACAGCCGGCCATGGCGCAGCCACGCATCCGGCCGGCCCGCAGCCCGTAACCGGTTGGCGAGATGAGTCAGGTCCGCCCAGGCCGCGTGCTCGATCCCTTCGCCGAGCCGGCGGAGCCGCCGGATCCAGGAGAGATCCAGACGCTGGTCCAGGCGGCGCTGCGGGAGGACCTCGGCTCCGGAGACCTCTCCGCGACACTGGTTCCCGCGGAGCAGCAGGCCTGCGCGGAGTTGCACCTGCGCGAGCCCGCTGTGATCTGTGGGCAGCCCTGGTTCAACGCCTGTTTCCGTGCCCTCGCGCCGGGGGTGCGGGTGCTTTGGGCGGTCGACGAGGCGGCGACAGTGGGGACACCCGGTGTCGTCGCCGAAATCCGGGGGCCGGCCCGGGCCATCCTCTCCGCCGAACGCTGCGCCCTGAACCTGCTCCAGACCCTGTCGGGAACGGCCACCGAGACTGCGCGACTGACCAAGATCCTCGCCGGAAGCCGCACGCGTCTCCTGGACACCCGCAAGACGCTTCCCGGTCTGCGCGTCGCACAGAAGTACGCGGTGCGCTGCGGCGGCGGATACAGCCACCGGCTGGGGCTCTGGGACGCGGTGTTGATCAAGGAGAACCACATCCTGGCCTGCGGCTCCATCCAGGTCGCGGTGGAACGGGCCCGCGCCATGGGCAAGGGTCGCTGGATCGAGGTGGAGACCGAGACCCTGGACGAGGTCGGTCAGGCGCTGGACGCCGGTGCCGACGTCATCATGCTGGACAACTTCGAACTGGAGTCGCTACGCGAAGCCGTGGAAAGGATCCGGGGGCGCGCCGTCTCCGAGGCCTCCGGGAACGTGAGCGAGCAGACCCTGCCCAGCATCGCCGCCACCGACGTGGATTACATCTCGATGGGCAGCCTTACCAAGCATCTGCGCGCAATCGACTTCTCGCTACGGCTCCTCTGAGCCCCGGATCGCCTACGTGTATCGAGGGCCTGCGGCACCTCGCCCGTCGCATCGGGCTACCACCACTTCTCGTACTTGAGTTGAGTCTCGGGGATGCCCCACTCAGTGAGCAGGTCGGTCATATCCTCGATGAATTCGCGCGAGCCGCAGAAGTAGTACAGCGCCTCCCGGGAAAGATTCAGTGACTCCAGCAGCGGATGACTGATGCGCCCCGTGTGCCCGAGCCAGTCCTCGGCTTCGCGGGTCACCGTGAGGGTCACGTCGATGTTGGGCGAGCGGGAGAGGTGGGCGAGTTCATCGGCGAACAACACCTCGTGCCGCGATGCCACACTGTAGACGAGGTGCACGTGGACGTCGGGCGCCTCGGCATGGATGAAACGCAGGATGCTCATCAAGGGCGTGACGCCGATACCGGCACCCAGCAGCACCACCTCCCGGCTCATCCCGGCCTCGAAATAGAACGGACCCTGGCCGGCCGTCACGAAGACTTCATCGCCGAGCCGGCTCACGGTATGGAGGTGATGCGTAGCCGCGTGGTGATCGGCATACTTGATCGCCAACTGCAGGCGACCATCGGCCCTGGGCGCGGAGACCACGGAATACCCGCCGACGAGGGGTTCGCCGGCGCTGGGGATCGCGAGGTCCAGCCACTGGCCCGCGCGGGCGTGGAAGCGCTTCGGGTCCGCCGCCAGGGTGAAGACCTTGATCAGCGGCGTAACCTGCTCGATACGCTCGATCCGGGCCGGCATGAAGTGATCGGGTACTGCCAGTACGTGCGACATGGGAAATCCTTGCGTCAAAGGTGGCCCGAGGGACCCTTTTCTTCCGAGCGCTTCGCCTCGGCCCAAAGGGCTTCGAGTTCGTCCATGCTCAGATCGTTCATCCCTCGGCCATCAGCCCCGGCCAGGGTTTCCATTGCGCGGAAGCGCCGCTCGAACTTCCGATTGCTGCCCCGCAGCGCGGTCTCTGCGTCCACGCCCAGGTGCCGGGCCCAGTTCACCACGGTGAACAGCACGTCACCCACCTCGTCGGTGAGGCGTTCGGGCACGGCGCTCTGCGCGAACTCGGCCTGGACCTCGTCGATCTCCTCGCGGATTTTGTCGATGACCGCGGCCGCTTCGTGCCAGTCGAAACCGACCCGCCGCGCCCGGCGCTGCAGTTTCTGGGCACGCGCCAGCGCCGGCATCGCCAGGGGGATGTCATCCAGGGCGCTGTGCCGATCACGCTCGCGGCGCTCGTCCGCCTTGGCCGATTCCCAGGCCGCTTCCCGCTCGTGATCCTGCGTGAACTCGGCATCACCGAAGACGTGCGGGTGCCGGCGCAGCAGTTTGTCGCCAATCACGCGCGCGATGTCGTCGAAGTCGAAATCCCCCGCCTCCTCACCCAGGCGCGCCTGGAAGACCACCTGAAAGAGCAGGTCCCCGAGTTCGCCCTGGATGGCCTCGGGCTCTCCGCTCGCGATGGCCTCGCCAACCTCGTATGCCTCCTCCAGGGTATAGGGGACGATCGATCCGGGCGTTTGCGCCCGATCCCAGGGGCAGCCGCCAGCCGGGTCGCGCAGCCGCGCCATGATGGCGCGAAGGCGGCACAGGGGATCGGAATCGTGGATATGCATGGCGGGAAGTGTAATGGTCCGCAAGCTGCAGGGGAACTCTTGACTGTTTTACTAGGTCATTTACAGTAGCATTTAACGAAATACTGAAACGCCCCACAGGGGCCTGTTGCCGAAAGGAGGCAGTCATGAGCCAGCTCATCAGCAACTTCCCGCCCGATGGTGTGGTGACCCTCAACCGCGTCATCATCAAGCCGGAATACACGGTGGACGATCTGCAGGAGCGCGTCGCCATGCTCTGCGAGAACGTGAAGACCTACCACTCCGACACAGGCTTTGTCGGCGGGTTCGTGGCCATGAATTCCGGAGCCGTTTCGAACGAAGGCTCCACCATCGGCCAGCCGGTGGACAGCCCGCTGAAGGATCGGGAGGCCCTGATCATCACGTTCTGGAAGTCGTTCGAGGAACACGAGGCATCGCACCGCAGCGAGACCTTCCAGCCGCTGTTCCGCGAGGTGCTCGAACTCTGCGAAAACGGCAACGAGGAGATCGCCTACGAAATGCTGTGGTCGGGCAAGGCCTATTCGGAGGCCGAGGCCAAGGCGGCTCGCGAAGCCAAGGCACGGTACGCGGCCTGAGTCGTTGCTTCGGGTTACGCCCTGCGGGCTAACCCGACGTACGGGATGCGGGTGCGTTGCCGGGGCCGGGGCGCGTGGGTCGGGTTAGCGGAGCGTAACCCGACAGGGAGGCCTATGCGGGTTGGGCCTCCCCCAATGGGCTCGTCTTCCGTATACTCCCCCCTGTCGGCAACCACGGATCCGGTCCGGCTCGCCGCCGCAACGGATTGCAGATGCAGCACATGCCGCCTATCTTTGCAGCGCGCCTGGGCGGTGTGGACAGCGCAACAGATCGTCCGGGAGCTTCTAGGGTGCGGAAATCCGATCTCAGTCTGGCACTCGTCCTCGCAATCATCTGGCTCCTCTTTTCCGGTCTCTGGACTCACCCCATCATCGTCCCGCTGGGTGCCGCCTCGGTCGTGCTGAGCGTCTGGCTGAGTCGCCGCCTGGGTATCGTCGACCGCCTCGAACACCCAGTGAGCCGTCTGGCGGCGGCCATCCGCTACTGGCCCTGGCTACTGGTCCAGATTCTCCAGTCCAGCACCCACGTCGCCCGCCACGTCCTGTCGCCGACGCTCAAGATCAAGCCGCGCATCGTGCGGCTCCCGATCACCCAGCAGACCGACCTCGGCCGCGCGACGCTGGCCAACTCCATCACGCTGACGCCGGGCACGACGTCGATCCACGTGCGCAAGAACGAAATCTGGTTCTACGCGCTCGATGAGGACAGCGCCCAGGGCACCCTCTCCGGTGAGATGGATCGCCGGGTGCGGCGGCTCGAGGGAGGCAAGCCATGATGTACGTGGTGGCCGGTCTGGCGATCCTCCTGACCATGGGCATGGCGCTGGCGCGGGTGATGGCCGGCCCCACGCTGTACGACCGCATCCTGGCGACGAACGTCTTCGGGACCAAGACGGTATTGATCATCGCCGTCATCGGCTTCCTGGTCGGCCGCCCGGAATTCATCGACGTGGCGATCGTGTATGCGCTAATCAACTTCATCGGCATCGTCGCGGTTTTGAAATTCTTCGAATACGGCAGTTTCGGCTCGGGTTCGAAGGAACTGGCCGGCGAGGACAAGCAGCCCGAGGAGCCGCGCTGATGGGGTTGCTGCTCGACCTCCTCAGCTGGGCGCTGCTGCTGATCGGCTCCGCCTTCTTGCTGATCGGCGGTATCGGTCTGCTGCGCTTCCCCGACTTCTACGCGCGACTGCAGGCCGCCGGCATCACCGACACCGTTTCCTCGATCACCATCCTACTGGGCCTGACCCTACAGGCCGATGCGCTGCCGACCGCCGTGAAACTGCTGTTCACGCTCGGCTTCCTGCTCTTCACCGCCCCGCTGGCCTCCCTGGCGCTCGCCAAGGCGGCACGGCACAGCAGGATCGACCCCTGGCGCCCGGGGGATGGAGGTGGATCATCGCCGCCCTGATCGACATCCTGCTGCTGGCCTTCCTGGTCGCGGTCGCGCTGGCCACCGTCTGGATCCGCAACCTCTTCGCCGCCACCATGCTGATGGGAATCTTCAGCCTGCTGGCAGCATCGCTTTACGTGCTTCTGGATGCGGTGGACGTGGCGCTGACCGAGGCCGCCGTAGGCGCCGGGGTGTCGATCATCCTGATGCTGGGTGCGCTGGTGCTGACCACCAGCGAGGAGAAGGTGCACGACGCCAAGCACAACCTGCTGGCCCTGGTCGTGGTACTCATCACCGGCGGCGCGCTGATCTACGGCACGATGGACATGCCGAATTTCGCCGACCCGCAGGCACCCGCGCACCAGCACGTCGCGCCACGCTATGTGCAGGACTCGGTGGACGAGATCGGCATCCCGAATATGGTGACCTCCGTACTCGCGAGCTATCGCGGACTGGATACGCTCGGTGAGGTCCTCGTGATCTTCTCGGCCGGCGTAGCCGTCCTGCTCCTGCTCGGCGCCGGGACCTACCGCCGCCGGCCCCGCCCGCCCAGGAAGCGACTGAAATGAGTCCGCACATCGTCCTGCGGGTCGGCGCGAAGGTGCTCATCCCCGTGATCCTGCTGTTTGCGCTGTATATCCAGTTCCATGGTGAATACAGCCCGGGCGGCGGGTTCCAGGCAGGGATCATCTTTGCCGCCGCCATCGTGCTCTACACGCTGATCTTCGGTCTCGATGCGGTGCAGCGGGCGGTACCGCCGGTGGCAGTGCACCTGCTCAGCGCGGTTGGCGCCCTGCTTTACATCGGCGTGGGCGTCTGGGCCATGTTCGCCGGCGGCAACTTCCTCGAGTACAAGGTCCTGGCAGCAGATCCGCACACGGGGGAGACCGCGGGCATCATCCTGATCGAACTGGGCGTAGGGATCACCGTCGCCGCGGTGGTGATCAGTCTCTTCTATTCCTTCGCCGGACGCACACGGGAACAGGAGAACTGATCCGTGGAATGGCTCGGGCTCTACAACTACTGGGTGGTGGTCGTGCTGATGATGGCCGGGTTCTACGTGGTCATTGCGCAGGGCAACCTGATCAAGAAGATCGTCGGCCTGAACATCTTTCAGACCTCGGTATTCATCTTCTACATCAGCCTGTCGAAGCTTGAAGGGGGCACCGCCCCGATTTACGTCGAGGGCATCACCGCCTACAGCAACCCCCTCCCCCACGTCCTGATCCTCACCGCGATCGTCGTCGGGGTCGCGCTGACCGCGGTGGGCCTGGCGCTGGCCGTGCGCATCCACGAGGCGTACGGCTCGATCGAGGAGGACGAGATCCAGGCCCAGGACGAAGAGGACGCACGGAACGCATGATCGAGCATCTTCCCGCGCTGCAGGTCGTCCTGCCGCTGCTGGCCGCGCCCCTGATCCTGTTCCTGGTGCGCTGGCCTACCCTCGCCTGGGCCTTCACCACGGCCGTCGCCTGGGCCACCTTCCTCGTCGCCGCCCTGCTCCTGGAACAGGTGTGGGGCGGCGCCGTGATCAGCTATGCCCACGGGGGCTGGGAGCCCCCCTGGGGCATCGAGTACCGGGTGGACACGGTCAACGCCTTCGTGCTGCTGATCATCGCCGGCATCAGCGCCATCGTGATGCCGTTCGCCCGGGACAGCGTGGAACAGGAGGTAGCCCCGGACCGCATCGCCTGGTTCTACAGCGCCTTCCTGCTGGCCAACGCCGGTCTACTCGGCATCGCGATCACCGGTGACGCCTTCAACATCTTCGTGTTCTTCGAGATCTCGGCCATCGCCTCCTACGCGCTGATCGCGATGGGCCGGGACCGCCGCGCGCTGCTGTCCTCCTTCAACTACCTGATCATGGGCACCATCGGCACGACCTTCCTGCTGATCGGCATCGGCTTCATGTACATGATGACGGGCACGCTGAACCTCGCCGACCTCGCCGAGCGTCTGCCCGAGGTGCGGGACACCACGACGATCCGCGCGGCCTTCGCCTTCATCGCGGTCGGGGTTTCGCTGAAGCTGGCCCTGTTCCCGCTGCACCTCTGGCTACCCAACGCCTACACCTACGCGCCCTCGATGGTCACGGTGTTCCTGTCGGCCACGGCCACCAAGGTGGCCATCTACGTGCTGCTGCGGTTCTTCTATTCCGTGTTCGGCGCCGAGTTCTCGTTCGGCGAACTGCCCATGGACCACGTGCTGATGCCGTTGGCACTGCTCGGCATCCTCCTCCCTTCCATCGTCGCGATCTTCCAGGATGACGTGAAGCGCATGCTGGCCTACTCCAGCGTGGCGCAGGTCGGCTACATCATCCTCGGCATCAGCTTCGCAACTACGCTGGGCCTGACGGCGTCGATGCTGCACCTGTTCAACCATGCCATCACCAAGGCGGCACTCTTCATGGCCCTGGGCGCCATCGTCTACCAGATCGGCGGTACCCAGCTGAACCGAATGGCGGGCATCGCGCGGGACATGCCCTGGACCATGGCGGCCTTCGTGATCGGCGGCCTGAGCCTGATCGGTGTGCCGCTGACCGCCGGCTTCATCACCAAGTGGTACCTGCTGCTGGCGGCCCTGGATAGCGGCTACTGGCCGATCGCCGTATTCCTGCTGGCAACATCGCTGCTCGCGGTGATCTACATCTGGAGGGTGGTCGAGGTGGCGTACTTCCGCGAGCGGCCCGCCGACGCCCCGGTGGTTCGCGAGGCTCCGCTGGCCCTGCTGCTTCCGACCTGGACGCTGGCGCTGGCCAGCATCCTGTTCGGCATCTACACGGCGCTGCCGGTGGCCGCCGCCAGCCGCGCCGCCGCGATCCTGATGGGGGGTTACTGATGCGTGATGCACCCTCCAAGGCCGGTGCGGCATGAGTGCCGAGATGGCGATTGCGCTGGGACTGGCGATTCCGCTGTTCGGCATGGCCCTGATGCTGCTGTTCGGCCGCTGGCCGAACCTGCGCGATACCGTGATGGTGCTGACCGCGGCCGGCATGTTCACCACCGTGCTGCAACTCCTGCCCAGGGTAGCGGCGGGCGAACGTCCCAGCCTGCACCTCTTCGAGATGATGCCTGGCCTGTCCATCGCCTTCGAGGTGGAGCCACTGGGCATGGTCTTCGCGATGGTTGCCTCCGGGCTGTGGATCGTGACATCGCTGTATGCGATCGGCTACATGCGCGGCGCGAAGGAGAAGAACCAGACCCGCTTCTACGCCTTCTTCGCGATCGCGCTGTTCAGCGCCCTCGGCATCGCCTTCGCGCAGAACATGTTCACCCTGTTCGTGTTCTACGAGATTCTGTCGCTATCGACCTATCCCCTGGTCGCACACAAGGGCAATGAGGAGGCCAAGCGCGGCGCGCGCGTGTACATCGGCCTTCTGCTCGGGACCTCCATCGGTTTCATGCTTCTGGCCATCATCGGCACCTGGTGGCTCACCGGTACGCTGGACTTCACCGATGGCGGCATCATGGCGGGCCACGTCGGCCACGGCATGGGAGCGGTGCTGCTGGTGCTGTACATGTTCGGTATCGGCAAGGCGGCGCTGATGCCCTTCCACCGCTGGCTGCCGTCGGCGATGGTGGCGCCGACCCCGGTCAGCGCGCTGCTGCACGCGGTGGCGGTCGTGAAGGCCGGGGTGTTCACGGTGCTCAAGGTGAGTGTCTACCTGTTCGGCCTGGACTACATGAAGGAGCTGGTCACCACCGACTGGATCATGTACGTCGCCGCCTTCACCATGATCGCGGCGTCGCTGGTGGCGATCCAGCAGGACAACCTCAAGGCCCGGCTGGCCTACTCCACGGTCAGTCAGCTGTCCTACATCGTGCTGGGGGCGATGCTGGTCAGCCAGATCTCCGCCATCGGCGGCGGCATGCACATCGTGATGCACGCCTTCGGCAAGATCACGCTGTTCTTCTGCGCGGGCGCGATCTACGTGGCCACCAAGAAGACCGAGATCAGCCAGATGGACGGGCTGGGCCGGCGCATGCCCTTCACCATGGGGGCCTTCCTGCTCGGGGCGCTGTGCGTGATCGGGGCACCGCCGATGGGCGGGTTGTGGAGCAAGTGGCACCTGATCCTCGGTGCGCTGGATAGCGGCCAGCAACTGATGATCGCGGTATTCCTGATCAGCACCCTGCTGAACGTCGCCTACCTGATCCCGCCGGTGATCCGCGCCTTCCTGCGCCCACCGAAGGACGGTTACAAGGGTGGGATCAAGGAGGCGCCACTGCTGTGCGTGGTACCACTGAGCTTCACCGCGCTGGCTGCGTTCGCGATGTTCTTCCTCGCCGGCCCGCTGCGCGGCCTGCTCGGCGGCATGTTCCCCACATGAACGCCGTTCCGCGCGAATCCACCCGAGAGGGGATCAGCGGTTGATGTGACACTGCCTCGCTTATGGAGTGCGGGAGCTTGCCCCTGTTATTCGGCGTTGGGGATAACCCGGCTCCCGATAGCGGCGGCAAGCCGCCGCACTCCATAGGCTTCCGCTTTCATGATTCGGGGTGGCACGGGGCCATGGCAGTGAGCGCCTGTTCCAGGTTAGCGAGACGCTTCGCGAGGCCATCGAGTTGACGGAAGCGCAATGCGTTGCGTTGCCAGTCCCGGCGCTTCTCTGCCGGCAGACCTCCCGCATAGACACCCGGCTCGGGCGGCGAACTGCTCACCAGCGACATCGCCATGACCGTGGTACCGGGAGGAATACTCAGGTGACCTACAACGCCGACGCCACCGGCCAGCGCGCAGTCCTCACCGATATCCGCGCTCCCGGCGATGCCCACGCAACCGGCGATCACGGTACGGGCGCCCACCTTGACGTTGTGCGCCACCTGGATCAGGTTGTCGAGCTTGGCACCATCGCCGATCAGCGTATCTTCGATGGCGCCCCTGTCGACACAGGTATTGGCCCCGATCTCCACGTCATTGCCGATCACCACCCCGCCCAGCTGGTGGATCTTGACCCACTCCTTGCCATCCTTGGCGAATCCGAAGCCGTCGCTGCCGATCACCGCACCGCTGTGAATCAGGGTCCTTTCACCAATCACACAGTCATGATAGATGGTGACATTCGGCATCAGACGGCTGAAGGCGCCGATACGGCTGCCCTGCAACACCACGGAACCGGCGCCGATCTCGACCCCCTCGCCCAGCATCACCCCGTCTGCGACCACCGCATTGGCACCGATCCGCACTCCCGCGCCCAGGCGGGCGCCGGGATCGACCACGGCGCTCGGATGAATGGGCTCAGCAGCGGCAAACCGTGGGGCAAACAGTGCGGTGAGGCGGGCATAACAGAGATACGGGGTGCCACTGATCAGCGCATCGACCGGACAGTGCTGACGTTCCTCCGGAGCCAGGATGACCGCAGCGGCACGTGTCCCGCGCAGATGGCGACGATAGCGGGAATGCGCCAGAAAGCTGATCGTGCCAGGTTTGCTGGAGACCAAGGCGCTGATCCCGTGGATCGGACGCCGGGGATCACCACTCAGTTCGACGCCGAGCCTCTCGGCCAAATCACCCAAGCTGAATTCCACGTTGCCCCCTGTGTGCCGTTTGTTGTTGATCATGCAGCTACGACCACCGTCCGGAGCCCGACCGTCCGGTGCTCGCGGCCGGGCATGCGGCTGCCGTTCAAGGGCACCCACGACCATCCTCACCGGTGGAAAGTGTATCCCTGCCCCTGCGGACAAACCAATGCACCTCGCGGACCCTGCGCCCATCTGCAGGCTGCGGCGGAAGTCGGGCGGGTTCACGCCGGCCGCTTGCGGCGATCTTCACCGCGGACGGCGTCACCGGACCGCCGACATCGAGCGCGCCGCGCCGGGCCACGGGATGGGCGCCGTCCATACCGGGCGTGGCGACGGCTGCGCTTACTCTGTAATCTTACGCCCTGACTCTTCCGGCAGGACATAGGGCATTGTGCCCACGCAAGGCAACGATGCGTGTGGCGCAACAGGGCAATTCTGCGTCGGCAGGGATCGTCACCAGACTTCGGCCCTCGCAAGGACCGGGAGAATGGACCCCGCCACGGCGGTACACGACGGATAACGGGATCAATATGGGCAAGTTCCTCGAAACCCTGGTGAAGAACGCACGGCCGCTGACATGGGCGATGCTCACGCTGATGGCCCTGCTCGTGATTGCGGACCTGCTGATCCCAACCGGCTACGGCCGCTTTCCCTGGGACACAATCGGCGGCTTCGGCGCGCTGTACGGATTCCTCTCCTGCGTACTGATCATCGTGGTGTCCAAGCTGCTGGGCTACGCCTTCCTGTACCGGCCCGAGGACTACTACGACGACGCGCTGCCGGAGCATAAGCCGACGGATGCGCCGGAGGAACCCCATGACTGACACCGGCACCCTCGCCGCGGGCGACTGGCTGCACCCGTCGCTGCTGCTGATCCTCGGCACGCTGCTGATCCCGCTGCTGCGTGACCGCGTACAGCAGGGCTACCGCCTGCTGTTGTCGCTCACCTTCCTGTGGGTGGTCTGGCAGACGGTGCCTGGCGTCCATGGCAGCTTCAACTTCCTGGGCCTGGATCTGGTCCCGGGGCGGGCCGACAAGCTGAGCCTGGTCTTTGCCTACGTGTTCTCCCTGATCACTGTGATCGGCACGATCTACTCGCTGCACGTGAAGGACAACGTGCAGCACGTCGCCGCCTACATCTACGCCGCAGCGGCCGTGGGCGTGGTCTTCGCGGGCGACCTGGTCACGCTGTACGTGTTCTGGGAATTGATGATGCTGGCCTCGGTCTGGCTGATCTGGAGGCGCCGCACCCCGGAATCCTACGCGGCCGGCATGCGTTACCTGCTGGTGCATGC